>Ga0265297_10006056_pt1 | contig 17881 bp, 17 predicted proteins | sample Munlanlwell13791_FD_192502 | JGI IMG/M metagenome (GOLD analysis project Ga0265297, IMG submission 192502) | Leachate microbial communities from a municipal landfill in Southern Ontario, Canada - Leachate well 137-91 | ecosystem: Engineered > Solid waste > Landfill > Unclassified | place...
CGTTTTCCATTACCACTAAAATTTCCAGTTTCTCGCTTTTTGCCTTGGCCTTTTCTCCAACCACATCCATACCAACCACCATGTCTCCTTTCTTTAGGCGAAGCCCCCTCACTCCGGCAGCTCCCCGACCCATGGGCCGGGCATCTTTTTCCTTAAAGCGCACGCTCTGGCCTTTGGCCGTGACCAAAATTATCTCATCGCTGCCCGATGACAGCTTAACCCAGCGCAGAAAATCATCCTTGCCCAGTTTTATGGCGATGAGCCCGGAACGGCGCACATTGGAAAAGTCCTCAATATGCGTTTTCTTTATTATACCATCTTTAGTGGTCATGACGAGGTAATTTTCATCCCCATTGGTTCCGGTCGTTTTGACTTCGCCCTTTTTCTTGTTTTTGAGATTTTCTTTCAACGCCACCAGCGCGTTGACTTCTTCTTTGGGCGCCAATTCCAAAAAGTTGACTATGGCTTGCCCGCGCGCCACGCGGCTGGCTTCGGGAATTTCATAGGCCTTGGTTTGGAAGACCCGGCCGGTGTTGGTGAAAAACAATAAATTATCGTGTGTGTTCACGCAAGCCAGATATTTGACCATATCTTCCTCGCGCGTGGTGATGCCGGAAATTCCCTTGCCGCCGCGGTGCTGGGGCTTATAGTTTTTGGGGCTCATGCGTTTGACATATCCCCCGTCGGTCAGGGCGATGATGCAATCTTCTTCCGGGATGAGGTCTTCTTCCTTGAATTCTCCGACCGGCGAAGCGAAAACTTTGGTGCGCCGCTCGTCGCCGAATTTGGCTTTCAGATACGCCAGTTCGTCCTTGATGACGCCCAAGATTTTCTTGGGGGACTTGAGTAATTCCTCGAGCTCGGCGATTATCTGTTTTTTCTCTTTCAACTCATCCTCTATTTTCTTGCGTTCCAAGCCCGCCAAGGTCTGCAGCTTCATTTCCAAGATAGCTGTCGATTGCAAGTCGCTCAACTTGAATTTTTTACACAGTTCGCTATGCGCTTCTTCCTTGTTAGCGGATTTCTTGATGGTGGAAATTATCGCGTCGATATGGTCCAGCGCTTTTTTCAGGCCTTCCAATATATGCGCCCGATCCTTGGCGCGTTGCAGATCGAATTTGGTGCGCCGCGTAACGACATTGTAGCGATGTTCCACATACTGCTCCAAAAATGATTTGAGCGACAAAACCTGCGGCTGCAAACCGTCAACCAAAGCCAGCATATTCAAGTGGAATGTTTTTTGCAGATCCGTCAGTTTGTAAAGGCGATTCAGCGTCTTTTGCGGATAGGCCTCGCTCTTTAAATCGATGACTATGCGCACGCCGTCTTTGTCCGATTCGTCGCGGATGTCTTTGATGCCATCCACTTTCTTTTCTTTGACAAGCTCCGCCATCGTTTCCAGCAACGACGATTTGTTCACCTGATACGGAATTTCCGAAACGACTATCTGCTTGGCGCCTTTCTTGTCTTCAATTATCTCGGCGATGGCGCGATTGACTATCGCGCCTTTGCCGGTTGAGTAGGACTGCACGATGGCCTGGCGGTCATAAATTGCGCCGCCGGTCGGAAAATCCGGCCCTTTGATGAATTTCGTCAGATCCTCGGAGGTGGCTTTGGGATTTTCAATAAGATGGTTTATGCCGTCCACCAATTCACCCAAATTGTGCGGCGGGATGGAAGTGGCCATACCCACGGCAATGCCCAAAGATCCGTTGAGCAAAAGTTGAGGAAGCTTTGACGGCAAGACCAATGGCTCCTTGCGGGTGCCATCATAATTATCCGTCCAAGCAATCGTATCCTTATCTATATCCAGCATCATTTCTTCGGCCAGCGCAGTCATGCGGCACTCGGTATAACGCATAGCCGCGGCGCCGTCGCCATCGAGCGAGCCGAAATTTCCCTGCCCCTGAACGAGCGGATAGCGCATAGAAAAATCTTGCGCCATGCGCACCATACTTTCATAAACCGCGCTGTCGCCATGAGGATGGTATTTTCCCAGCACTTCGCCGACGACCAGAGCCGATTTTCTGAGCTTGGCGCTGGAGCGCAGGCCCATATCCCACATCGCGTACAAAATCCGGCGATGCACGGGCTTTAATCCGTCGCGCACATCCGGCAGCGCCCGGCCCACGATGACCGACATGGCATAATCCAAATAACAGGTTTGCATTTCCTGGACTATTTCCTGAGGTTTAACATTTCCTATTTCCATAGTATCGCTGATCTAAAATATTTATTATCTATAAAACCAATAATGGCTCCATGTTCTGATCCGCGGTTTTATTCCAATGGCAATTTATCGGCTGGCTGTGCGGGACTTTCCTGCAGCGCCGGGCTCGGACTGGCAGCCATATCATTTTTAGCCGTATCGATAATGCTGCCGACGCCGGCGCTCAAACTCTGCCAGAGCCCGGGCATTTCTTTTTTTATCTCGCCCAATTTTTTCAACTGGTCGTTGCCGGCGTTATTTTGCGGTGCCGTTTGCGCCAATAATGTGCTCAACGACCAAAGCCAGAAACCGAAAATAATGGCCGCGCCGACGGTCACGCTCGCCCACATTATCTGCACCCTGATATGGCGGGGCTTTTTTTGCAATTTTTCTATATATTCAATGACAGACATTTTTAATTTAGGTCTTAGCGATTAGCCATTAGGGTTTGGCTATTGGCTAAATCTTCATCACGACAACTTGCATATCCCCTTCCGGCAAATCTTTCTTTTTCAAGGTCAATTTATCCACCGTTTCTTTTTTGGCAACACCCATTTCTTTCAAAAACGCGTCGACACCCTCGATTTTGGAAGTCAGGCCCGGAATTTTATAATGCATCGGAATCACGATCCTGGGTTCAATCTGATTGATTATTTCGGCCGCCATTTCTTCGTCTATGGTATAGGTGCCGCCGACCGGAATCATCAGGATATCCACTCCGTCTATTTTTTCCACCTGCTCGGGAGCGAGCTTCGCCTGGCCGAGATCACCCAGGTGGCAAATTTTTATACCTTCCATTTCGATCACATATATGGTATTGATTCCCCTCTCCTTGCCTTCTTTGTCGTCATGGAAAGACAAGATCCCCCTGATATCCACTCCTTTGGACTCATACTCCCCCGGCCCGTCAATGACCAGCGATCCGCCGTTTATCGCCTCGCTGTTGTTGTGGTCGAAATGATTGTGGGAAACGGTGACGATATTGGCTTGCCCGCGCGGCGGCGCCAAACCAATCTCCTTGGCAAAAGGGTCGGTAAACAACACTATCTCCCCGCTTTGAATTTTAAAACAAGATTGTCCGTACCAGGTGATTACCATAGTGTTCGCGAATAACGCTAATTAAAAGCGAATAATCCTAATGGATATTATTCGCATCATTAGTTATTCAATTCGCATTATTGGCGATTACTATTCAATTTTATCATAAAAATTTTCACCTGCCAAGTAGCTATCCGCACTTGCAATAATCGGTTTTGTATATTATACTAACTCCGTATTAAACGCCGAAAATTGCATTAAATTACAAATTTCTTTTCTGCCTCCCCTCCTCAGCCGAGGAGGGGTCGGGGGTGGTGATGTTCTTAAATTCCACATCACCCCCCTCTGATTCTCCCCCTCGTCTGAGGGGGAGAGGAAAAATGGAATAAAGTATTTTAATCAAAAAATATAATAATTAAAAAACGGCGTTATTATCTTTTAAAATGACGGCTAAATCAAAAGTTAAAGCAAGCGCAGCGGAGGAACCTAAAAAATCAATTATGACCGGGCTTCTGGCCCAGTCCCCCAAAACCCCCAAATTGGGCGAAATCGTTACCGGTAAAGTTTTAGAGGTCAGCCGGAGCACAGTTTTCATCGATCTGGGAGCGGCGGGCACCGGCGTGTTGCTGGGCCGGGAAATAAAAGAGAATCGCAATCTGATAAAATCCTTAAAGCCGGGCGATGAGATATCGGCCATGGTGCTTGAGGCGGAAAATGAAAACGGCTTTATTGAGCTTTCCTTGCAGGCGGCTCATCGTGAGCAGTCATGGGATGTGCTCCGAAAGATGTCGTCCAGCCAGGAAATCGTCAAGGCCAGAGTCACCGCGGCCAACCGCGGCGGTTTGATGATAGAACTCAGCGGCGTGGCCGGATTTTTGCCGGTTTCACAATTATCCCACGAACATTATCCGCGAGTGGAAGACGGCGACAAAAATAAGATCCTGCAAGAATTGAACAAGTTCATCAACAAAGAATTGGAAATTCGGGTTCTTGATGTCGACCCGAGCCAACAGAAACTGATAGTTTCCGAAAAAGCCGTAGGCGAAGAGAAAGTCCGCCAGGCCTTATCTCAATACCAGATTGGCGATATGGTTGAAGGAACAATCTCGGGCGTGGTGGATTTTGGCGCCTTCGTGCGCTTCCCTCTCAAAGGAACCGAAGCCCAAGAAAAACCGGAAATGATAGAAGGGCTCATCCATATTTCCGAAATTGACTGGCAACTCATTGAAGATCCTCGCCAGCTGCTGCACGCGGGCCAGAAAGTCACCGCTAAAATAATCGGCATAGAAAAAGACCGGCTGTCGCTTTCTCTCAAGGCCCTGAAAAAAGACCCGTGGCAGGAAATCGGCAGCAAATATACTAAAGACCAAATAGTGAAAGGCGAAGTCACTAAAATAAATTCGTTCGGCGCTTTCGTGCAATTGGACAAGGACATCCACGGCCTGGTGCATGTTTCGGACCTCGGTTCTATCGATATAATGAACAAGCACCTGCAAGGCGGCCAAAAATACGATTTTAAAATAATTTCCATTGAACCGGCCGTCCATAAAATGGCCCTCTCTTTAGTCAGGCCGGAAAGCGCGGCCAAAGCGGAAGCGGCCGCGGAAACCGAAACTCCAAAAACCGAATAATTCAGCATCTTAACATACAAGCATATGAACATATAAACATGACGGAATTCCATGTTTTGTTAAAATGTTTTAATGTTAAAATGTTCCAATGTTCATGAAGAACCTTCTCAAAAATTTCTTCATCATCCTGGTTTTGTTCATCCTTATCTCGGGTGTTTTTTCCATGCTGGGCAATCCCAAGAACGCCCCCAAAATCGTCTCGCTGACCGAACTCGCCCAACAGATAAACAACGGCCAGATCGATAAAATCACGGTCAATGACCAGGATTTGGTTATCGCGCTCAAGAACGCCACCACCACCGAGGCCTCAACCAAAGAATTGGAGTCCGGCCTCACCGAGTCGCTGAAAAATTACGGAGTTGACGCGGCTAAGCTCCAGCAGGTGCAAATCGATATCCAACAGGCCAGCGGCTGGAAATATTGGCTGAGCAATATCATTTTTCCTTTCGTGTTGCCGTTGGTCTTGATGGGATTATTTTTATGGTTTATGATGCGCCAAGCCAAACAAGGCGCGGGCCAGAATTTCGGCTTCACCAAATCTTTGGCGCGACTCATAATGCCCGAGGATAAAAAACAGCAGACCAGCTTTGCCGATGTAGCCGGGCTTAAAGAAGCCAAACAGGAACTGGACGAAGTGGTTGACTTCCTGAAAAGCCCCGGCAAATTCATCGAAATAGGCGCTAAAATTCCCAAAGGTGTTTTGCTCATCGGGCCTCCCGGCTGCGGAAAAACCCTGCTGGCGCGCGCGGTTTCAGGCGAAGCCAATGTGCCCTTCTTCCATATTTCCGGCTCGGAATTTGTGGAGTTGTTTGTGGGCGTTGGCAGCGCGCGGGTGCGCGATCTTTTTCAGAACGCCAAAAAGAACAGCCCGTGTATAATTTTCATCGATGAGCTGGATGCCATCGGCAGGCAGCGCGGCGCCGGTCTTGGCGGAGGACACGATGAAAGAGAGCAGACGCTAAATCAAATTCTGGTGGAAATGGACGGCTTTGAAGCGAATAACGGCGTGGTGGTTCTGGCCGCCACCAACCGGCCGGATATTCTGGACTCGGCCCTGTTGCGGCCCGGCCGTTTTGACCGGCGCGTGATGCTGGACTTGCCGGATATCAACGACCGCGAAGACATCTTGAAGATCCATGCCAAAAATAAACCCTTAACACCCGATGTTAATTTGCGCCAGATCGCCGAGCGCACTCCCGGTTTTTCCGGCGCCGACTTGGCCAATTTGGTCAATGAGGCCTCAATTTCCGCGGCCCGGCAGAACAAGAAAGAAGTACATATGTCGGACTTGATCGATTCCATTGAAAAGGTCTTGTTGGGCCCCGAGAGGAAAAGCCATATCCTTTCAACCGATGAGAAAAAAATCGCGGCGTATCATGAAGCCGGCCACGCGTTGGTGGCCGCTTCTCTCCCCCACACCGACCCCGTGCGCAAAGTTTCCATCATCGCCCGAGGGCAAGCCGCCGGCTATACTTTAAAATTGCCCGAGCAAGACAAACACCTGCACAGCAAAACGGAATTTGTTGAAGAGTTATCCGTTTTACTGGGCGGCTACTACGCCGAGAAACTGGTCTTTGACGAGATAACCACCGGCGCGGGCAACGACCTGGAAAAAACCACGGATTTGGCCAGACGCCTCGTTATGCGCTATGGCATGTCCGAAAAACTCGGACCCCGGACTTTCGGAGAAACCGAAGATATGGTATTTTTGGGCAAAGAGATAACCACGGAAAAAAATTACTCCGAGCATGTGGCCCAGGAGATCGATAGTGAAGTCCATGCGTTCATCGACAACGCCGCCAAAGCCGCGCAAAAGATACTGACGGAAAAACGCGCGCTGCTGGATAAGATAGCCAATCGTTTGATCGAAAAAGAAACGATAGAAAAGGAAGAGTTTGAGAAGTTGATGAAAAGCTGAGCGCTTGAAAAATAAACCGCCGTTCCGAATGTCGGAATGGCTTCCGCGCGCGTAGCTCAACGGTAGAGCAGTCGTCTTATACACGACTGGTTCTAGGTTCGAATCCTAGCGCGCGCACCGCGTAAAATTATGAGCGTAGCGAATAAATTTACGCGCCCCGTGGTCACGCGTAGCGGGACTTTACGGGGCGAACACATAAGGCCGCTCTTAACCACGCAACTTGGCCCAGTAAAAAATTAACAAAAATTTATGAAAAATATGAATCTCCCCCTCCGCGCCCTGCTGAATTCTTTGGGCGTCCTTCTTTATACATCCGCCATCGCCGTATTTTTATCCAACGGAGAAAGGATTTTCGGCAGCCAGGATAACCACTTCTTGATTCCGGCGGTTATGCTGATGCTCTTGGTGCTTTCGGCGGCGATCACCGGCGCGCTGGTGATGGGCAAGCCCGTTCTGCTGTATCTGGAAAACAAGAAATCGGAAGCGTTGAATTTATTCTTTTATACCATCGGTTTTATGGCTGCAATAATGGTTATTGCTATGGGATGTTTGGCGTTGCTCAGGTAGGCGTCTTTTCGTTGCAAAAAAGATGCCAGAAATTTTTTAGTTCTTACCAACATTATGAGAGGAGATTGATTTATGAAAATTCTGCACCTAAAGGATGAGCCGGAAAAAAGCATAATATTCAATGAAGGCGCGACCGTCCTCGTAGCCGACCTGCCTTCCGGTTTAAAAAAATCTCTGCTTAATTCTTTGCGGAAGATGCCGGAAATAAAAAGAATCCTGCCGATTTTTAACGGAAAAAAGATATCGGAAATAGTGGTTGACCTGCCCCAGAAACTCGCCACCCTGCCGAAGGTGCACGGATTGAGCAAAAACGACAGGGGAAAAATTGCGGAGACGCTGGAGCTGCTCTTATGGCATTTTTCGCCGCACTGGCATTATGTCGGTTCCGGCGCTCATGAATTGGCCAAACATTGCGTTGACTGCGAGGCAACAGCAAAATCCATTGCCTCCAAATGCGATAATGAGGCGTGTCCATCGCACGAAAAATACCGGCTACTTTCAGGCGAGGAAACCTAACTCCTTTCACATTTCGCATTCCCGGGCTTGGCAAAAAACCGCCAAGCCCGCTTGTTTTTTAAGCAAAATCCTGCTATCATCCGATAAATCGCTTATTGTCAACTCGTACCATAGAGAGTATAATGTATACATGGAATCTAAGCGGTACGAATCAAAACTGAAAGCGGTAAAGATGCGCCAGCAAGGATTTTCTATCGTGAAAATAGAGAAGAAACTTGGCATTGCCCGTTCCACTCTTAGCGGTTGGCTGAAAGAAATAACGCTGACGCCCAAACAAAAAAATAATCTGATTAACGCACGGAAACTAGGCCTGAAAAAAGCGCGCACAGAAGCGGTCCGATGGCATAATGCGCAAAAAAATAAACGGCTTCGAGAAGCAAAACATGGAGCCGCCGAAACATTAAGTAAGATTGATGCCGATGATATCAATATTATAGAATTAGCATTAGCATTCCTTTATTTGGGTGAAGGAGCGAAAAAATCGCCCCAAACAGCGCTTGGAAGTTCAGATCCGAATATCTTAAAATTTTTTCTTTCCGCTATCAAAAAAATATACGGCTTGGATATAAAAAAATTAAGATACGAGTTATATTTGAGGGCCGACCAAAAACCGGACGAGATTAAAAACTTCTGGTCAAAAACATTAAAAGTCCCCCCGGAAAATTTCAGATGGATCAATGTTGATAAACGCACCAAAGGAATAAAAACTTATTCTGGATATAAGGGCGTCTGCAGCGTGCAATGCGGCCATGTCGCCATACAAAGAAAATTAATTAATTTAGCCGATTTATTTTCTCAAAAAATCATAGGTAAAAAATAGGGGCGATTAGCTCACTTGGTTAGAGCGCGTCGTTGACATCGACGAGGTAAGTGGTTCGAGTCCACTATCGCCCACCAAGAAGTTCTTGCAAAAAAACGAAGTTCAAATAAAACAAGGAGGTGTTTTATGCCTGAAAAACCGAATCTGGAAAATTATGTCCATTACCCGGAACACGACATTTTCTTCAACCGGCGGCTGCGGGAGAAAGCCGACGAAAAGAACAAAAAACTGAAAGAGTCGGGATTGCCTGAGCGGGTCAGGGCCTGCCCAATGTGCAAACAGGAATTAACCTTGGCGCTGCGTAAAATTCATTCGCCGCAGCCGGGCCAGGAACCTTTTCCTTTTCCCAAGGCATCCGAAAGCTTGGCCGATCCGCAAGACCAGTTTTATTCTCTCCCCTCCTCGGCAACCGAGGAGGGGATTTTTTAAAAAATGAGGATAGATAAATATCTAACAACAAAATACCCAAACCTTTCCCGCGTTTATATTAAAAACCAAATTAAACTTGGTAATTTTCTTGTGGGAGATAAAAAGGTTAAGCCATTTTATGAATTGCGCGAAGGCGATTCGGTCGCCTTGGCGCCGGGATTTACTTTGCCCGACACCGCGCAAATTTTGCCCAATCCCGACATCAAATTGAATATCATTTTTGAAAATAACGATGTCCTTGTCATCAATAAACCGGCAGGACTTTCAGTGCATCCGCGGCAAGATAAAAACGGCTTGCCTCTGCTCCGGGAAATAAAGACGACACTCGTCAGCGGATTGCTGGCGTATTATCCGGCGATTGCCAATGTCGGCGACCCTTCGACAAGCTCAGGGCAAGCTCCCCTGCTGCGCCCCGGCATCGTGCACCGCTTGGACAAAGACACTTCCGGCGTGATGATAATCGCCAAAAACCAGAATAGTTTTGACTGGTTGAAAAAACAATTCAAAGAACGGCAGACCGCTAAAAAATATCTGGCGCTGGTCCATGGCTTGCTAAAAAATAAAGATGGCGAGATCAATACTCTCTTAACTCGCGCAACGGGCGACCCCACCAAGCAAAAAGTTATCTCGCTTCCAGCCCTCCTCCCCTCAGATGAGGGGAGGAGGGCTGGGTGGGGTGTTGAAAAAGATACGCACACCACCCCCTCTCAATCTCCCCCTCAACTGAGGGGGAGGGGAAAATTACGCGAAGCGATAACAAGATACAAGGTCATCAAAGAAATTAAGGGCTATTCCCTGCTTGAAGTTAGTCCCAAAACCGGCCGTTTGCACCAGATACGCGTGCATCTGGCACACCTGGGGCATCCCGTAGCCGGCGACGCCAAATACGGCGATAAACGCCTGCCTATTTTGCCCGGTTTAAGCCGCCAGTTCCTGCACGCCAAAGAGCTGGAAATAGCCCTACCAGACGGCTCAAAAAAGACCTTTTTGGCGCCCCTCCCAGCCGACCTGCAAGCCCCCTTAGACGCCCTTGAAAGAATATAAATAATGTGATAATATCTATTCGTAATTAGAGGCAACCCAAATATGACTAATATCATTCAAGACCAACTGAAAAGCGTGCCCGTACTCAAATCGGGCCAGACCATCCGGGTGCATCAGCGCATCAAGGAAGGCAATAAAGAAAGAATCCAGCCGTTCGAAGGGCTGGTTATTGCGGTTAAGCACGGCCGGGGCTTAGACGGCTCGTTTACCGTACGCAAGATTTCCGAAGGCGTGGGCGTGGAAAGAATATATCCCCTGCACTCCCCGACCATCGATAAGATCGAGATACTGAAAACCGCCAAAGTCAGGCAGGCCAAACTTTACTATATGCGCGAGCGCTCCGGCAAAAGAGCCCGGATGAAAAGCCAGAATGTGGTTGTGCCGGTTGAAAATAAGACCGAAAGTGAAGTTTCTGAAGCTTAATTTTATACGATCATCATTTAATAGCAGATTCCTCATCTGCTATTAATTTTTTATTATAATATTGGCATACGCTATCATATTGAGTAACGCCAAATAAGATGAGGCCCTTAAACAAAATCAAGCTCGAGTGGTCTGCTAATTTTGCTTACGCAATCGGCTTAATGACCACCGACGGAAATTTGTCTCCGGATGGCAGACATTTTGATTTAACATCAAAAGATAAACAACAACTTTTGAACTTTATGAGATGCCTGCAAATAAAAGTAAAGATTGGACTAAAAACATCCGGCTATACGGGTAAAAAAATAACACATATTCAGTTTGGAAGCGTTAATTTATATAAATTTCTTCTGAAAATAGGGCTGACCCCGGCCAAAACAAAAACCATCGGAAAACTGAAAATACCCGATAAATTCTTCTTTGATTTTTTAAGGGGGCACTACGACGGCGATGGAACTTTTTATTCTTACTGGGACCCGCGCTGGCGTTCAAGTTTTATGTTTTATTTAGTTTTTTCTTCCGCCAGTAAAAAACATATTAATTGGCTAAGAGATACTATCCGCCGGCTTAGCGGGGCCAAGGGTCATACTACGGGAAATAAAGAATCCGGGGTTTATTATGTAAAATATGCCAAAAGGGAGGCCTTGAAATTAATACAAAAAATGTATTATAATAAAGCAACCTGTTTAGCTCGCAAATATAAAAAAATTAAAAAAGCATTAAGAGAAGATATTCATAATAATGCGCGGGTGCTGTAACTTGGTAGCCAGGCACGCTTGAGGTGCGTGTGCCGCAAGGCGTGGAGGTTCAAATCCTCTCCCGCGCACCAGACAAAACCGTATTTAACGGCAGAGGGCAATTAGCTCAATGGTAGAGCGACTCGTTTACACCGAGTAGGCTGTAGGTTCGATCCCTACATTGCCCACTTTTTGCTTGATTTAGAACGAGAAATCGGGTAATATTAATCCGCCAGCCGGGATAGCCCTCCTTCGCTCAAATTGCATTTGAGCTTCGGAAGGGCAAGCAATTGATTTCATAAAATAACTTGCCAAGCCGAAGCTCCGATGGAATCGGAGCGCAGTGTCAGCCGGGATAGCCAAGTTGGTCACGGCGGAGGTTTGAAAAACCTTTCATGTCAGTTCGATTCTGACTCCCGGCACCCTTCGTCGGGGCAAACCCTCCTCAGGGTAAGCCCCCTCAAAGTTATGTATTATGTTTATATCTTAAAATGTGTTGATGATTCTTTTTATACTGGAATCACTTGGAATTTAAAAAAACGGATAATCGAACACCAACAAGGCATAAATTGCAGTTTTACGAGAATCAGGAGACCGATAAAATTAGTATACTGGGAAAAATACGATAATAAAATTATAGCAGCAAAAAGAGAGAAAGAGATCAAAGGATACAGCAGGAAAAAGAAAACAATTTTGATAAAATGAAGGGTTTACACTGAACCCCGTGATAACGGGTGAAGTGCGGGTGTAGTTCAGCAGCTAGAACGTCTCGTTGCCAACGAGAAGGTCGTGGGTGCGAATCCCATCACCCGCTCAATCATAAAAAACCGCCGACTTAAACAAAAAACCCCGAGGAAAGGGCGTAAAGCCCCGTGGGGCCACGCCCCTTTATGGGGTCTTTTGTTTGCGCAAAATTTTGCTTGAAGTTTATCTGACCGCCTCTTTCAATGCTTTGCCGGCGCGAAATTTAGGAACTTTCATTGCCGGAATGTTGATTTTGGCGCCGGTCTTCGGATTCACGCCTTTACGCGCTTTGCGATTGGAAATGACAAACGCGCCAAAGCCGGTAAAAGCCACTTTGTCGCCTTTTTGCAGGGCCTGGGTGATGTTGTCCAAAACCGATTCCAAAACTTCGTCGGTCTGCTTTTTGGACAAGTTGCATTTGGCGGCCACCGCTTCAATGATTTGATCTTTGGTCATAAATCAATAAACATTTTAACATAAAAACATTTTAACATAATTCAAATTCGCAATGCTTTTATGTTTTTATGCTTAAATGTTAATATGTTTCTATTTTTCTATCGACCTTTTCCCCTCCAATTTTATATGTATATTATAATCCAAGACCTACTCAAGCACAACTATTCGGCGCACCCGGGAAATTTTTTGAACCAGGCCGGTTTTATCGTCAATTTCCAGTAAAACACCGTTAACCTCCGCCTTTTCGCCAACAGCCGGCTCTATCTTGAATAAGCGCTGAGTTAAAAACCTTTTAATGACGATATCTTTGTCCGCACCCAGCACCGAATCCAAAGCCCCCACCATGCCAACATCGGAAATAAAGGCCGTGCCCTGCGGCAATATCTTTTCATCGGCCGTCGGCACATGCGTATGGGTGCCCAGCAGCGCGGAAATTTTTCCGTCCAAAAACCAAGCCAGCGCGGCTTTTTCCGAAGTGGCTTCGGCATGAAAATCAATAATAATAGCGCTAACCGCTTCGCTCCCCTGCTCTTTGCCGCCCAGAGAATAATCATCCAACAATTCTTTTATTTTGACGAACGGGTCGTCAAAATCATGCTTCATAAAAACACGGCCGATTAAATTAACGATCAACACGCGCTTGGCGCCGACATTGATGACGGCGAACCCACGGCCGGCCGCCTGGCCGGGCCAGTTCAGCGGACGCAGAAGGCGGTTTTTTTCATCAGCCAATATCTGCTCGCTCCCGCCCAAAGCGAACGAGTGGTCGCCGTTGGTCAGATAATCAACGCCGGCGTCCAGAACTTCTTTCAAGGCCTCCTCGGTCACGCCCTGGCCGTGAGCCATATTTTCGCCGTTGGCCAAAACCAAATCCGGCTCAAAGGCGTTTTTGAGTTCTGGCAAGACCTTTTTCAAGGCCTGCCGGCCGATTTTACCTGAGATATCACCGAAGAATAATATTTTCATATGATTTGATTAAGTTGCGAGCGAGGATTTGCTTTTCTGAAACGCTCAGTTTTGCGAGCGGGCATGGTTCTCCGCCCGGGGCGGAGAGAGCGAGCAAAACTGCGCGAGTGAAATTTTCCTGGCTGGGGAAAATTTCACGATTTCAGAAAGGAAATCCGAGCGAATTTCTATCTGGCGTATTCTATCGTCCTCATCTCCCGTATCACCGTCACCTTTATATCGCCCGGATATTGCAGTTCCTGTTGGATGCGATCGGCCACATCGCGCGCCAGCTTCCTGGCTGAAATATCGTCGATCTTATCCGGTTGCACAAACACCCTGATCTCGCGGCCGGCCTGAATGGCATAGGACTTTTCAACGCCCTCAAAAGAGTTCGCCACTCGCTCCAATTCCTCCAAGCGTTTCAGATAGGCCTCCAAGGTGTCTTTTCTCGCACCGGGCCTGGCGCCGGAAATTTGGTCGGCCACCTGCACTATCACGCCTTCCAACGATTCATAAGGATATTCTTCATGATGCGACTGCATGGCCTTGATGACATCTTCGGACATATTGAATTTTTGCAAGATCATTTTGCCGATTTCAACATGCGAGCCCTGGACTTCGTGAGTTACGGCCTTGCCGATATCGTGCAGCAGGCCGGCTTTTTTGGCCAAAGCAACATCCGCGCCGACTTCCGCGGCGATGGAAGCGGCCAAATGCGCCACTTCAAGCGAATGCAATAAAACATTTTGGCCGTAGCTGGTTCTCATACTCAAGCGGCCTAAAATTCTCACCAATTTAGGATCCAATCCCGCCACGCCGGTGTCGTAAACCGCGGCCTGGCCGGCTTGGGCGATTTTTTCACCAATCTCTTCTTTGGCTTTTTCCACCGCTTCTTCGATCCTGGCCGGCTGAATGCGGCCGTCGCTCATCAATTTTTCCAGCGCCGTTTTGGCGATCTGGCGGCGCACCGGATCAAACGCGGAGATGATGATGGCGCCGGGAGTGTCATCAACGATGATTTCAACTCCGGTCAATTTTTCCAGAGTTTTGATATTGCGTCCTTCTTTGCCGATGATGCGTCCCTTCAATTCATCCGACGGCAAGGCCACGGAAGAAGTCGTTATCTCGGCGCTTTGCGAAGCCGCATAGCGCTGCATGGCATAGGTCAAAATATTGCGCGCTTTTTTTTCAAGCTCTTCTTTTCCTTCCTGTTCCAATTTTTGCACGCGTTCCATTAAAATATCGCTTTGCTCTTTTTCAACCTGAACAAGCAGCTCATCTTTGGCCTGCTCCTGGCTCAATTTGGCCACCCGTTCCAATTCCGTCAGTTTTTTCACCTGGATATTCAGCAATTCCTCTTTTATCTCTTTCGCTTTTTCGGCGCGTTCGGCCACCTCGGCAAATTTCTTGTCCAATTCATGCGACTTGCCTTCCAGCGCCTGCTCTTTTCGTTCCAAGCGGTCTTCCAGGCGCATTATCTGTTGCTCTCGGTCCTTCTGCTCGCGCTTGGCTTCTTCCAATATTTGCATGGCCTTGTCTTTGGCCTGAATGACCGTCTCTTTTGCTTCGCGCTTGGCCTCCTCGGTCATTCTGCCAAGTTTGGCCTCAATGGAACCGGCCTGATTTTTGGCGATGCTTTGGCGCGACAAATAACCCAAAATAACGCCGGCAGCCAATGCGCCGACTCCAATGATGATAAAAAGTAAACTGGAGTTCATGTGATTAAAGCAGGGGCCTTAATCGTTTACGAATTTGATGGCGTTAAGCCGCCTTTTTCAGGATCTTGTCTATAACGCCGTAGTTTTTGGCCTCCTCCGCCGACATGAAAAAATCCCGGTCCGTGTCCTTTTCTATCTGCTTGATATCCCGGTCCGTGTGTTTGGCCAGAAGATGATTCAAGCGGTCTTTCACTTTCAGGATTTGCCTGGCGGCGATGTCAATGTCCACGGCCTGGCCTTCGGCTCCGCCCATCACTTGATGCAGCAGAACTTCCGAGTTTGGCAAAATGAATCTCTTGCCTTTGGCTCCGGCCGTCAGCAAAACCGCTCCCATAGAAGCGGCAATGCCGATGCAGATGGTTGAAACATCCGCTTTGACATATTGCATGGTGTCATAGATTGCCAATCCCGCCGTCACCACTCCGCCCGGGCTGTTGATATACAGCTGGATATCTTTTTTAGGATCTTGCGAATCCAAAAAAAGAAGCTGGGCGATAACCGAATTCGCCAGAACATCGGATATCGGCCCGCCCAAAAAAATTATCCGCTCTTTCAAAAGCCGCGAATAAATATCGTAGGCGCGCTCGCCGTAAGGCGATTTTTCAATGACAGTAGGAATCAAATTCATAAATGATTTGCCTATGCTGTTTTGTTTAAATGATTTATGTATTTCTATGCTATTTTCTGCATCATTAGACAATTATGTTATCCAACGGGGCAGAAAAAGGCGCGGAATTACGCCTTAAATCTTCTCCAAAAACTCAAAAACTTTCTCATTTTTCAATCTGTTTTTAGTATATTCCGCCAACTGGTCCATGTCAATTTTTTCTTTGACCGAGTCCCAGTCCGGATAATGCTTGATGATATGATTAACTTCTTCTTCCGCTTCCTGGCCGGTCACCTCTACCTTTTCCTGGTCGGCGATGGCGCGCAAAATGAGCCCCGCCTGGGCCCGCTCCACGGCTTTGGGGAGCCAATCCTTCTTCAAATCTTGCTCCGTCTTTTTAATATTTTTCAAGTACTGCTCGTATTCTAACCCCATCTGCATTAAATTCTCCTTAAATTCCTGCTCCATCTTGGCAAGCTCCGCCTGAATCAAAATTTCCGGCATCTCCATAGTTGATTTTTTGACTATCTCCTGCAACACCTTGGCGCGCCAAACTTCCTTCTCCTTATTCTCCTTTTCGATAGCCATTCCTTCTTTGATGTTGTTTTTCAACGCTTCCAAGCTCTCAAATTTGCCCAGCGATTTGGCAAATTCATCATTTAACTCCGGCGTCTGCGGCTCTTGCACCAGATTCATCTTCACCTCAAATTCGATGAGTTTGCCGGCCAGATCTTTCTGGGCAAAGTCCTCCGGAAAAACCAAACTAAAGCTTTTTGTCTCGTTTTCTTTCAAACCGACCAGCTGGTCTTCAAATCCCGGCACAAATTTACCCTCGCCGATGACCAGCGGATGATTCTTGCTTTCGCCGTTGGCAATCATCTGGCCGTTATGCTTCGCGATAAAGTCCACTTCCGCTCTGTCCCCTTTTTGCGCGGGACGCACAACAGTTGCGTATTTGGTACGCGATTTTTTAAGCCATTCAAGCGAATCGGCAATTTCTTTTTCCTCGACTTTTATTTGCTCTTTCGTTTTGGGCTTGTCGGCCTTAGCAATTTTTTTGTAATCGGCCAATTTTATCGGCGGCAAAACCGCCGTTTTTATCTTGAATTCAAAAGGATTGCCCATCGCCACTTTCAAGACATGGACTTCCGGCTTGCCGATGGCGTCGATATTTTTTTCTTCCAGAATCTTGATATATGTTCTGCGCACGGCCAAGTCCGCGGCCGCTTCCAGGATATGCCCCTGGCCTATTTTTTGCTCAACCATCTCTTTTGGCGCGTTGCCGGGCCGGAAGCCCTCGATTTTAACCTCCCGCGCCAGAGTGCGCGCGGCCTCATCAACAAACTTGCCCCATTCTAAGGGGTCAAGTTCAACTAAAATTTCAACTTCGGATTTTGGCAGATTTTTAATTTCTGTTTTCATAATTTCCTAAAGATTATATCTATACTCCTCCCCTCCTCAGACGAGGAGGGGTCGGGGGAGGTGCTGATTTAATTATCCAAGACCTTCGATAATTTTTAATAAAATTCCATCCAAATTATTACTCACATCATTATCCCAAAATCTTAAAACTTTAAATCCTAAATTATTCAGATACTCATCGCGTTGCGCGTCATAAGCATTTTCTATGTGCTGACTGCCATCAATTTCAATGATCAATTTTCTTTCTGGGCAGTAAAAATCGACGATATATTTGCTAATTGAGTGCTGTCGCCTGAATTTACAGCCCAATCGCCCATTCTTTAACCTTGACCAAACAATTACTTCTTGAGGAGTGGATTTCTTTCTTAAAATTCTGCGAAAATTTTTCTTAGCTATTAAATTATGAATCGTTCTCATAATTTATAAATCAACACCCCACCTCAATCCTCCCCTCGTCTGAGGGGAGGAGGAAAATAATACTAAACTAAAAACGACACCATCAATAGCGCAACTATGTTTATAATTTTGATAACCGGGTTAATAGCCGGACCGGCTGTGTCTTTGTACGGATCCCCCACCGTGTCGCCCGTAACGGCCGCCTGATGGGCAGGCGAACCTTTGCCGCCGTAGTGGCCCTCTTCAATATATTTTTTC
>Ga0265297_10006057_pt1 | contig 17879 bp, 13 predicted proteins | sample Munlanlwell13791_FD_192502 | JGI IMG/M metagenome (GOLD analysis project Ga0265297, IMG submission 192502) | Leachate microbial communities from a municipal landfill in Southern Ontario, Canada - Leachate well 137-91 | ecosystem: Engineered > Solid waste > Landfill > Unclassified | place...
AAAGGGAAAAACACATGCTTGCCAGGTCCTGCTGGCCGAAATCACCTTTGACGTGTGCCAGGTCCACGACAAAATACCGGTCCCGCTTCATCAAAATATTGCTCAACCCGAGATTGGCGTGAAGGAGGGCCGGCGTAAACAGCGAGCGGCGCCTGCGATAAAACCCCTCAAGCCGGCCCAGGACGCGGAAAGGAACAGCGGCCTGTTTCCAGGCACCAAACCTGCCCAGGGCCGCGCATAACGCTGCAAGGCGCTGGTCAAAAGGCTCAGGCATCCCGCAGGATCCGGGATGGCGACGGGAAAAATCGCGCAACAGGCTTCGCATCCCGGCTATTACATCCGCAACGCCGGACAATAAAATGCCATTGAGGGGAAAATCATATAAAGGCCTTGCATCTATCCAATCATAGCATGCCGCATAAGCTCCCGGGAGACGCACAAAAGGTTTTTGCCGGCCTGCCGTCAGCATAGCGGAAACAGGAAAACGGCGCTCGACAAGAAAACGGTTAATGGAAAGTTCCCGCAGGAAGGATTCCGGACGCTCCCGGGTATAAAATTTCAGCAAAAATTCGCCGCGCGCCGTTTTCACATAAGCGATGAAATTCGAATGCGAAACCCGGATATTCCTTTCAGGAACGAAACGTTCGGGCCTGCCAATATGATAGGCCCCGCAAAGGCGCTCGATCACCTTGCCGGAGAAAGGGAAGGGGCGAAGGTCAAAAACCCTGGCATCAAGCCCTCCCGTGACATGTTTTACGCCTGGAACAACGGTTTTCTCTATCTTCATGGAAGTATCTGGCAGTTGCAGGATATCCGTCCCTATTATATAATAAACGCAAGATGCTTCGAGACGATCCCTGTGAAAAATACCGTCTGATCGGAATTTTAAAAAAACGGGTCCTGGTCGGCCCCTACTCGCTTCATTTGCACATCATCAATTCATGCAACCTCGCCTGCGCGTATTGCTGGTATCATGCGCCCCATCAAACCCCTCGGGGCCGTCCCCGTTTCCAGGCCGGCCAGAAAATCGATACCGCCGCGCTTTTTAAAACCCTGGACGAATGCCGCAAGCTCAGGGTGCGGCATATCTGCATTTCCGCCAAGGGCGAGCCGACAGTCCATCCGGAGTTCGAAAAGATCGTCGACTATGCCCACGGCAAGGGGTTCCTTTTGACGCTGCAGACGAACGGCACGTTCCCGGACCGGCTGCTCAACGCGGTCTCAAAAATCAACGACGTCAGGATCAACCTCTCAGCGACTACGGCTTCAGAATACCAAAAATTGCAGGCGAACAACAATCAATTTTTTTTTGATCAGGTCATCCGCAATATCGCTTATCTCGGCAAATTCCCCCGCCATAAGCTGCGCGTCTGCATTCACTATATCCTGAACGCCGCCAACTACCAGGGATTGCCGGCGATCTTTAAGATTGCCAGGGAGTTCGATGTCAAAGAGCTTGCCATCAGATATATCCGGACGAACCGGACGAACCAGCATTTGAGATTGACTCCCGCAATGCTCAAGACATGCGAAACAATCCTTGGAAAGCTGTACCGGGACCCTGCCTATGCGCATACGAACGCAAACGTCTTTTATAACTACCGGGAGTTCGGCTATTTTCTGGAACGAACGGCCAAGAGCAGAGACCCTGGACATTGTTATCTCGGCTGGTTCAAGGCTTTTTTAACGGAAGAGGGAAACGTCTGGGGGTGCTGTTCGGTAAACAATGAATTCCTGATCGGCAATATTTTGAAACGGTCTTTCACGCAACTCTGGTGTTCCAGGGAATACCAGACCTTCCGCGCGAAAGGGGCATCGGGATTTTTATCGCGGACTTTTGACGCCTGCCGGTCGTGCTGTTTTCTTGAAGAAAACACAAATATCCGTGACGCAAAAGACAACCTCAAGCTGCCGTCGGCATAGGCCAACTGCAAGATCGCCAGTCTTTCGTGGCATCATCCTGCGCAAAAAACCTCATCGCCAGGACACAGGGAACAGATAGCACAAAAAATCATGATGGATATATACGATAAACTCAGGCTCATAGGAGCGGCGAAGGACAGGGTACTGACAGGCCCCCGAAAAGTCGTTTTTTTGCTGACGAACACATGCAATTTTAAATGTGTATACTGCTGGCACCATTCTCCTCTCTTAAAGACCAGCCCTCCCTATGTCAGAAAAAAAACAGAGCTGCCTTTCGACGCCGTCAAAAAAGTCATCGATGATTGCCACAGCTTAAATGTCCGGCACATCCAACTGGCGGCGCGCGGAGAAACAACGCTTTACAGCCGGTTCACCGAGCTGGTCGATTACATCTGCCGTAAAGGCCTGACCGTCACCTTATTGACGAACGGCGCCTTTGAACGATCCCTTCTGAGTACCCTGTTGAAAATCGATGCCATAGACATCAATCTCTCGACCTTGAACCCTGAGCATTTTAAAATGCTGCAATCCCGCTCCTCGGCCGATATGCTCGAAACAGTTCAAACGAATATCCGTCTTGTGCTGAATTCAAGGAAAAGAAGAGGGGGCGCGCCGAGGCTGACGATCGTCTACGTCCTGACGTCTCAGAATTACCTGGAATTGCCCGAGATATTCGCCTGGGCCTATCGCACGGGCATAGACTACCTGTCTGTAAAAAAGATGATCTGCGATGAGCTCGAGCCCCAGCTCGCCCTGAACCGCCACCAGGAGAAAAAAATCCATGACACGCTTTCAGCCCTTTCCAGGACAAGACTGTTTAAAAAAGTTTCAAGCAATGTGCTGGATAGCTATAACACTTCAGGGGAATTCTTTGAAGCGCCTCCGCCGCCGGCTTGCTATAGCGCCTGGTACTATTCTTTTATTACGCTGAAAGGGGATGTGACGCCCTGCGCCCTGATACCGGACCATCTGATCGCAGGCAACATCCTCAAAAAATCCTATAAAGACATATGGTCCTCCGGAAAATTCATGAAGATCAGGCTCGCCGGTAAATATGGCTTATTTGACCACCGCTACAAGGCCTGCCGCCAATGCCTGCATCATCAGTTCAATCTCTCTATGGATAACAATATCCGTCTTCTAAATGAAACAAGGGCATCCGAGGCCTCGGGAAAGAAATCTTCGGCTCAAAAGAACGGGCATCGTCCCCCGTGGCAAGATTGCCTCATCAATGGATAACGCATCGTCCCAAAAACAACGTTTTTGCCGCGCCGCCGGGGCCCTGGTTATCGCCTGCTGCGTCGTGCTGCTGTCCGTGCCGGTGATCAAGCCTGCCGGCGCAGCGGACTGCTACGACGACCTGATAAGGACATACGAAGCCTGCCTCGAGCTTGAACAGGAGGTTTTTTCCCAACTGACCTTCAGTCTTTCGGATCATCAATCCAGACAGGGACACACGCTGAAGCTTGTCTTAAAAGACCAGTTGGGCCGCCCCTGGCTCTTTAAATTTCTCAGCGTTGTTGAAAAGCACGACCAGGATTACGGCTCGAAGGATGTTGCGCAGATCGTGTCCCGGTATGTCACGGCTGAATACGCACCCCCCGAACTGGAGGAAAGATACCTCGCCTGGGCTTTTTATCGGGACCTCTCGCAATTAAAATATGCGTCCCTGGAAGAGAAGGAAGCATTCCTTCGATGGGAATTCAAGAATGCTGTGGACGGAAACGCAACCGCTGTCGACGCCTATCGTATTTTTCTTTTATTCGGGATCAATTCTCCCGAGATACATTTTATCGCGCTGAAGATCAACGATACATGGGCTATCGGAACAATACAAAGGTTTATGCCGTCTAAAGGTTCACTGGAAGAGGTGCCACCCGCTACTTTGCCTGAAAGCCAGGCGGAATTCCTTTTGAGGACGCACGTATTCCACTGGCTGTTGGCAAATCTGGACACATCCGGGGATCATTTTCTTCGGACGAAGGACTCCAGTGACGGCGACCAAAGGATCGCCATCATTGACAATTCCATTTTTCCGCAGTTTTTCGGCCAAGTCGTTTTTGACGCCTTTGGTTGTATAAACAACCAGACATATTACCACGGTTTGTTCACTGCCTATGTCCGCAATCGCATGCGCCTGCCCCTGGAAGAAAATTATGCGTTCGTCCGTTTTATCTCGGAATTTCCGGAGAATTATTTCAAGGCCTTGCTGTCGCCTTTGATCCAAAACAGAGAGGAAATCTTCGAACGCAGGAAATCAATGACGGATTATTTTTTCAAACTGTATACGGGCATGGCCCGCGCAAGAGGAACCAAGATCCGGCTATCGGACAAACCTGCCTGCGATAGAATCAGCCTCATCCTTCGCAAACGGCTGAAACAGAAGATCGCACAATTGGAAAAAACGGAAAAAGAGCTGAAACGCGCCGGACTCAGGACGCAGCGCCCGCTTCATGTGTATCTTTCCTACGATGCCTATGTGCTTGTATGGAAGTTCAACCAACTGAAGAGACGATTGGAAAAATACGATCCCGGGCTGGAGGAATATCGCGACAGGATCCTCAATCAGCTGTATCGACTGCGTCTGGCAACCCGGGACCCCTTGCGGTCCGAAATGATCGCTTATTTTATCGACAGATTTGAGAACCAGATAGCCAAGGACGATACGGACGACATTAACGAGATCACTGTGATGATCCCCCCGGATTTTCCCGCCTTTCATTCGGAGCAGGGGACGAGCCGTTCCGAGAACAACATCTTGCGTTATCCATGAATATCCCGATAAGAGAATACGCCGCACGTTTGAATAATGATTTCGACATACGATTTATCTTCGGCGCCCAGGAGCTCAAGGGCGACCCCGGATCCGTGCCACAGGAGGACATCGTAGGGGCGGTCCACAGCCAGCTCGTAAGCCAGGCCGATCACAAGGCTATTCGTTTTGCCTTGAGTGTCTTGTGTATCCCCGAAACCTCCAAAAAAGACACAGGCAGATGGAAGCTCCGCCTTGAGCAGATCATCAAAAAAGCAGACCTTCTGGATATGCCTATTGTGGGAGGACACACCGTTCAAGGAAACAGCGGATTTTATATCCTGATCGCCGTAGACATCCATCCCCGTCAAGCGTCCCGGAAGACCGGAATGCGGAGCCGTATCCCACCCTTGGCGCCGCCGCGGTCTCTGAATCATAAGCTTGACCTGTGCGGATCCGCCCAGGGATGCGCTGCCAAATATCCGCCGGATCAATTTGCTGATATACACAAACACATCCTGAGCCAGCGGACTTTGAATAATTTCTCCAACATGCGTGTCAATGATGACGCTGTCTGCTGCAGGCTGAACAAACACACCGCTGCCTGTTTCACGGTTGATATCATTAAACCGATAGTGCGTTCTGCATCGCTCTTTGGACGTATTGCCGTAGCGCACGCGGCCAACGACCTTTTGGCCAAAGGCGTAAGACCCAATGGAGGTATCGAAATCCTTTCTGACGACCGCCGGACAGGCGATGAGGCCTTAAAGGAGATCGGATGGGGAGGACGGAAAGAAATGACGCGACGGCTGAAAGCCGGCTGTCTGGGATCGTATGAGCTCGAAAGCAGGGATTTGTTCTACGGCACGCTTTTTTACGGCCTCTGTTCCTGCAGGGATTTCATCCCTAACTCAGATCCAAAAGAAAACGATGTCCTTATCCTCACAAAACCGCTCGGCTCCGGCGTATTGTCGCGTTATGCGGCACTCAAGGCATTCGGTCTGTCCTGGAAAGAAAAAAATGCCTGTGTTCTCATGCTTTCTCATATGCTGCATCCATCCGCAAAGATGGCCGAAATCCTCCGGGATTCCGCCGGGGTGCATGCCTGCACAGACATCTCCGGATTCGGCCTGATAGGGCACCTGAAGGAAATGCTCGAACCGGCCGGCCTGAGCGCCAGGCTCTGGCTGTCGAGAATACCGTTTTTGCCATGCGTTGTTGAGGCCTATCCCAAGGCTGTTTTTTGCAGCGTCAATCGCAACATGGACCATTTCTCTGCTTGCGTCCACTCCGCAATATCTGCGCATGGTCTGGAAACGACTGCCAAAATGTCGTTGCTTTACGATGCACAGACAGCCGGCGGCTTCCTGGTGGCTGTATCAAAAAGGCAAGCAAACAAGATCCTCAAATCATTCCTGAAGCTCAGGTTGCCTGCGCGCATCATCGGGGAAGTCGTCCGAAAAAAAGCCTGGTGCATTGAGATAAGCGACCGATATCCCTGTCCGCGCACACCGTCCGAAAGAGAGCAATCAACATGGGTATAGCCATTGCACTGGCTTTTTTAATGACCCTCATCACCGCCAGCTCCAATATCGTTCTTAAAAAAGGTCTGCACAAGATACACCCGTTTACCGCGACCTATCTGTCTGTCGCCATCAGCACGCTCTTTCTATGGCTGATCACGTGGGTATATGTCCCCCGCAGTTCATTTTCAAATACGGCCGGCATCCTTATCTTTGTGCTGATCGGGACATTCGCCCCCACGATCGTCAGGACCCTCACTTATTACGGGATCCATACATTGGGGGCCGGACGTTCTGCGCCCATCAGGGCCCTGACGCCTTTTTTTGCCACGTTCATGGCGATCGTCTTTTTGAAGGAAAGGCCCCGCATCGGCATATTTCTGGGGATATCCTTGATCGTGGCAGGGGTCGCTTTGTTATCCAGGAAAAATCAGAGCGATACTGCGACATGGAAACCCAGGCATTTATTATATCCTTTCGGCGCCGCGGTCCTGGCAGGATGCGCGGCCAATCTGCGGAAATTCGGCCTAGACATGATGCCGGACCCTGTCTTTGCCTCAACCATTGCCGCAAGCAGTTCCCTAGTCATTATGAGCTATTATGCCTTTACGAAATATCAGAGGGAAATAACCGAAATAAGACACCACGGGCACGAACTCCGGCTCATCATCATCGCGGCCTCCCTGACAACGATAGGCGAAATCGTAGACTTATCGGCATTGATGTACGGCAAGGTCAGCCTGGTCGTCCCCATCTTTGCCGTAACACCGTTGTCCATTCTCTTTTTAAGCCACATCTTTCTTAAAAAACACGAACGCGTCACAAAAGAAATCGTGCTGGCGGCCCTGCTCATTATCCTCGGCATAGCCATCGCCATCAGGAATGTTTCATAAATCAAGGCTTTTTGCCACAGGAGGCCGGGCGGCCAAGGCACCAGATAGCGGTTGTCCGTTCAGTTAAGATTGCATATAATAATGGCAGTGCCGGGGATACCTGGGCTTCCAGGAGGCTCTCGATAATGAAGATAAAATTTTCCATTCCCTACAATGGCGATCTGGCCCTCATGGCGCAGGCCTTCAGGAGCGGACAGGTCAAGGAGGTCTATTTTTCCGGCGCCGGACGCCACGATTATTCCAGCCCGTATCAAAACCAGAACAAATTCCGGGACGAAGAGATACACGACCTCATCGCGCTCTGCCGAAAGCATAACGTCGACCGCACGCTCCTGATGAACAAGGGGATGACCTTCACCGACAACCTTAGAGACATTTTCCAATACATCCGCCTGCTGGACAAAGAAGAAGGCGTAACATCGATCACGGTCGGCGATCCTGCCATCGTGCCCTATCTCAAAAAGGCATTCCCGCACATTCGTCTGCAGGCCTCCGTATTCATGAACATTGACGGACTTCCCAAAATCAGAGAGGCCATCAAGATGGGCCTTTCGGATTTTTATCTCGACGTCTCCACGAACCGCAAGGGGGAGGAGCTGGACAAGATCAGGGATTACAAGAAAAAATATAAGGGTTTTACCGTTAAGCTCCTGGCGAACCACGGCTGTTACATGAATTGTTTTTATATGACCCGCCATCATGGCTGGCCCCTTCTGAAAGACATGTTCGACCAGTTGAGCGCTTCGCATCCTTCGCTGCGGGAGACTTATGTCCTGGGCAACATGATCGACGTCAAGAATTGCGTCTACAGAAGAGATGACGTCACGGATGAGATCAAACGGCCGTTCATCCGCCCCGAGGACCTGTCGTATTACGAAGACAACGATTGGGCCGATATCGTCAAGATCGCCTACCGCATGGACCATACGCCCGCCCTGAAAAAGAAGCTTCAGGCGTATTTTGAGCGCTCTTTCGACGGAGACCTCTTCGAATTGACGCCTCCCAACAAGGGCAGCCATTCCATCCCGTTTATGTGCGACAATAAAAGCATCCCGGCCTCTTTCGCCAAGAAAGTCGCGTACTGCCGTATGTCCTGCGAAGACTGCGATTACTGTAAGAAGGTGGCCGCCAAGGCCTTTAAAAAGAGACCGAAAGCATGAACGCGCCACAGCTGAAAAAAATCAACGCCCTCCTGAAGGCCTTCGGCCGTTTGAAAAAATACAGGGGGGTACGCCTGCCACTCAGGGACGGCGACGCATTTTCGAAATTACCCCTGACCGACCGTGACGAGCTATCCCTATGGGAACCGGGCAACACCGGCGCGCCTGTCTACAGCGTCACCGCGACAAGCGGGTCTTGCGGCAAAAAACTCTATATACGGCATTCTGAAAAGTGCTACAAGACGCACCTGCAACGCCTTGTCAAGGTCTACCAAGCCTGCGGCATGAGACAAGGCGACCTTTGCCTCAACCTCTGCTCTTATGAACTCAACAGCGGTGGACGCATCATGGAGCAGGCTTTTAGGGCGGCGGGCGCAGGCGTCATCCCGTTGGGCCCCCTGATGGGCCCCGAAAAACTCCAAGAGGCCGTGCGCCTCATCAGGATCCTCAAACCCAACATCATCAACTCCTACACGAACCAGATCTACGATATTTTCCGCATCCTGAAAAGAGACCATTCCGTGAAATATTGCATTCTGAACGGCGAACCGCTCTACCCGTGGTTCAAGGACCGCCTGAGCGCCGTTTCAGGCACGCATATCTTCGATCACTACGGCGCCATGGAATTCTCGGGGTTCGCTATCGCCGATCACCCGCAAGACCCGGATATGCGGCTTTACGAAGACGGACTCCTCTTTGAGATCCTGCAGGATGACGGAAGCATATGCTCCTGCGGCCAGGGGCGCATCGTCGTTACGGACCTGGAAAATACCTGCATGCCTTTTCTGCGCTATCTGCTGGGAGACCGCGTTTCCATCGTCAAAAAAAAGAAGCACAAATATATCCGGGTCTTTGGACGCCAGGAAGATTCGCTTTTAATCGAAGGCAAGATCACATCTCACAGGATGTTGGTAGAGACAGTCCTGCGGCTTTTGAAGCACCCCCGTTTTTTTCTGGTCATCGAAAAAGACCCAAAGAATTTCCGGGATATCCTCACATTGAACATCCCGGAGCCCGATCTGCATCTCACGAATGCCATTTTTAAAGAGATGGGGGAACGATTAGGGCTGGCACATCTGGTCATTATCAAGCCGCACTCAGGAAACGTCCCCAAAACATCCACCGGAAAACACCGCCATGTCATCGACCTGAGGCCCCGGCCTCATGCGACATCGGCTCATCCACAAGCGTAACAGCCTGTCGCCGTCTCGAGAAACCCGTATTGGCCCGTGATACAAAATAGCTTTTCCAAGCCGCTGTTTTTTGCTAAAATAGCCCTCATAATGAACGACGCGACCTCATATAGAAAAAGGCTTGTGCAGAAACAACTCTTGAAGGGGGCAGTTCTGGGCCTTTTACTCTTTTTGCCGGGAACATCCTGGGCGCAAACGCAGAAAGATGAAGAGCGCCTTATAAAAGAACAACATGAAGCCAGAAGAAAAGCGCTTGAGTTCGATCAAATAATCGCGGCCCAGATAAAAAAAACAAGAGATACCGATCCTTTTCTGGACGCTCTCCTGCCTTACATAGCTTTCCGAAAACAGGACGCGACAATATGCAGGACATCTCCTCAGGCCAAACTGTGCCAAGATAAGTACCGGTGGCTTCAAAATACGAGGAATTTAGCTCAAGGCAACTGTTCCCAACTCAATAACGACCTCATGAAGAGAATCTGCCAAAATCTGAGCCAGAACACATGCGCCTCGCTGCCGACGGGAGAAGCAGACCTCTGCCAGGGATACCTGCAAATGGATCTGGAATCTGTCCGCAAGGGGGTGGGCGACCCGACCCTAAAAAGCTCATTCACAATCGAAGGAAACACGCAACGCGCGGCAGCCAAGATGCTTTCGGCCTACATGGGTTTCAAGAACTACAATTCAAGGTTCGCATGCCTGAAGTACAGGGATTCGCTCAATCTGGAGCAAGTCTTGGCGTGTGATATCCTGTTCGGCGACGAGGATCCGTATCAGACCCTGGATGTCATCATACGGGATATCGCCATGTTTGACCTGTCCCTGATGCGCGATGACATGGACTTGTGCAGCGGCATCTCCACACAGGACATCAAAAACAGATGCCAGAACCCCAAGACGCGGATCCAGCGACTGCGTTAAGGATCGGGCTGTTTTGAGATGACCCCCCCACAGACCAAACCGTCAACAGCGATATCGCGACGGATACACCTTGTCATCCCACCCCTCACACAATACGCCTGCGGGAATATTTCAACACTAAAATCCTACGTTTATTACATCCTGGCCAATCTCAAAGACTCGTCGATCTCAGTCGTTTTTAACGATCATCTTCAGGATCCTAAAAAGTTCGCGCGATACAAGGCTTGTGTATCGCGAAAAAAATATCCAGCCGCTGATGGTGTCTGTGTGGTCATTTTCCACGGCAACAGGGGCCCATCCTTGGACCTTCTTAAGACCCTGCGGCAAAAAAACAATCCGCCGTTCGTCATCCTGGCCGGCACATTCGCAGGCATGTTCCATGACCACTATCTCAAAAACCGCCTGGCGCAGGTGGTCATCTTGCAGGATCCGGAAACCGCGCTGCCTCAAATCTTGAGGACAGTCCCGGAAAAATACAACGATATCCCCCGCATCGCCTTCCTCAAAAACGGCAAGATATGCAGGACGAAACAGCAAGGCAGGCACAATCTCGATACCCTGCCGTTCGTTTCTCCGTATTTCCGTAAAAACAGCATAAAGCCTGTACCGATCCTGACGGCACGCGGATGCGGTTTCTCCTGTGCGTTCTGCGACAAGAGGCTGTTCTGGGGAAACGGCACGAGCTTCAGAAGCATCCCCAACGTCCTTGAAGAGATTGAACTGTTATACAACCGTTACGGCGTCCGCAAGATCCAATTCGACGACTACGATTTTTTGCTCAAGAAACAGCGGGCCGTAACGCTGTGTAACGCCCTCATTAAAAAAAATATTAAGATCCGGTGGGAATGCGCCACAAGGCCGGACGCCGTCGACGGAAAGCTCCTGAGGCTGATGAGGCTGGCCGGGTGCCGGACGATCTATTTCGGGCTGGAATCCGGCTCTCCTCAGATCCTCAGGACGCTTGGCAAACCCCTGGACATAAAAAAAGCTGTCAAGAATATCCGCATGGCAAAGACGCATGATATCCGGATCGGCATATTCCTGATCATGGGTGCTCCGGGAGAAACCCAGGAAACCATCCGACAGACCAAGAGCGTCCTGAGACGCCTGCGCCTGGACGAGCTTCTCGTCAACCCATTGATTCTCCTGCCGGGCACCAGGCTGTTCAAATCATTCCTGGCCAAAAACGGCATTTCCTTTGACGATTATTTTAAAACGGATAAAACATTCATCTATCCCTGTGATTGGAAAAATTTGGGGAGGCACATGTCTCCGCTTGCCCGTTTCTTCGAGGTGAAGCCATCGCTTACGATCTGAACTTCCTCCGTTTTCTGACGGCGGCGCTCCCTTTGAGCACATTCCAACACCGGATGCTGCGGCCGCTCGCGACTAAAGCCAAGAGCCGCAGCCTGATGCCGCACATCATCAGGCATCTGACGAAACAGACGCCGTGGTCCCGTTATCATCTCTACATCCATATCCCTTTTTGCGCGGCAGACTGCACGTACTGCCACTGCGCCCATACGATCCTCACATCCTCAGCGGACAGGGCCGCCTACACCGACTCTCTTTGCCGCCAGGCAGACGCTTACGGCGCCCTGTTCGACGGCACCGAGATGCAATCGCTATACCTGGGCGGAGGAACGCCTTCGCTCTTGACCGCACCCCTGATCGAAAAACTCCTGCGCCGCATCTATTCCCGCTTCCGTTTTGCGCCTCACGCGCAAGTGGATTTTGAAGCGCATCCGGCCAGCCTGGACCTTCATAAACTCAAGACGCTGAAATCCCTGGGGGTGAACCGTCTGACCCTCGGCGTGCAGAGCCTGGACCCGAAAGTCCTCCGGGCGATCCACAGGCCTCAATCCATCCAAAAGGTCTACCGAAACGTGCAGGATGCCAAACGGCTGGATTTCGGATGCCTCAACATCGACCTTGTCGCAGGCCTGCCCGGCCAAACAACACAAAGCTTCGTTGCCACACTGCGCCGGATCATCGATCTTAAACCAGACGTCATTCATTTGATCCCGCTCTGCGATGTTGCCGCTATTCGCGGCGACGACCAGATACGAAAGGACATCCCCGGGTTCCTGACAAGACGCCATCAGATGCTCAAAGAAGCCAAGGACATCCTTGCCAATCAGGACTATACGCGGCACGGTTTTGAAGCCTTCCAGCGCGGCAAGACAGGAAAAAACGTCCAGCAGGATGATTATTTCAACCGCGGCTGCAGCATCGTCGGCATGGGGCTCTATGCCCAAACCATGCTCCTGCCGGATGTCTATGCGCGATGCACATCCTTCAACGGCCAACCCAACGACAGCTATGAATTCTGTCCTATCGACAAGACATACACCCTGGCGACCTGGCTTATTCCTCAACTTCTTGCAGGGATCAAGGAAGCCGATTTTTTAAAAACATTTTCCATAAGAATGGAAAAGATATTCAGCAAAGAACTGCTTTTCCTTGAACAACAAGGAATATGCGGCCGCAAAGGCGGCGCATGGCGATACCGAGGCAGAAAAACACCCGAAGAGCTGTTCGAATTCTTCAGCCAGACGAAAATCCTTTTTGGCCCGGCGTTCTTGAGACGCCTGCGCCGTGCTTATCATGATTTTTATAGACCAAACCGCACATACTCATTTCAAAAGGACGCTTTCTTTAAAAAAATGGACGATGTCTTTTTTGCCAATACGTTCTATGATGTCGGTTTCTAACAAAGATTCGTCATGAAAACACTTTTAGTCCATCCTCCTTGTTCGCTTAACGAGAAGCAGAAGACGCTGCGTTTCCCGCTCGGCATTGTCTGTCTGGCATCTTATCTTAAGAAGAAAGGACTGGATGCCAGGATCTATCATGAATCTGCTTTTTCAGCCCGGGGCCTGATCAAAATCCTTAAAGATTACCGGCCGGATATTGTCGGCTTAAGCTGTGATTCCGCCAATGCCGATGTCTGTTTTGAGCTCAGCCGCACGATCAAGACGATCCATAATCATGCCCTGGTCGTCCTGGGCGGCATCCACGCCACGTATTTCCACCGCCAGATCCTCAAGCACATACCAACCGTCGACATCGTAGTCAGGGACGAGGGGGAGGAGACCCTGGCGGAGATCATATCCCATCTCTCCAAAGGGAAAACCCCTGACCAGTTAAAAAACATCCGGGGAGGTACTTACAGGGTCAACCGCGGCATCGTTGCCGCCCCTGACCGGCCTTTCTTCAACAATATGGACAGGCTTCCCTTCCTGTCTTACGAACTTCTCGACATGTCCAAGATCCTTCCTTATTCCCATAACTTTGCCGATTGGTGGCCGGTCCATTCAGGGCGGGGGTGTTGCTATAACTGCAAATTCTGCGCTTCGGTCGGGCAGTGGAAAAGGACTCTGCGCGTGATGAGCCCGCAGCGCGTGATGGAAGAAGTCGACCATTGCCGAGAGCAATACCATATCCGGCACTGTTTCTTCTATGAATTGACGTTTTCGATCAACAAACCCCGGGTCCTCCAGATATGCCGCCTGATGAAAAACAGGAACATCAAATGGGGATGCCGGACCCGCGTCGATGACGTAAACCCGGCCCTTTTGAAAGAGATGCACCAGGCCGGATGCGAAAGAATCGTTTACGGCGTTGAATCTTTCAGTGACCGCATGCTCAAGCTGATGGGGAAGACCTATACAGCGGCCGCGGCGGCCAAAGCGCTGAAGGCAAGCCATGACACAGGCATACAATCATTTTTTCAGGTCATGTTGGGATTCCCAGGAGAAACCGAGGAAACATTGCGCGAAACAGTGGAAACCATCCGGGAAATCCCCAAAGGAATCATCTGCAATGCCGTCAATATTTTTCAACTCCATCCCGGCTCGCCTATGTATGCCCTGATGAAAAAACTCGGGATGATCGACGACGAGGCGTGGTTTAAGGGGTTCAAGATGGAAGACTTCATCCGCATCTACTATCCGGCGGAGTTCATCAAAAAGATCACCCGCGCCAGAGACGAGATCAAAAAGATCACCCAGCACAAAAACACCGGGGCATCCTCATGACAGACAGATCGGCTCTGACAGTCTTGCTTGCGTATCCGCCCGCGACTTTCGGGTCGCAGGACAGGTTCATCTGTTTCCTTCTGGATTTCCTGTGCCTGGCTTCTTTCTTGAAAAAACAGGGGTTCCGCGTCAGAATGTACCAGGACCATCCGTTCACCGCTGAGGGCTTCCTGAAAAGCATCAAAAAGAACAGGCCGCAGGCAGTTGTTTTTTCCTGTGATTCCGCCAATTCTCAAAGCTGCTTCAAACTCTGCAAGCTTGCGAAAAAAACACTCAAAGGTGTCTGTGTCATCCTCACAGGGAACCACGCCACGGCCTTCGACAACCTGATCCTGCAGAGGATCCCGCATATCGATGTTATCGCCAGACACGAAGCCGAAGAGTCCCTGAGCGAACTTTTGGACCATCTCAAAAACCGCACACATCGGAAAGGACTGCAAAAAATAAAAGGGCTGACCTATAAGAAGGGGGGACGGTTATTCGTCAACCAAAACCGTCCGTTCATCAAGGATCTTGATGTTCTGCCTCTCCTGGATTACGACCTGATCGATATGGACAAGGCCGGATCGATCAATTTCCCCGGCTACTGGCCTATCTATTCCGGCAGGGGCTGCTGTTTCAACTGCAATTTCTGTAATTTCATCGGGCAATGGGGGAGAACATTCCGATATGTGAGCCCTCAAAGACTGGCGCGGGATATCGACCATTGCATAAAAAAATACGGGATCCGCAAATTTTATTTCCACGAGCTGACCTTTACCGCCAATAAAACAAGGGTCCGACAGGTATGCCGCCTCTTGAAAGAACGCAAGATCCGATGGGGATGCCTCACCCGCGTGGACTGTGTAGACAAGCTTCTTTTAGACGAGATGCGACAGGCCGGATGCGATCTTATCCTCTACGGCGTGGATTCATTCAGCGACAAAATGCTTAAACTGATGGGAAAGACCTATACAGCGACTTCGGCCGCCCGGACCTTGCGCGAAACCCGTCGGGCGGGCATAAGGACCTTTTTCCAGCTCATCCTGGGATTCCCTGGAGAAACGGAAAAAACCCTTCAGGATACGGTCAGGAATGCCCGGGCGCTGCCGCGAGACATTATCTGCAACAGCGTCAATATATACCAGCTCCACCCGGGGTCTCCGGTCTTCCATGCGATGAAAAAACTTGGTATGATCAATGACGAGGCCCTGTTCAAGGGCTTCCGGATGGAAGACTTCATCCGCATCTACTATCCGGCGGAGTTCATCAAAAAGATCACCCGCGCCAGAGACGAGATCCAAGCCATTACCTCCGGCACTGCAATGCAGGCATCCCAATGACCAACGCCGTGACAGAAAAAATCCTGCTCACATGTCCTCCGGTTTCTTTCGACGCCGAAAAAAAGGCCCTGCGCTTCCCGCTCGGCATCCTTTGCCTCGGTTCCTATTTAAAGCAAAGAGGAATCCATGTCAAAGTCTACCACGACCAACCTTACACGCAAAAAGGATTCCTGAAAACCCTTCAGGATTACCGCCCGGCGGCCGTAGGATTCTCCTGCGATTCTGCCAATTTTCAGACATGTGTTGCGCTTAGCAAACTCGTCAAAAAATTCAATAAGGACATTTTCGTGATCGCAGGCGGCATTCACGCCTCATGCTTCGACAGGCTGATCCTCGAAAAGACACCGACGATCGACATTGTCGTGCGCCATGAAGGAGAGGAATCCCTGGCTGAGATCCTGGAGCACATCTCGGCCCGCAAAAGCCTGGAAAAAATCGAAGGGACCAGCTGCAGGGCCAATAACAGGATCACGGTCAACAAAGACCGCCCCTTCATCAAGGATATCGACACGATGCCGCCCCTGGCCTATGAGTTGATCGACATGGACAAGGTAGAATCCTACAATTTCCCCGGTTGGTGGCCGATCCATTCAGGACGCGGGTGCTGTTTTAACTGCAAGTTCTGCGCTTCCGTCGGCCAGTGGAAGAGGGCCCATCGGGCCATGGGCCCACAACGTGTCATAGAAGAGGTCGACCACTGCCGAGAACGCCATCATATCCGGGGATGCTATTTTTACGAGCTGACCTTCACGATCGACAAAGACAGGGTGCGCCGGATATGCCATGCCATGAAGAAACGCAACATCCCGTGGGGATGTTACACAAATCCATCTTGCAGCGAGCCGGCCCTTTTGAAGGACATGCGGCGCGCCGGATGCCGACGAGTGATCTTCGGTGTGGAATCGTTGAGCGACCGCATGCTTAAATTAATGGGCAAACCCCACCGATCGCAGCAGGCCGTCGATATCCTGAATGAGGCGCATGCCATCGGCATGGAAACAAGATTTGAGATCATGCTCGGATTTCCCGGGGAAACGGAAAAGACTTTGCAGGAAACCCTGGAAGGCCTCAGGCGGCTCGACAAAGGGATCATGCAGAACAACATCTATCTCTACCAGCTCCATCCCGGATCGCCCATGTATGCCACGATGAAAAGGCTCGGCATGATCGATGATGAGGCATGGTTCAAAGGCTTCAAGATGGAGGACTTCATCCATCTCTATTACCCACGGGCTTTCGTCAACAAGATCTGCCGCACAAAACAGGAGATCGAAGCCATATTTAAGGATGTCTATGAACTGCCAAGGCCTTTATGATGCATCATTGTAACAACGCATAGCCATGATGAACCCCGACCTGAATTTCTTTTATTATCTGACGACGGCCTGTGTGCTCAATCCCTACGACAACAGCCTCATCCGGCCCCTGTTCAAAAAGATACCGGAAGGACAGCTTGTTGAATACTTGACGCAGGCCACAGGCGAAAACACGGGCCGTGACGACATCAACCTCTATGTCCACCTGCCGTATTGCCATGAGATATGCACCTATTGTCATTGCTCCAGATGTCTGCTCGAAAGCAAAAACGATCTTTTGCGATACAAGGATTTTCTTATGCAACAGGTCCGGAAATTTTCCCCGAGTTTCGACGGCCGCAAGATCGCCTCGCTATACTTCGGCGGCGGAACGCCCACTCTGCTCGATGAAACAAGCTTCGCGGACATCTGCAACGCCCTGCGACGGTCTTTTACCTTCAGGGACCATATCCAGTTAACCTGTGAATGCCATCCAACTACCATGACGCCAAAAAAATTCAGGACGTTGAAACAATGCGGCGTCAACAGGATCAGCCTGGGGATCCAAAGTATGGACCCCGGGGTATTGAGGATGATCGGAAGGACCCAGACAAAACAACAGGTCTTGCGCTGCGTCGATCAGGTCCGGAAAGAAAAGTTCGACATCCTGAATCTAGATCTGGTCGCAGGCCTGCCGGGACAAAGCGAAGCGAGCATGGCCGAGGACATCCGGACGGCCGTCGCCTTGGAACCGGAAGTCATTCATATGACCCCTTTCAGCAACGTCACGCAGACGCCGCACTTCAAAACACACACATCCGACGCGCGGAGTTTTTTCAGCACAAGACACGTCCTCA
>Ga0265297_10006058_pt1 | contig 17876 bp, 20 predicted proteins | sample Munlanlwell13791_FD_192502 | JGI IMG/M metagenome (GOLD analysis project Ga0265297, IMG submission 192502) | Leachate microbial communities from a municipal landfill in Southern Ontario, Canada - Leachate well 137-91 | ecosystem: Engineered > Solid waste > Landfill > Unclassified | place...
CAGACTGGCAAGACACATAGTGCGTTTCAGCACTTCATGGTGGCACTCGGCGAGCAAGCCGACACCGCCGTGGAACGAATCAACGCCGAACCCGTGTTCGCGCAGCGCCTCGCAGCGTACGCCCTCAACGGCGGCGTGGAGGCAACGACCAGCCAAAAGCGCGCCCGTGAAATCATGGGCAAAAACTTCTTCGGCGTCGAGGAGGCCATCAAGCACTTCTCAATCAACCCGAGCCGTCGGCAACTGGTAGCCCTCTCGGAGATTCCGTTTACGGAGGAAGTCTTGCAGCAGTGCAAGGACACCCACGTTCTCGTGGCCGTGTTCCGTTTGCCGATTCTCGGCGTGCGGGGCAAGGTGCAGGACAAGGGATTGTTCTACAAGCAGGACTGGTATGACAAGGAGGCTTTCGCCAGCGACGGCGGTGAAGTCTCCTGGCAGCTCGTGCGCAAGACGCCCGTCGATAACTCCACGTCCAAGAGGTGGGACGAACAGCAGGCTCTCCTCAGCAAGGAGGATGAAACGCCGACTACCCAGGTGATGGTCTACACCATTATCGGGCATTTCCTCGCCACTGGCGAGCGACTGTTCGAGCGGATTTACGTCCGCACCTCCAGCGTTGGCTCGGACGGCGGCCGCGTCTACGTCGGCGGCTTCGTTGCGGAGGGTCTCGTCGTCTACTACTGGGGCGGCGACCGCGATGGCAGCGTCGCCGTTTCCTCCGCTCGGAAGTTAGAATAACTGAACCTTGAAGTCTTGAGGACTTGTACCTTTTGAACTCTTGAGCCTTCGGCGAAAATTTTTTCGCAGGAGGCTCTTTTATTTTACTTTAATTTTATATAAACTAAACTTGTCTGCTAATGCAGGTGCGGTCACGGCTTCACCTCGCGGGCGTCTCATCTTTTGAGGCATCGCCAGAGTATCGTTGTTCACGGATAACGATAGCGTGCGATAAAAGATAGAGATAGAACTTCTTGCCAACTTTTAGTGGAGGTGGGCCATACCCTGCTCCAGAATAAAATACAGGAAAAAGAGGACATAGGCTCCTGAGAGCGGTAAACCTCAATTTCCAGTGACTTGGACGAAAGCTGGCAATCAGCGTTAACTCGGACGGCAACCACGTCTACGTCGGCAACTTCGATGCAAAGGGTCTCAACGTCAACAACTACTGGGACGACAACCGCAATGACAACATCGCCGTTTCCTCCGCTCGGAACTTCTACCTCATCAAAAAAGCCCTCCCCTTTCTGGGAGAGCTTTTTTCTTTATCGTTCTTTCGCGGATTTAATCCAGCCTCCAAGCATTTTACCAATCTCATCGATATTTTGTTGCAGCAAAATATATTTCCTATTGTCCATGGATTTTATTTCCTTCATGAGCCTCGTAAAAACTCTTAAAAAATTTAGTTTCTGGCTCACCTTTTCCAGGACTGGCAGTTTATCACATTTTGATGATTGGCTTGCCGTAAGGATGCCTTCCAGAACCTCTAGAATCATTGTTTCGCAGCGTTGCCAGATCGTATATCGGTCTTGCCTTGAGATACTACTGCGAAAGCTGTAAAAATCCTTGTAGAGTTCATAGGATTTTTTAAAAATTGGGACATCAAATTCATCCATAAAAATGAAAACTTTTAAAGATATTTTTAGTAAAATTGTTTCACCAGAAAACCTTTTTTTGGCTTGGGATAAATTTAAATCAGACAAACAGAAGAAACGAGATGTACAAGAATTTGAATGGGAACTGGAGAAAAGCATTTTTCAGTTACACAGAGATTTAAAAGGCAAAACATATAAGCATGGGCCATACGCTTCTTTTTATATACACGACCCAAAACAGCGGCGAATACACAAAGCCGTAGTCCAAGACCGCATATTACATCACGCCGTTTTTAATGTACTTAATCCTATTTTCGAACCTACGTTTATATCAAATTCCATGTCCTGCCGTATAGACAAGGGAACACATAAAGGAATTGATATTTTGAGCAGGACAATAAGACAAGTTAGCCAAAACGGATTTAAGCCGTGCTTTATCCTCAAGTGCGATATTAAAAAGTTCTTTGAAACTGTCGACCATTCAAAATTGTTGAGTATCCTCCGCAGAAAAATTAAAGACAAAGATGCAATCTGGCTTTTGGAGGAGATTATAGAAAGTTTTTCTTCGCATTATTCCAATATCTTTTTTAAAAAAGGGCTGCCGATTGGCAATCTCACCTCACAGCTATTCGCTAATATCTATCTGAACGAATTTGACCAATTTATCAAACAAGACCTGCGAATTAAAAATTATATACGCTATACCGATGACTTTGTAGTAATTTCTAATGATAAAAATTATCTTGAAAAACTTATTCCTCAAATTCGTGATTTTTTATCCGAAGAACTCCATCTTGAACTGCACCCAAAAAAAGTTTCAATCCGCAAATTTAATCAAGGTATAGATTTTTTAGGATATATAGCTTTACCACATTATCGGGTTTTGCGAACAAAAACGAAAAATCGTATATTTAAAAAATTTAAAAGAAGAATTTTTGAATATAAAGCAGTGATAATAACAGAGCAAACCTTAAATCAGTCTTTGCAATCTTATATCGGCGTTTTATCTCACGCAAATACTTATACTGTAAGCAATGATCTTAAAAATCAACTTTGGTTTCTGTAATTTTTTAACTAACAAAAAAACCGCATTCTGTTTTACGATTTTTTGTGATCCATTCGGGTCGCACTACTCTCATAACTAATCGGTAATACACCGATAGTAATTTGTCAATGCGGAGGAGGTGGGACTCGAACCCACAAGCCCCGTAAGGGGCAGAGATTAGCAATCTCTTGTAATAACCATTATACGACTCCTCCTTTTTGACCTAATTTTATACTTAAAAAACGGTTTAGTCAATTGATTTTTTATGAAAATTATGATAAAGATACTTTAATGGAAGAAATTAAATATCCGGTTAGAATTAACAAATATTTAGCTCATCAAAAAATTTGCGCAAGACGTGAAGCAGATGAGCTGATTTTGCAAAAAAAGGTTAAAATAAATGGGAAAATTGCTGTTTTGGGAGACAAAATTTTGCCAAACGATAAGGTTATTGTGGAGGGTTCCAGCAAAAAATTAGTTTATCTTGCCTTTAATAAGCCAAAAGGAGTTATAACTCACAGCCCTCAAAACGGAGAAAAAGAAATAAAAGATATTTTGAGAAGCAACCCGCCTTCGTTTAAAAACTTTGGCGAGGCAAGCATTTTCCCAGTTGGGCGACTTGATAAAAATTCTTCGGGTTTGATTATTTTAACAAATGACGGCAGGCTGACAGACAAACTTTTAAATCCAGAATATAACCACGAAAAAGAATATATTATAAAAGTAAACAAAAAAATAGATAATTCTTTTTTGAAAAGAATGGAAGGAGGCGTTAAGCTTCCTGCCTCGCCTACGAGTCAAGGCGGGGACGACGGATATGTTACAAAAAAATGCGAAGTTATAAAAGTTAACAGTGAAAGATTTTCAATAATTTTAACAGAAGGAAAAAAACACCAGATAAGAAGAATGTGCGATGCATTGGGATATGGAGTTGTAAATTTGGAAAGACGCAGAATTATGAATATTAAATTAGGAAATTTATTGCCGGGAGATTTAAGAGAAATAAAAGGTTACGAGCTTAAAGAATTATTAAAAAGCATAGGATTGTAGAGTAAAAATATTTGGAGGAGTCGCATAGCGGCTATTGCACCACTCTTGAAAAGTGGAACCCCTTACGGGGTTCGTGGGTTCGAGTCCCACCTCCTCCGCCTTCGGTCCGCCGAAGCGGACCTACGGCGTGACGAAGTCCGCCAGTAGGTCTGCGAAGGCGACTTTCGTTATGCCAAGAAATTGAAATGATAAGATTACAATATAAATTGTTTATTGGTTTGATAAAATAAAATTATGGCAAGGATATGGTTTAAAACAAAAAATATAGTAATTTCAATAATAGTTTTACTTGCTATAATTGGCATCAGTGGTTTTATATTTTATAAATTTAAAGATAATTTTTTAGATATCAAAACACCCAATCAAAAAACAGTATTTACAATAGAAGACAAAAAAATTTCAGACAGCACAAAACCTTTTGACATAGAAATTGTGTATCCTTATGTTGCCAGCCTGGATAATTTTAACCAATTAGTAAAAGACATTGTTGACAAACAACTTAATGATTTTAAAACTTTTTCCCTGGAAAATGACACCGCAGTAAAAGAAACTGATCCCGTTGACTATGAAAAATATCCAAGGTCATATTATTTGAGCATTGGCTACGAAAAGGGGCAAATTGATGACAATATTGCAAGTGTTGTTTTAATTGTTGAAACTTTTACCGGCGGAGCTCACGGCGCGCATTATCCAATATCAGTAAATTATGATGTAAAAAATAAAAAAGAAATAAAGCTGGCAGATTTATTTTTGGGTCAAGATAATTATTTACAAAAAATTTCTGACTACTGCATCGCAAATTTAACAATCCAAATGAAACAAAGAGTAGAACAACAATATATAGATTATCAATGGATCAAAGAAGGCGCTGGCCCAAAAGAAGAAAATTACTCCATTTTTTTGATAGACAAAGATAGTATAAAATTTTATTTCCCAGAGTATCAGGTGGCTGCCTATGCGGTTGGGTCTTTTACAGTAACCATGCCACGCTAAAAACGCGCCCATAGTTCAATGGATAGAATACAAGCTTGCGGAGCTTGGGATGGAAGTTCGAATCTCCCTGGGCGCACAAAAAAAATCCCTTGTTTTACAAGGGATTTTTTGTTTACTTAATTACCATGCTAAGAAACTCCACCAAGGCTTCTGTATTTTTACAGCTTCTCCTGTGTCTGAATTCACTTGCGCGCTAACCTGCATTTTCATTTTAAACATACCAAGAAACCTAACTTCTTTTTGCGCAGAAACCTGGTATGTTGGTTTTGCATTGTCACCATTTCCAACTTGCTTTAATTCTATTTGAACATTTTGCACTTCACCCAGCCTTTCAATTGCTTTTGCAGAAGCAGTTTCTGGCATTATTTTTATTTCAGAATTCTTCCCGTTTGAGCCTTCAACGAATAATTTATTTTCAACAACTCTTACCTTTTCTGTGCTTGTTGCCTGTATATTTCCATTACCAATTGTTGTTTTTCCATCGCTATCTTCCCCTATTAAAATGGTAACAGGAACCGATGTTGTCACACTTGTACCTGTAGTTTCAGATGAAGCTTGTGTTGATACGCCCTCTGTTGCTTTTACACTTGCTTGGACTGGTTTGCCTGCCATAGGACAAGCCATTACCCCATTGCTGTAGCAAACGCATCCAACCTGGCATTTTTTAACACTAGAACACCCAGCTTCTGGAGAGCCCGCGGAAGCCCATACGCCATTATCCCCGCAAAAACACCAATCAACCATTGTTCCGTCAGAACATTTGTATTGCTTAGTTTCTCCTTTTTGGCACACACTTGGATTAACCGGACATGTTGTTGTTTCACCGCTACAAGTGCAACCCACAGGACAATTTTGGGTAGTATCTGTTTTAGAAACTCCTAATAAGCTAACGTCACATTCCCCTTTTGTGGAAAATGTTTTTAATCCAAAATACATATATGCCCCGCAAAATTGCTTTTGTTCGCAAGAGGCGCTGTTATTGTCATGCCACCAAAGGTTCTGGCAGGTTTGAGAATTATCCAAAACCTGTGCCTGTTGCGTTGTTTCAGCAGCTTGTTGTAAATTACCCTGTTGCCTCGCTTCTCCGCTGGCAAAAAACGCCACCGAGAACAAACAGGCAAATAATGAAAACATGAAAATATATTTTTTCATAATTTTTAATATTAATAGTTAATAATAATTGATTAAAGCAACTCTTTTGCTTATAATCAGAATATACTTATTTTTTAATGATATGTCGTTATGATAGATTTGTCAACAAAAGTTGAAGAAATACCAAAAATTGGTGTAGCCTACGCAAAAAAGTTAAAAAAGTTTGGCATAAAAACCGTGCAGGACTTGCTTTTTTATTTTCCTGCAAGATACGATGATTTTTCCGAAATAATTTCAATTAAGCAAGCTCGCCAAAGATTAGGTCAAACTGTCTGCGTGCAAGGACAAATTACAGAAATTGAAAATACCAACACCTTCAAAAAATTTATGACAATGACCGAGGCAACAATCCAAGACAATAACAGCGAAATAAAAGTTATTTGGTTTAATCAGCCATATCTGGCAAAATCATTAAAAGAAGATGATTTTGTTTGTTTGGCCGGAAAAATAAGCTTATATAAAGAAGGGGTTTATTTAAACAATCCAAGTTATGAAAGAATAAATGAAATTGGAGAAAACGAAGAACTAACCCACACAGGCAGAATTGTGCCGGTTTATTCAGAAACAAGGGGTGTTACCTCCAGGTGGCTAAGATATGTTATAAAACCTTTACTTTACAGGTTTATTGAACAAATCCAAGAATCCTTGCCAGAAGAAATAGTTAAAAAATATAAATTTTTGCCCATACAAGAAGCTGTCTGGCAACTACATTTTCCAGATTCTTTTGAAGCAGCTGATGCTGCCAAGGCGCGTTTTTCTTTTGAAGAACTTTTTTTAATCCAGCTAAATGTTTTAAAAGAAAAAATAAAATTAATGATAAAAAAATCCCCAGCTTGTCCAATGGATGCAAATTTAATGAAAACTTTCACAGACTCGCTTCCATTTAAGCTAACAGACTCTCAAAAAAAATGTGCGTTTGCAATTTTAAAGGATTTGGAAAAACCAACCCCAATGTCCAGATTATTGGAAGGCGATGTTGGATCTGGTAAAACAGTTGTAGCAACAATGTGCGCGTTAAATGTGGTAAAATGTGGCCATCAAACAGCCTTTATGGCGCCAACAGAAATTTTAGCAAAACAACATTTTAAAACAGTTTCAGAATTATTAAAAAACTTTAATGTTAAAATTGGCATGATGACAGGAAAAGATGCCCGTATTTCTAGAGACAACGAAACTTTTGAAGTTTCAAAAAAAAGCTTTAACGGAGACTTAGAAAACGGACAAATAGATATTGCCATAGGCACACATTCTCTAATACAAAAGGGGGTAAATTTTAAAAATTTAGGCTTGGTAATTTTAGACGAACAGCATCGTTTTGGGGTTGAACAAAGAGATCATTTAATAAAAGGTAAAAAACTAGTGCCCCATTTGCTTTCAATGACAGCCACTCCAATCCCGCGTACTTTGGCTTTAACTGTTTATGGAGACTTGGATTTATCCCTAATTGATGAAATGCCAAAAAACAGAAAAAAAATAAAAACAGTAATTGTTGAACCCTCTCAAAGAAAAGAGGCATATGAATTTATAAAAAAAGAGGTTTCAGAGGGCAAGGGAGTTTTTGTAATTTTCCCAAAAATAGAGTCCCAGGCAAATAAACTAAAAGATAATATAGAAAAACACGGCGTTGTTTCAAATTCTGCTGGCTTTGTTCCGCAAAATTATCCTGTTACTGCTTCTCTCTCGTCTTTAGCGGTAAACGAAGTAAAGGCGCTAAAAGAAGAGTACGAAAGACTTTCAAAAGAAGTTTTCCCGGACTTAAGAATTACAATGCTTCATGGAAAAATGAAGGCTCCAGAAAAAGAGAGAATAATGCTTGATTTTAAAAAAGGAGAAATAGATATTTTGCTTTCTACCTCGGTAGTTGAAGTTGGCGTTGATGTCCCTCGCGCCACTATAATGATGATTGAGGGAGCAGAACGTTTTGGGCTTTCACAACTTCACCAATTTCGTGGCCGAGTTGGCAGAAGTGACATGCAAAGTTATTGTTTTTTATTTACCACTGATCCCTCCATGCTAAACAGAAAAAGATTAAAAGCTTTGGTTGAGTCAAACAACGGCTTTGAGCTGGCTGAAAAAGATTTGGAAATTAGGGGACCTGGCAGTTTATATGGCACTGTTCAATCTGGAATTCCAGATATGGCAATGCAGGGTTTATCAAATATATTTTTGGTTGAGAAAACAAGAGTAGCGGCCAAAGAAATTTTGGAAAAAGATCCTGAATTAAAAAATTACCCACAGTTAAAAGAACGCCTAAAACAATTTCAGCAACGCATCCACTTTGAGTAAAATTATAAGCATATCATAAAATCTAAAGCTTCATAATTTTTGGTATTGTTGTCCGTAAACAAAAAATCAGCGATCTTATTCGCTGATTTTTTTGGTAATTAATCTTCACCTTCTCTTTTGTCTCTTTCAAAAACTCTCCAAACCATAACCTTTCCCGATTTACTAACTAATGTCTGGTAAACTTTGTTTTGTCCGTCTAGTATACTAAGATATTCTTGCATTTTTTTTCGCCCTTCTTCACCGTCCTCAAATGATTCGCTCTCAGAATATCCTCCTTGTTCAAGCAAGCCTGAAAGCTCGTCTTTATTTTTTTCTCGTGGTTCTCCTGGTTCTTTTGGCATAAATTTTTGTTTAATTTAATTATTTTTATTTTTTAAGTACTGGCATATTGAGGACATTTTCAATACCTGCAACACGAGTTTCCAGTTTAATATTCTTTTTTAAATCCTCACTTATTGAATCTAATTTTTTATTTAAATTTTTGACATCCTCTTTAGTTGCAAGCCCGTTCACTTTTGTGGCAAGTTCGTCCACTTTCGTATCGAGTCCGTCTAAATCTTCTTTTTTCGCAGCAATTTCCATAAAACCTTCGAATTCTCTTTTAGTAACAAAATTTTCTGTCATAAAGGGAACCAAAGTTTTTTTATGGTATTTTGCCAATTCGCTTAATGTTAATAGTTTTTCTTTTGCCATATTTTTATTGTTTATATTCTTATTTTACTCATTTAAAAATACTTGTCAAATCTGTTTCCTAATTTTTTCGGTGACCCAGAAGCCCATGTAGCGCCCAAGAGCCAATCGAATTTGAGCATCTAATGCCGGCAGAGACCCAAACAAAATTAAGGTTATTGGCAAAAATATCCATTGCAAAAAGACAGTGGATTTTTTGAAATATCTGTTATACCATTTCATGCTTTTTGGAACAGGGGGCAAAAGCATTGTGCTTAATACCGCCGATACAAACATACCCACCATTGAAACAGTCATAATTTGAGAAGTTAGAATTGGCAAATTAAAAGACAAAACCGTAAAATTAAATTTTTGACCGCCCAACAAAATTGGCAACCACCCCAGCAGAAATAATAAAAGAGCTGCGGTTGCCCACGACCAAAATCCGTCTAAAATTGTATAAAGATGTCCAATTTTATGCCGCAAAGGTATTTTTTTATTTTTTATAAATCCAAACATTATGTAAGGAATTTCCGCGCATCCCCACGCCCAACGTTTTTGCTGTTTGTATTGGTTTAAAATTGTCCGCCACAAATTTTTTGCCATTACAGCGTCCATTGAGGCCAAATAGTACATTGGCACAACCCTGTAGTTTCCGTTATAATTTAAATATGCACGCCAAAAAATTCGGGAATCATCAGACACCACGTTTGCAGGATATCCAACCTCAAAAAATACCTTTCCCGGAGTTGAGTGCGAAGAATATGTTGTAAGTTTTTCAGACCTCTCTTGCTGTATCATTTGCCAAAAAGTATTTGAAGTGGAAACAACCCTTGAAAAAAAGTGCGCCGTCCAAATATTATTATTGTAAACAGGCACGGGTTGGTAGCTGGCGTTTTCGGGATTTTTTTCTGTTAGATAATACCACGTTAAGCAAGAAAAATATTGTGAAAAAACTTTTGTATCAATATCAAAAGTGGAAACCAAAATATTTTCGTAAGGAATTTTTAGCTTATCAATAATTTTTTCCTTAACCTCTTTGCCTGCGTGCGCCGTATTTGAACCCTTTCCTCCAATTTCTCCCGCAATATTTTCTGGGTGCGCAGAAATAATAAATTTGAAAAATTTATCTGAATATTTTTTTGCAATAATTTTTGCGTTATCTTCAAAAACTTTTCCTGCACGCTTTTCAATTGCCAAAACCACAATCATTTTTTCTTTTGGGTAATCGGACTTTATTAAAGATTCAACGCTTTCTTCAATAATTTCTTTTGACTCTTTGTATGTTGGCAAAATGATTACATGATAAATATCTTTCCACATTCGCCCTGAGCCTGCCGAAGGGTTTTTAAGTTTTCGCAATTCTTTTAGCCAATTTCTTTTCATATTGGATTTTAGCCTAAAATACCCAACTATCTGATGCATTGAAAAATAAAATATTCTAAAAAGATAATAAAAACAAAAACAAATAATAAAAATTGCTACCCAACTTGGAAATATCCAAGAAAAAACCAGCACACCAAATAGTGTGCCCAAACTCAGAATTGCAGGAATTGTTTCAAAAAATCTGTATAATGCCCTGTCTTTGCGATTTTTTATGTCGCTAGCTTTTGAGATATTTAAATAGTCGCTTTTTTCCATTGTGCTTTTGTGGTGGCCCCAACCGGATTTGAACCGGTGTTCTTGGCTTGAAAAGCCAGTGTACTAGACCAGGCTATACGATGGGGCCAAACATTGCTTGTATTCTATCACAAAATTGATTTTTTTCAAGTTTTAGGCTAAAAATAACCTATGAAAATACTTGCCATAGAAACAAGCTGTGATGACACTGGAATATCAATTTTGGAAGCCAGCGGGGATAAAAACCCCAATTTTTGCGTTTTATCAAACACAATTGCTTCGCAAATAAAAGTGCACCAAAAATATGGAGGAGTTTACCCAATGATGGCAAAAAGAGAACACCAGCGCAACTTGCTTCCCGCTTTAATAAAAGCATTAGAAGAAAGCAAATTGCTAAAAATTTCAAACCCTAAACCCCAAAATTTAAAATTTAATCAAAGCCAAAAATTAAAAACTTTAAATTTTATACTTGAGCGCGAGCCGGAGCTTTTTAAAAAATTGCTTTTGTTTTTTAAAAAATATGAAAAACCGGACATTGATTTAATTTCTATAACAAACGGCCCTGGACTGGAGCCCTGCTTGTGGGCTGGGGTAAACTTTGCCAAGGCTCTTTCATATTTTTGGGACATTCCAATTGTTCCGGTAAATCATATTGAATCTCATATACTTGTAAATTTTTTAGACAAACCTGTGGACCTATCCACAGGTCCAGCAATTGCTTTGGTTGTTTCTGGCGGGCATACGCAAATTATTTTAATAAAAAAAATTGGAAGCTATAAAATTCTTGGTGAAACCAGAGATGACGCAGCTGGAGAATGTTTTGACAAATGCGCAAAAATTTTAGGTCTTGGATATCCCGGAGGCCCTATAATTTCTAATTTAGCTAAAAAATCAGCGCTGGGTCCAACCTCGCCCAAACTGCCAAGGCCCATGATAAACACAAAAGATTATGATTTTTCTTTTTCGGGCCTAAAAACCGCCGTGCTTTATTCCTGGCAAAAAATAAAAAAAGATCCTGTTTTTCACTCGAGTGAAAAAAACGCACAACAACAAACCATAGCAAATATGGCCGGAGAAATTCAGCAGGCAATAATTGATGTTTTAATTAAAAAAACAATCAAGGCTGCCAAGGACTATAATGCCAAAACAATAATTCTGGGCGGAGGAGTTTCAGCCAACACCGAACTCCGCAGACAGTTTTTAAAAAATTTTGAAAACGTAATTTTTCCCAAACCCGAACTTTCAACCGATAACGGCCTAATGACCGCCATTACCGGCTATTTTGATCGCAAGAAAAAAGTCGCCCCTCGCAAGGTAGCGACCATCAAGGCTAACGCTAATTTACGAATAGGACAATAAGTGATAAAATAAATTAAACATTTATGGAATTGCCAACGCAATATAATGCAAAAGAAGTAGAAGACAAAATTTACCAGCTTTGGGAAAAGTCTGGCTTTTTTGATCCAGATAATTTGCCAAATAAAAAAAGCAGGTCTTTTTGTATAATAATGCCCCCAACAAATGCCAATGGAAATTTGCATGCAGGCCACGCTTTAGTTATGACAATTGAAGATATTATGACCCGCTATAAAAGAATGCGCGGATACAAGGCTTTGTGGCTACCCGGGTTAGACCATGCCGGGTTTGAAACACAGGTTGTTTATGAAAAAAAACTTGAAAAGGAGGGCAGGAGCAGATTTAAAATGCAACCCGAAGAGTTATATAAAGAAATTTGGAATTTTACAGAAGAAAACTCAAAAAATATAGAATCTCAAATAAAAAAAATGGGAGCCAGTTGCGACTGGTCAAGAAAAAAATTTACATTAGACAAAGATATTGTTAATACGGTTTACAAAACTTTTGAGAAGCTCTGCAAGGACAACTTAATTTATAAAGGTAAAAAAATAATTAATTGGTGCCCAAAACATCAAACGTCCCTTTCTGATTTAGAAACCGCTGACACTGAAAAAGTTGATAAATTTTATTATTTAAAATATGGACCCTTCACAATTGCCACAGCCAGACCAGAAACAAAATTTGGAGATAAGTATGTGGTAATGCATCCAAAAGACAAAAGATATAAGGATTATAAAGAAGGTCAAAAAATTAATCTGGAATGGATAAACGGCCCAATCACTGCCACTATAATAAAAGACAACGCTATTGATATGGATTTTGGAACAGGTGTTATGACAATAACCCCATGGCACGATGCTGTAGATTTTGAAATTGCAGAACGCCATAATTTGGAGAAAGAACAAATAATAGACTTTCAAGGACGTCTTTTACCAATTGCCGGAGAGTTTGAGGGAATGAAAATTTTGGAAGCAAGGCCAAAAATAATTGAAAAATTACAAGCAAAAGGTTTGGTTCAAAAAGTTGAAGAAAATTACAAACACGTCACAAAAACTTGCTACAAATGTGGGACAATGATTGAGCCCCAAATTAAAGAACAGTGGTTTTTGAAAATGGAACCTCTGGCAAAACCAGCAATAAAGGCAATTGAAAAAAACCAAATAAAGTTTATTCCCGGCCACTACAAAAAGATTGCTCTGCATTGGCTTAAAAACATTATTGATTGGAATATTTCCCGCCAAATTGTTTGGGGAATTCCAATCCCTGGCGACCAAGAGCATCAGGTGTTTGACACTTGGTTTTCTTCTGGGCAGTGGCCTTACGCCTCTCTTGGGTATCCAAAATCAAACGACTTAAAAACTTTTTATCCAACAGACGTTATGGAAACGGGAGGAGATTTAATTTTCTTTTGGGTAAGCAGAATGATTATGTTTTCTTTGTACAACACAAAAAAAATTCCTTTTAAAAATGTCTATATGCATGGCTTGGTCTTGGATGCAAAAGGGCAAAAAATGTCTAAGTCAAAAGGAAATGTTATTAATCCGTTAGATTTAATTGAAAAATTTGGCACAGATGCTTTACGCATGGGGTTGGTTGTTGGAAACACTCCGGGCACTTCTTTGCCCTTGGACGAAAATAAAATAAAAGGATATAGAAATTTTGCAACAAAAATTTGGAATGCCTCTCGCTTTGTTTTAATGAATCTGAACGGTTACCAGGACGGACAAAAAATTATTCTTTCTGCAAAAGATAAAAAATTACTTAAAGATTTTGAAAAAACAGCAAAGGGAATAACAAAAGATATGGATGATTTTAAATTTTATATTGCCTCAGAAAAAATTTACCACTATTTTTGGCATACTTTTTGTGATAAAATTATAGAAGAACAAAAGCCAAGGCTAAATGGCGAAAATCAAAAAGAAAAAAATGCCAGTCAGTATCTTTTGTTAACCTTGCTTTCTGGATCGCTAAAAATTTTGCATCCCTTTATGCCGTTTATTACAGAGGAAATTTATCAACAACTGCCGTTAAAAAACAAACAAAAATATCTAATGGTTGAAAAATGGATTATACCATAATACTTTATATATTTTTTGGAATTTTGCCTTCTTTAACATGGCTTTTTTATTATTTGTCAAAAGATTTACACCCAGAGCCCAAAAGAATGATTTTAAAAATATTCTTGTGGGGGGCGTTAATAACTGTGCCGGTATTTTTTACGCAGATAGGCCTTGCCTACCTTTTGGGAAAAATTAACTTGAGCCCAATTGCCACCTCAATAATATATTGGTTTTTGGTAATTTCCTTCACCGAAGAAATTTTTAAGTACTTGGTAGTTAGATTAAAAGTCATTAGCAGTCCGCATTTGGATGAACCCTTGGATATTATGCTTTACATGGTTGTTGCTGCTCTGGGATTTGCCGCATTAGAAAACATACTTTATTTATTTGCGCCGGTTGGACAAATGTCTTTTGACCAATTAATGAACAGAACTTTAATTATAGCCCTTGTAAGATTTATTGGAGCAACTTTTTTACACACTCTTTGCTCGGCAGTTATTGGATATTCTTTGGCAATTTCTTTTTGCGAGGAAAATAAAAAGTATATAATTATTGCTGTGGGAATAATAACTGCAACACTCTTGCACGGAGTCTATGATTTTTCTATAATGACATTAGACGGTTACGTAAAAATTTTAGTTCCCGTTATTACAATATTAACGCTTGCCTTTCTTGTTTTTTCGGGCTTTGCAAAACTCAAAAAAATGAAAGGCATATGCAAAATTAAATAAATGGCAAAAAAAATAAAACCCGAGGACATAAACCAGCCTGCTTCTCCTGAAATTTTGGCAGATAAAGATGAAGAAATTTTTAACCAAGACGGAGAATTGGTTGTGGATGTTTTTGAAACAAATGCAGACTTTGTGGTTTCTGCGGCAATTGCCGGCGTGCATATAAAGGATCTGGACATATCTTTGGAAAAAGATATGATGATTATTAAAGGAAGCAGATGCGACCCTCACGACCACCCAGATAAAAAGTATTTTTACCAGGAATGCTATTGGGGCCCTTTTTCCAGAAAAATTGTTTTGCCAGAAAACATTGATATAGACAAGGCCGATGCTCAAATGGATAAAGGAGTTTTAACAATTAAAATTCCCAAAAACGAAACAGGCAACGGTAAAATAGGAATAAAGGTAAACTAATTTAAAACAAAATCCCCCGCATTCGGGGGTTTTTGTTTTGTGCCGGCGGTGGGACTCGAACCCACAACTCTTGCGAGATTAGTTCCTAAGACTAACGCGTATTCCAATTCCGCCACGCCGGCAAACATGCTGTTTTTGCCTGTTTATTCTGAATTATAGCCGTAAATAAGAAGAGAGTCAAACTATTGACAAGGTATCTTTAATATGATATAATAAATATAGTACAATTAGCTCTTTGAAATATAGCTGAATTTCACTTTTCTTGACCAGAACAATTGTTTTTTTAAATTTGGGAGGAGATAGAAATGACCCAGTTTCAAAGAAGAATTCTTGGAGCAGTGGTGGTGTCTGGGGTTGTGGTTTTGTGCATTTTTGGTTTTGCCTTTTTCGGGGGGGGAAGCAATCCCCCTGCCTCGCAGAAGGCAACGCCCGCGAGCCAGGCCGCGGAGGCCAAAGCTGCGGAAGCCAAGGCCACGACAGCCCCAGCTACCCCGCAGGCCCAGGCTCCGGCAACCCCAGCCACCCCGCAGGTGGCACAGGGGCCAGTTGCCCCAGCGCCGGTTCTGCCCGCCCCCAGGGTGGATGAAATTACCAGGAAGGCAAGGCAAGGCCTCGAGACCGCCAATAGGGAGGCCAGAGAGGCCAGGGAAGCTCAAGCAGCAAAGGATGCTGCCGCGCGAGAGGACATGGCCCAAAAAGCCATTGACCTCAACGCAGACATTGAGGAGGCGGAAAGGCGACTGGAAAAGGCGAAAAACAGCATAGATGTCTGCAAGGAAGTAGCTAGGACAGCTTGCTATAGGGCTATCTTTCTCCAGGCAGAGAAAGATAGAAAGGCAGACGAGGCGGTCGTAGCAAAGTTGCGGGCATATCTGCAACAAAAGCGAGCCGAGCTCACTGCCTTGAGCTCGCAGTAAGATGGCCGAAAGGTCAGGTTTGCAAACGCAAACAAAAAACTCTATCACGCGATAGAGTTTTCTTTTACAAAAAATAAATTTTTTACTGAAGTCCAAAAGTAGTATTTATAAGATCCCTTATTGTTGCTTGCGCCTGCGCCAATACAACCAACAATGTTCCTATTACAGCTGCTATCATTGCTTTTTTTGCTGTTTCCATTCTAGGTCCTCCGGCTGCTGTTAGATACAAAATACCAGCCACAACCCATCCAACAACTGCTATGGATAATCCAATGCTAGTTGCGGCTGTCTGAACAGCACTCGCCATTGCCGTTAATCTTGTTCCGCCACCTGGTGGAGGATTTTGCGCCAAGGCTATAAATGGCGAAGCCAAAATAGTTGTCAAAAAAATTAAATATAATTTTTTTTTGTTCATAATTGCTTTTTATAAATAGTTTAATAATTATTTTTAATTAAAGGCCAAATGCCTGCCCAACCAAATAAACCGCAGAACTTGCCACAATAATCAGCAATGTTCCTGCCACCGATGCCAACAAAGCTTTCCTCCCCTGTGTAACTTTTGTTGGGTCTCCGGAAGCTGACAAAAATATAAGACCAGTTACCACCCATAAAATAACTACAACTCCAGATGCAATATATAAAGTTGTTTGCACAGCTGCATTTACCATGCCCCTAATAGTAACCTGAGCAAATGCCGAAACTGGCAATAACAAAGCTCCTAATAAAAATAATAAATATATTTTTTTATTCATGCTAAATTTTTAAAAACTTTTAAATTTACAATCCAAACAAATTACCCACAACAGAAATTATAGAATAAGAAATAATGCCAACAAGCACTCCAATTAATCCCCACAAAAATGCGGCTCTAGCTGTTTTTAATTTTGTTGCGTCTCCCTCGGCTGTCAAAAACATAACACCTGCATATAAAAACATAATAACCGCAAAACCAGCAAATAATATCCATAAATTGCCCAACAGTCTATCTAATAAATAAGAAATGCTTACACTTGGGCCATAGCTGTGCAACTGAGCAAAAGCAACTAACGGCAAAAATAAAACCACTGGCAATAAAATTAGAGATAATGCTTTTTTGTTCATTCAAACTTGGTCCAGTCCCGCCCCCTTGTTTTTTGGGGGCAGGACTGAAATTAAATTTAAGCTTAAGAAATAAGGCTACCTACAACAGCAATTATAGAATAGGCAAGAATACCAACCACAACTCCAACCACTCCCCACAAAAATGCCTGCCTTGCAGCAGAAACCTTATCTGGAGCGCCCTGGGCTGTTAAGAATAGAATACCGGCATAAAGAAACATAACAACTGCAAGACCTGCAAAAATTACCCATAATTTTCCTAAAATAGTATTTATTACAGTTCCTATGTCTCCAAAACTTGCATTTGGTCCGCCAGAAGCATTAATTGGATTGTTTACAGCTAATGCTGCCAAAGGTAAAATTGTAATACCTGCAACAGCTAAACTTAATATAATTTTTTTTGTTTTATTCATTTATTTTATTTTACAATTTTAATCAATTAACTCGACCTTTTAAGTTTTATTAATTTCTAAGAATTTGTTCAATAATTTGGACAATTGCTGTGGCTGCCAATCCCACAACAATACCAATTATGGCATAGGTTAAAGCTGTTTTTGCCTTGGTCATTTTTTCTGGACTGCCGGCTGAAGTTAAATAAAGAATGCCTGCCCATATAATCATTATTGTGCCTATAGACGCAACAACTGTTCCAACTCCTCCTGCAATTCTCAAAAGCAAATCACCAAAACTGTTAACGCCATTTAATGGGTTTGGGATTGTTACTCCTTGGGCAAAAGCAATGCTTGCTGGGAACAAAAGACTAATTACTGAAAATAAACGAATTAATTTTTTGCTCATATATTTAATTATACAACTTTTAATCTTTCAAACAAGCTCCCGAGGCAACCTTGTCTTTTTCTTCCAAACGCATTATTCTAACTCCCTGTGTTGCC
>Ga0265297_10006059_pt1 | contig 17874 bp, 32 predicted proteins | sample Munlanlwell13791_FD_192502 | JGI IMG/M metagenome (GOLD analysis project Ga0265297, IMG submission 192502) | Leachate microbial communities from a municipal landfill in Southern Ontario, Canada - Leachate well 137-91 | ecosystem: Engineered > Solid waste > Landfill > Unclassified | place...
TATGGGTTCGTTCTGAGAGTGCTTTTTTGACAATAGTGTTGCATTGAGAGCATTGCTGAGATGTGTATCTCGGATTGACGAGAATCATATTTCTACCAGCGCTTTCAGCCTTGTAGGAAGTGAGTTCAATCAATTTAGACCAAGATGCATCAGCAATGCTCTTGCTCAGCTTAGAATTGTGCATCATGTTTTCAACATTCAAATCCTCGAAGACGAGGATTTGGAATTGTTGCACAAGATAATGGCTGAGTTTATGTGCAAAATCATTTCTTCGATTAGAGATATGTTCGTGGATGTGCTGGACACGTTTGACAAACTTTTTTCGTTTTAATGAGCCTTTCTCTTGTATACTCAGCTTACGCTGAGCTCTCGAAAGGAGGTGCTCATCTTTCCGGAAGAATCTCGGATTATCAATCTTCTCACCATTGGAGAGCGTTGCGAAATGTGTCAATCCGAGATCAATGCCGACAGCTTTCTCGTTCGATTGGAGCAGAGATTTCTCTGTCTCGCAAGAGAAAGAAGCCCACCATTTGCCGAGGATGTCTTTTGTCAACACGAGAGTCTTTATTTTTCCCACAATCGGTCGATGAAGAACAATCTTAATTTCTCCGACCTTGGAAATATGGATTGTCCGAGAGGATAATTTATATCCACTCTGTGGGAATGTTAAAGATTTGTATCTGTTGCCAGACCTAAACCTCGGATATCCGGGATTTTCTTTCAACTTACATCGCCGGAAATAATGTTTGAAAGCGTTGTCCACGCGAGCGCACACGTCTTGCAATGATTGCGAATGAACCACTTTGAGACCAGGATTTTCCAATTTTAATGGTAGAAGCATCTTCATTGTTTCATACTTTGAAATAGAACGCTTTTCCTGCTCCCAAGCATTCTTTCGAGTCTCAAGCATGTGGTTATACACAAAACAACAATTAGACAGAATTAAACCAAATTTTCTCCGCTGGAGTTTATTGGGATATATTCTGTATTTAAATGTTTTCATCATTGCAAGATATAAATCTCCTTTTCAAAACACAAATTTAAGTTTGTTCACTTGATAATGAACAAACATTTTTTCAATAGTTTGTTCCTAATCCGTTTGATTCATCCACGGTTTAAAACCCGTGGATTTCTCAACCGATATTAAAATATGTTGGATTAAATCCAACATATTTTTTTTCAATTTATTTCTTTGAATCCCCTATCCAACATTTCTTTTTTACATCTAGATTCTATTGATGAGATTAACATATTATTTAATTCTTTATTTGAAATTTTAAAATCGTTAATATTATATTGTTTACTATAATATTTAACAATATTTTTTTTCTCTTCTAAATCATAAAAATTTTTATCAAAATCAATAACTTCATTTACCCTTCCGTCCCTGATAACTGATGGATCAATTTTATCCTTATGATTGGTTATTAATATAACGAGTCCAGTGGTTTTATCAAGTATTTCTTTAAACATATTGACCAAAAATGATTTATCGGTTTCAATACTTTTTTCAGTTGTATAATTACCGACATACATATCAAATTCATCGAACACATCATAACCGACTTCATTTATACCAGAAGTCAATTTATTATTGTCTGGCCCAAATATGATTTCATTTGGTAATGATTTATTATTGTCAGAGTTTTTATCATATAATTTTTTTCTTATTTCTTTCATACTATTTGACATCCCATATGCTTCGACCAATTTAATTTTATCTGTAAAAATTGGAAGATTTTTAAATAACCACGTTTTTCCAGTTCCCGGTTCTCCATGAACAAGAATAACCCAACGCATATCTTTATATTTATCTACTAATTTTCCCAAACTTTCAATTCTTTTTAATGTAGATACAAATTTCTTTGGTAAAAGATTCATTATTTCAGTTTTTTTTCTATATTCATTTCTAATAATACGTGCCAGGGCCATGCTTAATCTTCTTATATCAATATAAATATCTGAACACTTGGTATATTCAAATTCATTAAAATAATATTTAATACATAATGCTGGAAAATCAAATATAACATTACACCATGTATTTTTTATTTTGAATGTAAAAACCGATTTCCTATCCAAATTAGCAATTTTAAAATAATTGTGTTTATTCAACTCGCTATTCCCATCTATAATTTTTTCATTTTTTTCAGAAAATATTTTATTATTATTATATACTTTTTTTAGATATTTTATTCCTCTGCATTTATATTTTAAGAAATTTTCCATTTTGTTGACCGTTTCATCTAGATCCACAGTACAATGCCAACCTTCTGGTAAATATAAATCACCGGACATTAGACTATCCATATATATTTTTTTATATTTTAACACATCTACCGTGGCATCTATAACACTAGCATCTATTACAAAATCCGGGATTAATATACCAAATATTGATCTTTTAAGAACATTTTTATATGATACATTTTCTGATGGTTTATAATTATAAATTTTTGATAACACACTCTTAGCTATATCGAATGAAATCATATTTAAGCCCTCCCAAACAGATGTATTAATATTTTTTATTTTGTTTGGTAAAAAACAATTATTTATTTTTTTGATATTGAAGGTGAAATTTTAGATCTAAAAACATCTGATAGCATATAATCATCAAATTTTCCAATTTCTTTTAGATCTTCATCTTTATAAGTATACCTGAGAGAATGATATTTGTCATCCATATCCCTCATATCAAACATGAACACCTTTCCATTCGGAGATAATAAAACTGGATTGCCACCTTCATTTTTATTTGTCTTTGCAATAAGAAGAAGATTTTCTTTTTTTGCAAAATTATAATTCTTATGAAATGCAATGGTATTACTTACAATATCTTTTCCTTCCACATCAGAAAATAAAGGCAATAGTCCACCGCCAGTTGTTTTATCATATAAATCACCATATGTCAATAATACTTTTCTGAGCATACAATATATTTTAAATCCGAGTTTATCTTCTGCTTCTTTTAACTTTTCTTCTTTGTATGCTGGTTTAGTCAAAACAAAATTAACTTTATTATGTTCAATATAATCAAATAATTCTATCTTAGATTCTAATAGTTTCAAAGCGAATTCTATAAAAAAGTTTTTCATATTTTTTCCTCTCCCAATTCATTATGCCCAATTCCTCTTTTCAAATAAATATAATTCTCAGATATTCCTTTTATTTTATCCATAATATATTCTATGGCGTCTTCTGGTTTACATTTACTTCCACATGTAAAAGCATCTATAAGAGCAACACCGTGTTCTGGCCACGTATGAATGGATATGTGAGATTCTTCAAACAAACAATAAACAGTAACACCTTGTGGTTGAAAAGTTCTAGATTCAATATTTAGAACTGTTGCATTTGCTTTTATTGCAGACAGTTCTATGGTTTCTTTTAGAAAATTAGCATCATTCAAAATATCTTTATCACAATTAATTACATCGACAACTATGTGTCTTCCAAGACTTTCCATCTCATATATATCCCCTTTCAAATAGTTATTTTTTCTTGCCTTTTGACATTCTAATTTTATTAATTCTCTTCATATAACGAGATTTAATTTCTTTCTGTTTTTCTTTATTGTCTTCATTCTTTTTTAATTCATCATGCATTTTAGACATCTCACTTGCAACAGTTCCTTCTGGTTTTTTGGATTCAGAACTTTCTTTAAGATGTTTGAAAAATTTTGTTAAACAAACTTTATTATCAACATTGAGAATATTAATAATATCAGAACTTTCCATCATATGCAAAGTCTCCCCAATAACTTCTCTTTTTAAACTTTCAGCAAAGAAATCGATCTCGGTCTTCGTAAAAGAAATTTTCATGATGTTCCTCCAAATAATTAATTTTGATCTTCCCTTATTTCTTTATATTGAAATATTTTTTTAATTTTTTTAAATTCTTCAAGATCGTCCACGCTATCTTCCACCAATTCTGGATGCAATATTTTAAGATAGTTTGCCACATCCATCCTCCTTTTTAATATTATAACTACAAATTTCTTTTTTTATCTCTTCTTCCCTTACTCTAAATCTTTCTTTTTCTTCTTTTACTTTTTCCTCGATAAGATTGAGAAAAACATTTTGCATCTAATAAACTCCTCTAATTTAAATAGTATTTCAATTCCAATCATTCCAATTACAATTCCTAGACAAGTTAATACAGCATACTTAAAACATTCAAAGAATTTGTACATACTACACACTCCATACTATTATTTTATCACGGATATGGTGGTGGACCAACTGGTTGTGGCCCTGGTTCTGGCTGATTTATTTGCTCGTTACTAGTTATAAAAGTTGTATTTAATAAACTAGTATTTTTTAGTTTTAAATGTAATGAGTGAAGTCTAGTGATATACGCCAGTAAATCATTATTCACCATTACAATTGGATCAAAATAAAATACACCATTATCCAGATAATATAAAATATTATAAATGTTTTTTCCGGTTTCAGTTAAAGATGGAAAGTCTATCCCCGCCAAAGTGAAAGTCGGATCAGTTTGTCTAAATTTTCTAAATTGATCTAATAAATCAATATCAACCTGATTAAAATTGAATGGATTAATCGAATAGACTCCATCGTCTTTATATCTAACCTCACTTGGTTTAAACATATTAACCCTATAATTCACTGTTGGGGGATATATATCCTTTCCACTTTCATATCTAAAGGTATGTATAACTGAATCACCAATGAATACATTTCCAAATATTAATCTAAAAATATTCATAGTTGTCAGAGAACTATTATCTAAATTTCCTTGAAGTATATTATCTGGATCATAAAAAAATATATCATCATGAAATTCAGTTAATATTTGATCTAATTCTGGATAAAATATTTTAGACAATTATCCTCCAACTATTTTTAAGACAAAAAAAATTATTTTTTGCCTGTATAATATTTGAGGATCTCGCTGAATAAGTTAGCGAGATCCTCATTTTTATTCTTAAAAAACACATAAGTTATTGTAAAAAATCTTCTTAAATTATGATAGAATATATTTTTGTTTGTAATTTCTTCATTTAAATATTTCTTAAATTCGCCAATAATATATTTAGCATTGGCATAATACCACAAGTGATCTTTGTTATTGGGATCTAAATTTTCACTAAGGATAAACAACGTTGCTCTCTCAATAATTTTTAATACTAATAATTTATCTTCTTTTGATAAAACTATTTTGCTACTTAGTTTTTTTTTACTAACGTCAACTCTTCATATTCAAAAAGATGAGATTCAATTAATGTATCCACGTGCTTTTTGATATAATCAAGGATTCCTAATTTTTCTGCAATTTCAAATGCTTTCTCAACTGCTTTCTTATATTTTTCTTCTGATGTTGGTTTTGACGATTGTTTGGCAGCCCAGACTTCAACCCACGAACATGCACGCGAGACTGCGGTCCTTGCTAAATAATCGACCGATCCAGTATAATCCAATCCATATTTCTTAAAAAGTTTATAAACTAGAAACACCAATAACACAGAAATTGCACTTCCAAATGTTTGCATGAACAATGTGAGAAATACTCCAATTGCCTGTAAAGTTCCAGTATCAGAAATCACAGCGACTTCTTCAGTTGCAAAGCAAAAGAAAGAGAAAATGAAAACCATGAAAAGAATACTAGCATTTTTAAAAAACATTGTTTCCTCCAATTCTCAAAACAATCCTTTATTTTTGTTCCCAAAATTTAAATATCAAATTTCCTAATATTATATTTAGAAACTTTTTTAAAGTCTTTAATCTTATTATATGTGGTTAGAATTACTTTTCTCGTTAAATTCTTTAACTTTTTATCTACCAACTTTAATAACACCATTCCACCATCATACATCTTAGCAACGCGATATGATCCATTAGTTTTATCTGTTTTTATTTCAAAAATATCATGTATTCTAATATCCTTAATTTTTCTTATCATATTTTAAATTCCTCCACTTGGTTTACCAGCTGGTTTAACTGGTACTTTATTCTCTTCTTTATTTTCCGTTTCCTTGCTTTCCTCAATTATTTCAAGTATCTCACTAGCAACATCTTCTCTTCCCTTTAAATATTCACTCTTATCTGCATTTTCCTGTTTTTCTATTGCTTTTCCATTACTATCAATTATATCTAATTCATTTTTACAATAGACTTCGATATCCTTGATATTGTCATTAGGTTTCAATCCTGAGTTTTTATTTAGAGCCAGTATTGCTTTTATGATTGGAAGAAAATCTGTTACCTTAAATGGAATTTCATCGGACCCACATTTAAAAGCAGATTCAATTTTATTTTTTGTATAATCTAAAGAACTTCCATTTAATAAGCACGACAATATTAATTTTAATGATTCTAAATTATAATGAATATTGAGATATGGCTTTGAACCTGAATTATTAGTTATAAAATCCTTATGTATGAATTCCACAATTCCTGACATTTCCTGCATTGACTTATAATCAGAAGGCATGATTTACTTCCCTTTCCCTTTATTGGTTTTTTCCTTTTGAGTTTCTAATATCTCTAAAACCTCGGATGCAAAATCCTCTCTTCCTTCAAGATATTTTGTTTTTCTTCCAGATGCTTTAGTTTCCAATTCATTTTTACAATACTCATCTAAATCAGAAATATTATCATTTGGAAGATGTTTTGTTCCTATTTTTTCACCTTTCAAAAATTTAAAAAATATAAGAGTTTTTTCTAATATTTTTTTATTGTATTCTGTTTGTTCTCGATTACCAACTACTTCTTCATTTGTCATTTCGTTTATATAATTATTTAAATGAGAAATCCTTGATGTTGATGATGATCTCATTGACCGAATATTATACATAATATCCATAATTCTATTCAATTCTCCGCTGTATTCTTCGATATTTCTATCAAATCTGTCATAATTCTGGACACCACGAAACATATCCGTTATTTCGGTAGAAAGAGATTTTTTAGCCACAGATTAACTCCTTTTTATTTTTTTTAGAATACGAAAAAGTAATTGGAATATTTTTAAAACATTTTGGGCATGTAATTGTTATTACCTTATCTTCGTTTATAAATATATTGTAGTTTCTTAAGACATTAAAATATGTGGAATAAAACCCACATTTACATTTAAAAAACATAAGCACCTCTGCTTCATTTTTTAATTATTTTTATGGTGAATCTTGTTATATAATAATTTTCAAGACTATGAATTGAGGTATACCACTGTTGAGAATGTCCACAAACATATACAGCAGTAAAATGAAATTTATCGGAATTCATGTCATATTTATTTGGTCCGATATATTCACCATTAATTATTTTGTAAACTTTTTTTTCTCCACATGTTCTACATGCAGAATGACCCTGATCTTCTAGATGTTTTTTCAAATCATAATCCAAATAATTCTTTGATAACTTATCCATCTTAAACTCCCATCATCTTTTAATTGCTTTTATTGTGAATAATATTTTATATTTTTCAAGACACGAAATACTAGAAATCCACCTTTTAGAATGTCCACATTTATATACTGCATAATATTTAAAACACTCATCTTCATATATACAATTCATTATTTTGATAACCTGCGTTTCCCCACATATTTGACACCTACAGTGACAATCCCCAAGATGTTTGATAATATCATAGTTTAGATAATTGGGAATTTTTTTATTCATGTCATTCTCCCATAAAATTCTCTAATTTTCATTAATAATTTCCCTAAATTATTTTCACCTTTATTAGTTTTTAAATCTACACCCCAATATGTATCTTTCCAATAATTTCCTTCTATTAATTCTTTGTCTTTAGTATTTAGTAACATTTTTCTTAGGCATGGTGCTTTGAATTTTACAATTAATAATCTTTCCATAATGTCTAGTTTTACAATTTCCCAATCATCTCGCATTATCAAATGTTTTCCATATGTTTTTGCTTCCATGGGTGTTTTTAATGTTGCGATATGATATTGCTCTTTTTTATCCATTGTTTTTTGAGCTTGATATGCATGTTCCACTGAAGGATAAAATATTCCATCGTGTATTATTCTACATGGAAAGAAATTGGAAAGAAAAGCATATTGATCTCTAAATTTATTTATCATAAATTTTTTTATCAAACTCCCTATATCCAATTTCTAACATCTTATTTTTACATGTAGATTCAATTGAAGCTATATTAATATTTTTTAATTGTGACTTACTTAATTTAAAATCATCTGGCAATTCATATTCTTTTTTATAATATCCAAATATTTTTTCTTTTTCTTCTGGAGAATAAAACTGCCCATTTATTTCAATAACCTCGTTCACCCTTCCATCTCTGATAACAGAGGGATCAATTTTATCTTTGTGATTTGTTATTAAAATTATCAAACCATTTTCATTATCCAATATTCTTTTAAATTCACTTACAGTATAAGATTTTTCCTGGTTTATTGTGTCATCTTCAATATAGTTTCCAACATATTTATCAAATTCATCTACTATTTGAATTTTTAAATATTTCTTTAAATAATTAGATTTTAGTGGTCCTTGAACTGAGTCAATATCATTAAACTCTGATATTTTTTTATTGGAACGCGTATTTTTATTTTGTTGTCTGTTGTCTTCTCCGTTATTATAATTTTTTAACATCAATGGTTTCATTTCAGTATTTATAGAATTATCTTTTGCAATAAATCTGTTTGATAGAAATAATGATATGTTTTCAAATATCCACGACTTGCCAGTTCCTGGTTCACCATGAACTAAAATAACCCATCTCAAGTATGGGCGATCTTTATAGATATCTGAAAAGTTTTCTATTTTTTTCAAGATCGGTTCAAACTTTTTAGATTTCAAATCATCTAGTTTTAATTTATTGTAAATTTTTGTTTTCATATCCATATAAATTTTCTCAACTATTTTATTAAAAAATATTTGGTATTTACGAGTTTTTAATGGAATTAATGAATTATAAAATATAGATGTCAATATATAATTATCATCATAAAATAATTTAACAAACTTATTTTTTAACGTGAAAGTACAAAGACATTTATTTTCAAATTTATCACACAAATCAGTTGCAAGCGGGTCAACATTACATACAATTTTTAGATTTTTTATATTTTTATTTCCACTTAAATTTTTGTTTAATATTTCTAAAAATTCACATTCGGTCATATACCTGCTAAATGCACCAAAATTAAAATTTAACCATATAGATTTAACATACAACTTTCTATTTTTTAAAAATTCTATAGTATTATTAATTCTAGTTTTATCCAAGAAAAATCCACATGGGACTAATGGTGATAACAAAGTTTCCTGAACTACATTATTAAAATCCTCACCAGCGGATTCATCAAATGCATTTACTATCCAGAACTTGAATATTTTTAATACATCTTTAAAAATATTAATCATATTTAGCATTGGACTCCTTGTTTAATTATTTTTTTTACTTTTCTTTTCCTCTGGGTATTCCACTCTCTTGTGGTATATTGATGATAATTCTTTTGGTAAAATTCTCCTAACAACTCTCACAATTCCCAATTCTAATTTATCTATCTGACCATCATCTGTTAATTTTTCTATTGTATCCGAGACTAATTTTACTTTTGTCTCTTCATCATTTAATTCGTTTCTAATATACAATGATCTAGCTGTTGATTCTACCACATCACAAATCATCAATATCGCGCTTTCAACTGTTGGTGGTGATGAAAATTTATAACGATATACATCCTCATCCGTTGATTTAGATTTACAATAGAAATAATGAATGACACAGCTTCCGTGATGATGCAATACATTTTTTATAACATCCAATGGAAAATTCCATTCCAATAATAATGCAGCCCCATCAGAAACATGCCTAGATATAATTTGATATGATAAATATGGATCCATTTTGTCATGTGGATTTTCTTCTTCTCCAACTAAATTTTCACAAAAGTATTTTGGATTAAATATTTTCCCAACATCATGAAATATAGCAGAACATCTTAGTCTATCTTTATTCACGATATCATCCGGAAGTTCTCCTGCTATTGAATCACAAAAATTTGCAACGTTGTTACAGTGTTTAAAAGATGATGGTGCTATATCCTTGAATTTTTCTAATAATGGGTTTGAATTATCATAAAAATCTTTATAGCTCGGTTCAGACATATGTACTCCTTTTAAATTCTTAGACAAATTCAGTAACTATTGTTCCATTTTTCGTTTTGTAAGTTATACTGTGCCTAGTTATATTCATGATTTCTCTTTTATTAGATGCACTTTTTGGTTTATTATATTTTTCGACTTCTAAAATATCAACAGGAACAATATTAGAATTTTCATTTATAAACAGATATTCATTGCTTATCTCTTTACCATCAACTGGTCCAATATCTTTACTCGGGGAATCATATATTTTTATTTCTTTTAATTTTATTGTTTTATTAGATGAATATAGTGATGGGTTTTCATGCGGATTAGAAGGATCATAATCAATTAATTCTTGTATTACTTTATTTATAATCAGTCCTCTGCAGCTTGTCCATGGTTTTGTTTCATAATTTATCGGCAATATTCTTTTCAACATTTTTACGGCTTTCTTAATATCTCCTCTTCTGATTAAATTTATATCAGAATACATATACCATATCCCGGAAACATCCTCCCCAAATCTTTTATAAATCAAACCGAGATCATAGACTATACTTTTCATCGTATACCCATTGGTATAAAAAGTGTTTTTTATGCTCTTAACATTCTTATCTGGAAGCAATGAAACCATATAATTTATATTTTCCCGTATTATTTCTACGGTTTCATTAAAATCAACTCCGTTCATTTTTCCTTCTCCTCAATATTAGCAAATCTCATTCAAGTTAAATTTGCAAATTTTCCACTTCTCATATAAATTTTTATTTTCATCATAATCACACTCTATTAAAGTCAATTGATATATAGTATCGCCAATTACAACTTGTTTTATTATTGACATTCCTATTCACCTTTTTCTATTTTTTTATATTGATTTTGGCGGAGATGGTAGGATTCGAACCCACGGGGCTTTTACACCCACTTGTTTTCAAAACAAGCACCATAGTCCAACTCGGTCACATCTCCACTATAAATTGATTAATAATTCACAATTCATTTATTCTCTATGAAATAATTTCCAAACATTCCTATACAAATAATGATAACCAATCCCAATGCCCAATAAAAATATAAACGTCCACTTAATTACTCTCATTTTTATCTCCTAAATATCTTTCTTGAATTTTTAAAACTGATATTGAATATTTGTGGGCTTTTTTACTTAACCCAAAATATCTCTGCAATGCCAATCCATAATCTCCCGTCATTTTAAAATATTTATTTAATATATAGCATCCACATTTGATATTATTTTCAATATTATGCAAGTATTCAACAGATGGAATATTTAATTCTTTTTTCCATACTTTATAATTAATCTGCATCAACCCAACACATTCTGATTTCGATATCAGTTTATGATTGAAACTACTTTCTCTTTCAATCACAGCATATACCAAAGATTTTGGAATATTATATAATTTTGAATATTTATTGATTGATTTATTTATTGCTCGTATATTTATGTATTCAATTTTAAATTTATCCATTGCAATTCTAGACATAGAATCAAAATTATGAGACTCTATTTCTTTGGAATTGCTCGAATGTAAAACACATTGCATCAAAAATAAAAATAATAGAAAAAACCTCATCCATATATCACCTTTCAATTATATTATTTTTCAAAGACAATATTTTTTAATATTGTCAAAACTTAACGAAATATATTCTTTTTTAATTATTGTCTTATCATTTTTTTTCTCAATAACATGTATACACATCCATCTAGAATCGTAATCGAATTTTTTAGCTAAAGGACGTATATCCAGGTGCAGTCCCGGATTATTCCAATGTGGATAAACACCAATACCATTGAATACATCAAATCTACTTGCGGCTAAATAAAAATCCACAACATTTAATTTTTTACAATAAATATCTACAGCCATGCCACTATAATGGTATGAATCATCAGTATGCCCTCCTTTTTCATACGCACAATTAATTCCTATTGGAAACCCAATGTAATTTCTAAGGGCATCCAACCCATAAATTAAAAGTTTATGCACTTTTAAAGGATTTCCCCATTTTTCAGTTTTCTTAAAATATTTTATTTCCTTCCAATTTTCATTTGTCATTAGTAAAATATCTACTAAATCTGAATTCTCAATCGTCATCTTCTTCATTCCCCTCATCCAAACATAAAACTTTAATATAATGTTTTTTCAGATCACAAGATAAAGAAAATCTTTTGCTAACAACAGAAAAAAAATCTTTATCAAAATTAAATCCATAAAACAAATCTTTAATAATTTTAAAATCTGTAACCTTATTAGATTCCAAATTTCTTACAACAACAATTACTGCTTTTTCTGGTTCCTTAATCATATTGCATAAAATAATACTTATTTCTACATTTAATTTTGGGAAAGTATATTTCATTCTTTCCACATCGGCCAGATTATATATGTTGCAAATAGTATCAATGGCTTCACCAATATTTTCTGTTCTTTTCTTAAGTAAATCATCAATAATGTTTTTAACATTTTTAGACATAACAAATCTTCTCCTATTTCAAAAAAAGTGGAGATGATTTTACTCATCTCCACATAAATTAAGGAAAGGAAAAACGAGAAACGGGAAATTAGAAATTTATAACGAGTTCAGTTTTGAATAATGATTGTTCAACTGGAGCAAGAGATTCGTGATCTTTTGTTTTTGTATAATTTACATCCAATTTCAAATTCTTTTCAATACCATATTCCAGTCCAACTTTATATCCTTTGGAATTTGTCATACCACTATGAAAATCTGAATCCGTATAACAATCAAGAACTGAATCCTGCTCAATCTTCCTAATGTTAGAATAGAGTTTCCAATCTTCTTTATCAACCACAGTTAAATTCCCATATTCAATTCCAAGTAAATATGCCTTATCATCGGAGTCAGTATTCTCTATCCAGTTTCCAAGCAATTTTATTTCATTTTCTCCGATTGTTTTTGTAAAAGTGCTTCCAAATTCAATAGCATCATAATCATAAGTATAATTTCCAAGTAAATTGAGACTGTTACTATTTACTGTCCATTTAAGAGGAAGTTTGTTTTTAATGTTATAATAATTAATAAGTCCACCGTAAACATCATAATTAATATCTTGATATTTTCCAGAAATACCAAGCTGGGAAACAACAAGCTTTGGATCATTATCAGCTGCAGTGAATTCATCCAGGTTATATACACCACTATGAAAGTATACCTTGTTGCCTTCCAAAAGAGTATGAACCAGATCAAATCCAAAACCTTCAAATGCCAAATCTTTGTCCCAAATCATATCTGATGCTGAAACAAAATTCTTACCAAATTTTCCACCAGTGAAACTTAGTAATGTTGATTCATCTAAACTGTAGTTATAAGATAAATATGCTTTCTTTAAACGAAAATCTTTTGTTTCCATGTTTCCACTTAGCACTTGAGTTGTGACTCTTGGATCACCATTGGAACTTCCAATTGACGCACCAAGCTCTAAATCAGCTGAAACGTTTTCGATGAATGATAAATCAAGATCAATATAATTTGTAGAATCATCAACAGCAATATAATCCTTCACGTGTTGATAACCTAATGATGCACTGCCAGTCCATTCTGCAGCACTGATGATAGTAGCGAAAAGAATAAATAAAACAAATAAATTTTTCATTAAAATAAATCTCCAATTTTTTTGGTCCAATACTTCCCATTACATACTTTAAGAAAAGAAAGATTGGCACTACATACAACTCTCTTTTTTTATTTATTTTTTAATTTATCAACCCCCTTTTCAAACTTTGGTTGTTGCCCGGAGTAGGATTCGAACCTACATGCCATATTAAATGACTCACAACTTTTATTCGTTGCTGAACGTCTACCACTTCCGCCATCCGAGCATATGAAATTATAAACCAAATTCTCCAGTGTCAACCCAATCAGAAGATATTAAGGTCCACCAATCGACAGCTAAACCTTTGAGTAAATATTGATATGGGAGCCACCCGTATCCACCATCAAACCCCCATTTTGGACCCCAGCTATTTCTTATCAAAAATGCTCCGGTTGTTATTTCTCCGGTAAAATCGTGTTTTATTTGTATGTTATCGTCAAATCCATAAGATCCTATGGCGTGCCCACCTTTTGCAGTTTCATTACTTCCCGGGAATGGAATTTTTCCAGTATATCTTGATTGAACTAAGGAATCATACGTTGTAAACCCAAACATTAAAGGAAGACCCGCAACCAAGCATTTCTTTATATTTGTTAGGATATTTTCTTTTGATAAATTATGTTGATCAATTTTTATATATTTTGTAGCTTTGAAGTTTTGTGCTAGAGAATACACAAACGATGTTGGTTCAATATCATATTTTGAAACATCATACGGCCAATATGATTCTGGAGGTGCACCATATAAACGCAATGCTGCCATAGTAGTTCTAAGAAATGCACCAGTATCGCCAGACCACTTCAATAAATTTCTAGTTACTTTATACAAAAATAACCTAGAAACATCAGTATGTTTACCAAATGCTTTTCTCTCATAATATTCAACTATACTTGCAGCAGCATTAGCCGTACATGATCCAATATTTCCCTGATCTTCAATAGGTGAGCAATATTTTCTAAGATCTACCGAATTTGATAATTCCATATTATTATCATTAATTTTTAATCTATCTAACAAATCGCCAACTGATTGACTTTTTAAACTATAATCTCTATGGTCGGGATAATCAACCAACCAACCAGTAAAAGAAAATTCCATTTTTATTTATCTCCTCTTCAATGGAGTTCACTCCTCCACTTTTGCAAACACGTCTTCATACTTTATAAAAATATATGTTTTTTCATCAACTTTAACCGGATATCCTTTTCCAAATGGAACAAGAATTTTATCTCCCTTATTAATATCTAATGGAATGATATTTCCATCTTTCGTTTTGAACCCTGTTCCAACATCATATACATCAACAATGAGGGTTTTTAGTGGAGTCCCATCTGGAAGAATAATTCCACTCTTTGTTACTGTTTCTTTTGTTAAATCTGGCATCTCAAAAACAACAGAATCATTAAGAATTTTTTTTAACATCAACACTCCTATTTTTTAATTTTAACTGAATCAAAATAATTATGACCCAGAATTTATTTCTGAAATTAAAGTATCTTTTGGAAGAAAACCTATAATGGTTTTAATTACATTTCCATCTTCAGTTATTAATAAAGTTGGAAGGCTCCTAACTGAGAAGCTAGATGCTAGATTAGCTAAGGTATCAACATCAACCGTTAATATATCAAAATTAACTTCATTTGAAATTAATTCCAATGTTTCTTTTAATCTTTTACATGGAGCACACCACGGAGCCCAAAAATCAATTATTTTTTTGCCATTTAAGATTTCATTGTTAAATTCATTTTCTGTTCTAATTTCTTTAATCAAGGTTTCCTCCAAAAAATAATTGTAGAACTTCATTTTTGAGAATAAAAAGTGGGGATAATACACTATCCCCACTTTAGAATTATGGTGTTCCTAGTTGGAATCGAACCAACTTTTCCAATTTTAGAGATTGGAGCCTTGACCGTTAGGCTATAGGAACTTTTATTTTATTAACTGTAATTTTTCTGTAAATTTATCATCGCTAACAAATGCTATTGCAGTTAATTGATTTTCAATATCTGGTTCTAAAAATTTCTCAAATTCAACATCATTTAATTTCAATTTATATTCCCAGTCTTTAATTCTAAGTTCATCTTTAACTTTGACATATATCAAATATTGATTATTCCATTTTCTTGCAATGTCTTCGTGTTTCAATATGAATTCGGCAATAGCATGACCAGCTTGAATGAATCTGTAAACTTCATCCAAGTCTTCTCGTACAAGAACATACATCTTTTCCATTAATATCTAACAACCAAAAACATTTTCAATTGCTTCAGATTTGGTTATTCCTTTTTCTTTCCTTATCGGCTTTGGATGTTCCGCATTATATTTTTCTAATTTTAAATTCCACTCTGTTTTATATTTTTCGATCAAACCCTCATCTGCTTTATTGAATTCACCGGGAATTTCAATATCTTTTCTTTCCATTCCTCTTAATTCACAATATGCAATATGTTTATGTCTATATATCGATCTCATACTGTTTAGACCAGGAACAAAACCTTTATATTTTTTTCTGAGAGATTTGAATGTTTTAATTTCATTTGCTAAAGATTTGAATTCTTCCTTAATTGTTTTGATCACAGGATTTCCCATCGATTCCTCCTAGAATTTTGTCAAATTTAAAAAAATTTTGAAATAAATGAAACAAAGATCTGGGAGGACTCCTGGGAGCCTACCCATATTTAAGATAGTTTAAGATCTACATTGAATTTCCTCCTGAGATTTGGGTGTGAAGCGAGATATGAGTGCTGATTACTGTTGAGCTATCTCGCCAATATCAACTTCTTCTTTGTAGTTGTTCAGCTAGTTTTAAGATCAAATTTCTATTAAAATATATTTATTATTTTCCAATTATTTTGATTTCGAATAATGGTTTTGTTATCACTCGAATTAATCCATCATTTACTAAGTCATTGGGATTTTCAATACCATAATTATAAATTTCATCCCATCCGCAATTCGTACAATGACAACAAAAATTAATACTTAAAATTTCAAAAGTATCATCAAAATAAAAAGTATTTATGGTGGCGGTTTCAATTAGTTTATATTTTATTATTTTATCATCTACATCTCTATTGTAAAATTCGCAATTTTCATTTTGGCAACAATATCCTAAAAACCTATATGCTTCAATGCTAAATTTTTCTTGATCAATATCTTTAATATCTACTAATTTTAATTTAGATTTTAAATATTTTTTCATATATGATTAACCTCGAAATATTTTTATTTCAAAAGCAGGTTTAGTTAAATATTCAAATATTTCTTTATCATCCAAAAACTTAGTAAAAAACTTACAATCGTGTTCATCTTCCCAACCACATTCGGAACATCTTAATTTTATAGTAAGTAAAATGGAATATTCATATTCATTATTTACCTTTTCTCTTTTTATTTCTTTAAATTTTAATAATTCACAAAACATTTCTTGTGTGTCATGTATATCGCATAATTCACATTCTGAATTTTCACAACATATTGGTAAGGCATACTTAATCATTTCATTTAGTATTTTTTTATCAATCTCTTTAATATTTTTAAAAACAAACATATTTTTAAACCTCATCTATTAATGACTTTTATTTTGAAAAGTGCATTCGCTGATAAAAGCTCAAATAATTTTCGAATTCCTCTAGCACCTTCATCATTAATATTCCAAATATAAAAACTTTTATTATATATTTGTTCCCAACCACATTCGAGACATACACAATTAAAATTTATGTATAATTCTTCATTATCTTCACACTCATTATCATAAAATTCAAAATCAATTAATTTATATATTATTCTATCAATACTATCGTGAAATTCACAATAATCATTCATACAACAATATCCAATTTCATCATGAAGAATATGAGAAAATATTTCTTGATCAATATCTTTTATTTTCTTAGGAATTCTCATAATTTTTAAACCTCTAAATATTTCTGAAATTAACGAACAATTGTTTTTATTTTGAATGGTAATTCACGTATTGTCAAAATATCAAATAATTCTTTATTTGCCGAATATTTAGAATCTAAATAAAAATTTTCATTATAATACGTATCATTCCATCCGCAAAAGGAACATTCACATTCTATTGTTAATGTCAAACACTCTTCGATTGGGCCATAC
>Ga0265297_10006060_pt1 | contig 17873 bp, 19 predicted proteins | sample Munlanlwell13791_FD_192502 | JGI IMG/M metagenome (GOLD analysis project Ga0265297, IMG submission 192502) | Leachate microbial communities from a municipal landfill in Southern Ontario, Canada - Leachate well 137-91 | ecosystem: Engineered > Solid waste > Landfill > Unclassified | place...
AATTTGATACCGGCGTTGCCGGAGACTGGAAGACTACCGGTAAAGTAAGATACCTGAGTGATTACTATCTCATTGTTTTTCTTGGCGGCGGAGCTTAATCTGCTTTTAAAATTTATGTGAGCCTGTTTGAAAAACTGGCTCATAGAATAAGCGACTATTCTATGGGCCAGTTTTTATAATTATAAGAATGTGAGCAAAAAATCAGCAAATATTCAAAAGCCATTACCCGCATTCTCGCTAATTGAGGTAGTAGTAGTTATAGCTATAGTCTCAATATTATCTATTACCATCGCCGTTTCGTTTTCTTCAATGACACCCAAAAATCTGGAAACGCAAACGCGTAAATTAGCAAATGATTTACGCTGGGTGCGGGATATGGCCTCTGCCCAGCACAGGAATTTCATAATAGAGTTTGTGCCGGGACAACGCCAATACTTAATTTACAAAGACAGCGTAGCCGCCGCTAATCTAGTGGAAAGGAGAAGCCTTGAAGTAAATTCACTTGCGGTTACGCCTGCTGCTTTGACGCGGCTGCAGTTTAATTATCCAAAAGCAACAATTACAGCGAATGCCAATATTGTGCTTGGGGCAGGTTCTCGGACAAAAACCATTATAGTCTTTAGCGAAACAGGTTACATATATTGCCAATGAAAAAAGGATTTAGTCTCATTGAGCTTTCCGCAGTAATTTTGCTTATTGCGGTTATCGGCAGCGGCTTAATAACTATCGTGAAAGAAGGTTTTTTTTATATTGAAAAATCACGCCAAAGAACCGTTGCATATTTTCTTGCTCAGGAAGTTATGGAGCGTTACTTTGACTGGAATGCGCTTGCCGCAAATGGAACTTACGCAAATCCTTCGCCGTATCCGGTTACCATAAATCAGAAAAATTATAATGTAACCGTACAAATTTCAAATGCTTCAGTTTATCCTACAAGGCTTAAACAGATAGATGTGCTGGTTGAAACTACAGGCGAGCGTTTTGCCTTAAGCAGCCTTAAGGCGGATTATTAGAAAAAATGCTATGCACAAAAAAACAAAAATCAGCTTTACTCTGATTGAGGTAGTTGTAGCTATCGCTGTTTTTACGGTAATAATAACATCGTTTTCCGGTATCTTTATGGCCGTTTACAACGGATGGTTTAGCCAGACTACTGATGCAAATCTGGTGGATGATTTACGCTGGGCTTTTACTTATATGTCGCAGGAAATAAGGCAGGCAGGGACATTTACTTTAGTAAATCAAAATACAATTTCTTTCAGGCTGGATACTAACAACGATGGCAATCCAGATACAACAGTTTGGTATTGGCGCGGCAACAGCTCGTCTGATACAATTGGATTAGGCGACAGGGCTGTTCTTTACCGCGGTGTAGGCGCAGACATCAATGCTGCTTACGCGCAAAGACAGCCCTTGACGCGTTTTCTTGTGGATAATCCGGCGGGGAAGAATATTTTTACTTTCTCAGCCAATATTTTGGAGATGGAACTTACAGCAAGCAGCCGCAATCGTTTTTATTCTTTGCGCACAATCGTGAGGATAAGAAATGCATAAAGTGAAGCCCCACGGTCTTACAGTCGTGGCTTCTTTGGATTCGGGGTTTCGTTTCACGGCGAAACCCCGCACCGAAAGCCATTCATTCACGCCCTTGCAGGCGTGGCTTTCTGGTGCGCGGGTAAAAAGTCAGGCCTTGCTTTCGGTAATATTATTGCTTACTCTGGTTGCTATCTTTATCGCAGGGCTTACAAGCACTTGGCGGGCAGAAGTAAAAATACACTTAAACACAAGAGATTCGGTATTGGCTTTGTATGTTGCTGAAGCAGGCCTTGAGCGCGCAAAAATAGAATTAGCAAACAATTGGACATGGTCAGGCATAGCTTCCCCTGCACAATTCGGACAAGGCACCTACACCGTAAGCGTGAACGCGGTTAATCCTTCAAAAAAAAATGTTATTGCTATCGGGAAAGTTAGAAATTGCGAAAAACAACTGAGTATCAATATCCAGCAGACAGGAGTGGCGCCTTTTTTTATTTATATACAAGAACCGTGGAGTTGGCGGGAGATATAAATGCCTATTTACAGTTATATTGCCAGGAATAAATCAGGCAAGCGTTTTAAGAATATGATGGGCGCAGTTAATCAAAATGAACTCGCCGAAAAACTTGCATATTCCGGTTTGATTCTTATTTCCGCGGAGGAAGAAGAGTTTTTTAAAAGCAAAGGTAAAATTCGCGTCAAGTTTCGCCAGCTCATAGATTTTACTACTAACCTCACAGCTCTTTTAAAAAGCGGTATAACTCTTCTTGATGCGCTAAATGCCCTTGCGCAGGATGCCCGCGATGTAAAAATTGCTTCTCTTATGATAGCGCTGCGTGACCACGTGGAAGCAGGCGGGAGCTTTAAGGGGGCGATTAGCCTTTTTCCTAAAGTTTTTCCTAAAGTTTATATTGCCATGATAGAAGCCGGCGAGAAAACCGGAAAGCTTAGTTATGTTTTGGAGCTTTTAACCAGCTATCTTGAATGGCAGGCAGATTTAAAAACAAGAATAAAAGAATTAGCAACATATCCAACTATAGTTTTTTGTGTTATGATTATTGTAATTATTATTCTTGTGGGCTGGGTATTGCCTAAGTTTGAGCCGATTCTGAAAGAGCTTGGGGGAGAATTGCCTCTTCCTACAAAAATAGTTTTAGGTATAAGCCACTTTTTTATAAACTACTGGTATATCGGGCTTATCGGCATGGGGGTTATAGCTTTTATCCTGTGGTTTTTATTAAGGTATGAAAAGGTACGCTTTGCCCTTGATGTTGTTAAATTAAAAATTCCTGTAATAGGCGGACTCATACACCAGTTATGCCTTGTGCGTATTTTTCATAGCCTTAGTTTGGGCCTTTCCAGCGGAATAGGGATTATTGAAAACCTGGATTTAGTCAAAGATACGGCCGGCAACCGCTTATTGGCAAAAGCGCTGGCGAGCATTAGGGATTCAGTTTCAAGCGGAGGACAGATGGCAGCTGCGTTTTCAGTAACCGAGGTTTTTCCTCCCATGGCAATACGCATGGTTGAGGTGGGGGAGCGTTCGGCATCTTTAGTAACCGGATTTACCCGTTTGTCAGAATATTACGACAAAGAAATCCTTCGCACTATTAAACAAATATTTACCATTATGGAGCCGGTGTTAATTGTTGTAATGGGCATTGCAGTCGGCGGCGTTGCTCTTTCGGTATTTTTGCCGCTCATAAAAATGACTCAGTTAATGGGAGCGTAAGTATAATGAAACGTATTATTTCTATTGATATAGGTTCGGCTCTTACCAAAATCATTGAGGTGTTTGAGCATAAAAACACCTTTGAGTTGGTTACCCTTGAGGCTTTTCCTACGCCTGTCTCCGGCACAGAAATAGACGATGCGTTGTTTTTTGAGCGTTTGACAAAAAATATATCTTTGTCACGGTTAAAAAGTGCAACGCTGGTGCTCGCCGTACCCGCCTCAGCGACATCTTTCGCTTTTCTTGATTTACCGAAACTTCCTCAAAATGAATTGTCCAAGGTAATTGACCGCGAAGCGCGGCGTAAAATCTTTCCGGTGCCTGAGGAAAAAGACATTATCAAGGATGTTTATGCCGGGACAATCCATATAAAAGACGAAATTCAGGAACGCAGGTTAATTGGAGCAGCCAGCCGTCAGGTAGTAACAAAATACATGGAACTCTTTGCCAAAAAAAATATTACCCCAGCGTTCATAGGTTCAACGCCTTTAGCGCTAATGCAACACAATCTTACGTCGCAGTCTGCAGCTTCCAGCAATCTGGCTTTTATAGATATAGGCAGCAAACACACAAGCATAGCTGTCTTTAAGAAAAATGACATTGCTTTAATTAGAAGCATTCCGTTTGCCTGCTCTAATTTTATAGAATCAATAAGCAAAAAACTACAAATACCCCTGGCCCAGGCAGAAGTATTATTTTTAAAAGAGGAAGCGGAAGACGCAACAACTGCGGACAGCTGGGAGTATCTTTTGGCTGAATTGCGGCGTTCCTTTACCTATTACAAAGACATAACCGGAGGCAGCCGCATAGACGGCATGGTATTTAGCGGCGGGATGATGACATTTAAAAAACCAGCTGAATATCTCCGGCGCAACATGGGCGGCAATTTGGAAATTTTTCAACTAAAATCCTCGCGTTATTTTAATACAGCTCAATTTACCCCGGCTGACCTTATTACCCGGGGGCCGCTTTTTGCTACGGCCTTTGGCCTTTTAGCCGCAACCAAGGCGAAAATACCTTCAATTAATTTTATTCCTTCAGAAGTTTTGCATGAAGCTAAAGTAAAACGTATTAAATTCTTTTCTATTAAAGCGCTAATGCTAATTATGGCTGTTTCAGTTTTGGTAAACATCGGCATCAGCGTAAACAATACACTGATGACTGCAAAACTGGCTAAACTTAAAAATTCTTTTCCGCAAAAAGAATTCTCAGCCGTCATGAAAAAAGCAGCAGAGATAAACGCCTTGGCTGATGAACTTGCGCAGGATAAACGCATTAACGACGGTTTGCTGCGCAGTGAGCCGCCGATTACGCGCTTATTTGATATTCTTAGCGAATCTGTTTCTCCGGCAACATATATTAATGAAATATCTATTGATTACGCCGAAACGAATACGCAAAAACAGCCTGAAGGCCCGGAACCCAAAACTTCCATATTCGCGCCGCAGCAAAAGGAAGGAAGCGGGGGCGTTTTTCAATCCGGCAATAGTGCGAGCGAAGAAGCGTCTGCAATAACTGTTAAAATGCGCGGTAATATTGTTTCGGATTATGAGACTGCGCAAAAAGAATTAGCGAGTTTGCATAAAAAACTTCTTGATTCAGGAATTTTTTCTGCGATAACCTACAAAAAATTAAAGGTTGAAGAAATTACAATCGGCGCAAAAGGGCAGAATCACACACTTACAAAGGTTACCCCCAGAGAATTTACCATAGAGGGGAAGGTAAAAATACAATGAAAGGCAATATTCCTAAAAAAGTATTTTTTTTGCTGCTTGTAATCGTTGATGCAGTATTGCTGGTTTCAATACTGGTTCAATCAAAAAGTTTTTTTACTGTTGCTTTGGAGACGGGTAAATTGCAGTCAAGACTTAACGATTTTAACAGGAAAAAGGCGAGGATAAAAAATTTTAAACCTCAAGACCTGGAACGCGAAAGAGGAGAATTAAAAAATACGCTTGCCGATAAGAATTTGATTTTTGAAGTTATCAAGGAAGTTAAAAGCACAGCGAAAACATTAAGCCTGCCGCCGGCTAAGGTTAAGCTTTTAACGGACGAAGTAAAACAGCTCCAGCAATTTCCTGTTACGCCTATACCCTTTGAATTGAAGTTAGAATGCAGTTACAGCCAATTTATAGAATTTACGCACGCAATTGAAAGTATGCCGTATCTTCTTACGATAAGCCACCTTAAAGTGACGCGGTCGGAAGAAAAACTGCCCGCCATTGATGTTGTTATGATTATTAACGCTTATGAAAAAATAAAGAAAAACCCGTAATTAACAAACCAGGCTAAGTCAGCCGTCAGGAGGTGTAAATGAAAGGAAAAATTGTTTTTATGCTTGCAATAGTGATTCAAATAGGTTTTCTTGCTGGTTGCGTTGTTGAGAGGCCGCTAAGAGATGTTTATTATAAATTTTACGATTCTTATGACGATTATGTGCTTGCCAGAAAAGATGGAGATCTTTATGTGGAGAAATTAAACCGGACAGATTCGCGCAGGGTCACTTTTAACCCGAAAGAAACAAAAACAGACGCAATGTTTACAAAGAATGGCCGCTGTATCGTATATTCTGTCAATCGTTGTTGCATTGAGCCGAAAATTGCTTATTATATGCAACCGGTGGATAAAGATGACAGCGCCAGAACTGAAATAGCTGCCAAGGAATTTTTTGAAGTAACACGCAAGTAAATTTTGGATTTTATATATTTATATCAATAAAAAAGTCTCCGCAAGCCGGAGATTTTTTTATTGCCTAAAATCAACACCTGTGCTATATATAGAGCACAGTTTATATTGTAAATAAAGGTATTTAACCTATGAAAAACTTTACTGCCATAGTTTTAGCTGCGGGCCGGGGCGTGCGCATGAAATCGCACCTTCCAAAAGTTCTTAATGAGCTAAGAGGCAAGCCTTTAATCGGCCATGTCTTAGAGCAGGTAAAATCAATAAAAGCCATAAAACAGGTAGTTGTTGTAACCGGCTATAAGGCAAGCCTGGTTGAGTCATTTGCCAGAAAAAATTTCAACGGAATTGTATTTGCCCGTCAGCGTAAATTGCAGGGGACTGCCGACGCGGTTAAAGCCGCTCAAGATAAGATAAAGTATGATAATGTTTTAATCCTTTGCGCTGATGCGCCATTAGTAACCAAGGAAACGCTTTTGTCGTTTATTTCTTCTTACGAAAAACAAAGAACAAAATGCGCAGTAATCTCAGCCTGTGTTGACGGCAATAATGAGCTGGGCAGAATCATAAGAGATGAAAACGGCGCTATAAAAGCAATTTGCGAAAAACAGGATTTAGCTAAATATTTTTGCGTAAACCAGAATTTACGTGAAGCAAACAGCGGCCTGTATGCTTTTGATAAATCTACCCTTCTTGAAAATCTTGGCGAAATCAAGAAGAATGAGAAAAAAAGAGAATATTTTTTTACCGATATAATAGAAATCCTTTACAAAAAAGATGTTCCAACAAGCTCGTACCTTTTGGAAGATAATAGCGAGATTTTGGGCATAAACAGTCAAAAAGAGCTGGCAGCTGCAGAGTTAATCCTAAATAAAAGGGCGGTGGATAGTTTTATAGAGCAGGGAGTAACGATAATGGACGCTCAAACCACCTTTATAAAAGACAATGTAAAAATAGGCAAAAATACTTTAATTTACCCCTTTACCTTTATAGAAAACGATGTTATAATTGGCAGTCATTGTTGCCTTGGCCCGTTCATTCATTTGAGGCAAGGCACGCGTATTAAGGATTATGTTGCGCTTGGAAATTTTGTTGAAATTTGCCGTTCCAAAGTAGGAAAAAAGACAAGAATAAAGCATTTTAGCTACACTGGCGACGCAACAATAGGCGAAGACGTAAACATAGGCGCAGGAACTGTTGTCGCTAACTACGACGGCAAGAACAAAAATAAGACCATAATCGGGAATAAAGCTTTTATAGGCTCAGATAGTGTTTTGGTTGCGCCGCTTAATATAGGTAATCACGCCGTAACAGGCGCGGGAAGTGTTGTGCGCCGGAATGTTAAACCAAAGACAGTTGTGGCTGGCGTTCCCGCAAAATTTTTAAAAAAAGTAACTAAATAAAAGGTATAGCCATGGATAAAATGATTGTCGTTAGCGGAAATTCCAACAGGGGCCTGGCTTTAAAAATTTGCAAGGACCTCAAGCTTAATATAGGTAAAGGTCTATTTACCCGTTTTAGCGACGGAGAAGTGAGGGTGAAAATAGAAGAGAATGTCCGAGGCAAGGATGTTTTTGTTGTCCAGTCAACTTGCCCGCCGGTAAATGAAAACATAATGGAGTTATTGATAATCATTGATGCGCTTAAACGCGCGTCCGCAAGCCGCATAACTGCAGTAATGCCTTATTTTGGTTACGCGCGCCAGGACAGAAAGGACCAGCCGAGAGTTCCCATAACAGCAAAACTGGTTGCAAACCTTCTGACAGTTGCCGGAGCAAGCCGTGTTTTGGCTTTGGATTTGCACGCAGGCCAGGTGCAGGGGTTTTTTGATATTCCGGTAGACCACATTTTTGCGATAGATGTTTTCGTGGACTACTTTAAAAAAATAGGCATGAATAATCTTGTAATTGTTTCGCCTGATGTGGGCGGAATAAAAATGGCAAGGGCGTATGCAAAAAAGTTCCGCGCAGGCCTTGCTATCGTGGATAAAAGAAGAAACAGCCCGGAATCAACCGAAGTAATGCACATTTTGGGTGAAGTTGAAGGAAAAAATGTATTAATAGTTGACGATATAATTGCAACCGGCGGTTCTCTGGTTGAAGCAGCAGGCGCATTAAGGCGCGCCGGAGCAAAAAAGATATGCGCTGCCATATCTCACGGAATTTTGTCAGCTAACGCCGTTGAGAAGCTTGAAGATTCAGATATAGACTACCTGGCTATTACCGACTCTATTCCTCTGGGTGAGGAAAAGAAGAGTAAAAAAATAAAAATAGTTTCCGTAAGCAAGCTTTTTGCGGAAGCCATAAAGCGAATACATTTTGAACAGTCTATAAGCGTGCTTTTTGATTCCATAAGGCGCTAGGCACTGATTAAGGGGGTAAGATGGAAAGGGTAAAGATTGAAGCAATTTTACGAGAAAAAACAGGCAAAGAAACAGCAAAAAAAGTAAGGTTTAGCGGAAACGTTCCGGCTATTGTTTACGGAAGAGGAGCGAACCTTGCTGTGCAAATTCCCCAGCCAAGTTTAAAGACGCTTAACGCGATGCATTTTTCTCAAAGCGCGGTAATTGATATGGAGCTAACAAACGCACAGAAGAAAGAAACTTTTTCAGTGCTTATAAAAGAGGTGCAGTATAACCCGCTAACCGAAGCAACCATGCATATTGATTTTATAAGAGTTTCTCTTGAAGAAAAAATAAAAGTAAACGTGCCTGTTGTTCTTAAGGGGGAACCAAAAGGTTTGAAAGAAGAAGGCATTCTGGAGCAGATATTGTGGCAGCTTGTTATAGAAGCTTTGCCTTTGGATATTCCGGAAAAAATTGAAGTTGAAGTATCTCATCTTGGCATTGGCAATTCAGTCCACGTAAAGGATTTAAAGCTGGCGGATAACCTCAAAATTGTCAATTCGCCAGAAGAAACAATTGCTACGGTGGTAGAAAAAGTTGAAGAAATTGTAGCGGAGGTTGCTGCCGAGGCTGCTCCTACAGGCCCTGAAGTTATAAAAGAGAAGAAAGAAGTTCCTGAAGGAGAAGAGGGCGCGGAAGAAGCCGCTAAGGGCAAAGAAGAAGCTAAGCCCAAGGAAGAAGCCAAACCCAAAGAAGAATCCAAAGGAAAAGACGCCGGAAAAGGGAAAAAATGAAGCTTTCCATAGATAGAGATCTTTGAAAATGTTTCGTGATTGCACTGATTGAGTAAATTGAATTGATCTTAAGTAGCGATTCAGTTGCTTTGATTAATTTTAAAAAACATGAAGATTATTGTAGGGCTGGGTAACCCCGGTGCAAAATACAAAAATAACCGGCACAATGTTGGTTTTATGGTTGTGGAAGAAATAGCCAAAAAAGAGAATTCTGCTTTTAAAAAAGGGTTCCTTTTGAATGGTTATATAGCAAAAATAAAGGCAAAAAAAGAAAGTGTTATTTTGCTTAAACCATCCACCTTCATGAATAATTCCGGCCTTTGTGTCAAAAAGATTGCCTCACGGTACAGTGTTAAACCCGGCGACTTGCTGGTAGCTTACGATGATGCAGATTTACCTTTGGGAGCCATAAAGCTTAAAAAAAGCGGCTCTAGCGGCGGGCATCAAGGCATGGCGTCAGTTATAGATAGTTTAGGAACCAACGACATTGCCAGGCTAAGGATTGGAATTGGAAAATCTTTACGGCAAGACTTGGCTGATTATGTTCTTTCTGATTTTTCCAGCCAGGAGAAAGAAGAAATTTTTGAGTCCATAGAGAAAGCAACGTGCGCGTGCATGGACTGGCTAAATTCAGGAATAGATTACGTAATGACTAATTACAATAAATAAAAAATTAACAGGAGGAAAAAAGTGAAAAGTAATTTTGAAAGCATGATGATTGTAGTTGCCGACATAGGAGAGCCGGCGCAGGAAGAAATTTTTCAAAAGATAACAAAAAAAATAGAAAGCCTGTCAGGCAAGGTTACAAGCGCCAAAGTCTGGGCTAAAGAAAGGAATCTGGCATTTTTCTTAAAATCAAGCGGCGCGGACAAGAAGAAACATACAAAAGGATGCTATTGGCTTGTTGAGTTTAACCTTGATACCGACAAGTTGGCAGAACTTAAAGAAACTGTCAGGCTTGAAGAAAAAATATTGCGTAGTATTGTGTTACAGGGGAAAGCCTCTGAAGCAGAAAAAACTGAAGCGTAGGTGAAATATGGCAAGTTTAAATAAGATATTTTTAATGGGTAATTTGACAAGGGACCCGGAATTGCGTTATACGCCGCAAGGGGCAGCTGTTGTCAATCTTGGGCTTGCAGTAAACAGGTATTTTAAGGATAAAACAGGACAAAATCAAAAAGACACTTGTTTTATAAACGTAATTGTCTGGGGTCAGATGGCGGAAGTTTGCAACCAGTATCTGGCTAAAGGCAGGCAAATTTTAGTTGAAGGCAGGCTCCAGTCAAGAAGCTGGAAAGACAACGAAGGAAAAAACCGCACGACTATTGAGGTCAAAGCCGATAATGTGCAGTTTATGTCTAACCGGCCCAAGGAAGAAAGTAAAGGCGTTGATTTAGGCGAAGAGCCCGAGGCGGCCCCTGAATCAGAAAATAGCAATGAAGAAGCAGGAGAGGTAAACTGATATGATTAAACAAAAACCAGGTATAATCGGATTTAAAAAAAGCTGTATTTTTTGTAAGAAAGAATTTGATATAAATTACAAAAATATTGACTTACTTTCCCGTTACATTTCCTCAAAAGGCAAGGTTTTGTCCCGGCGTATAAGCGGAAATTGCGCCAAACACCAAAGAAAACTTGCTAAGCAAATAAAGATAGCCCGTTTTTTAAGCATATTTCCTTATATAGTTAAATAAAACCGAAGGAAATAATCAGGAGGTATAGAGGTGAAAATAATTCTTACAAAAGATGTTGAAAAACTGGGTAAAGAAGGCCAGGTCGTGGATGTAAAGGAAGGCTTTGCCCGCAATTTTCTGCTGCCTCAGGGAGCTGCGATTAAAGCGACCAAAAATAGTTTTAAAGAAATAGAGGAAATAAAGAAAAGAAAAGATAAACAGGAAGAAAAGATAAAGTTAGAAGCTCTTCAGGTAAAAACAAAGATTGAAGCGCTTTCGCTTACTGTAACAGCCGAGGCTAAAGAGACGGAGGAGCTTTACGGTTCAATAGCCGAACAGCAAATCTTAAAAGCGCTGAAGGACGAAGATATTGTAATTGACAAAGGAAAAATCGCCCTACCAGAGCCAATCAAAAAATTAGGCGTATATCATTTAAAGGTTGAACTTCACCCCGCCGTAGAAGCTAATTTGCGTTTGTGGGTAATGAAGAAATGATTTTAGCAAATTCTTCTCAAACAATTGATAAGCTTCCGCCGCAGAACATTGAAGCAGAAATGGCAACTCTTGGCGCCATGCTTATAAATGAATCTGCAATCGCGGAAGTCATGGAAATTGTAAATGAAGATTTTTTTTACAAAGAAGAACACAGGCTAATTTACGAAACCATCATTTCGCTTTTTAATTCAAGAAAAAAAGTAGACATATTAACCGTATCGGAAGACTTAAGCAAAAAGAAACTTCTTGAAAGGGTCGGCGGTGCAAGTTATCTTGCTTCACTGGCTGATTTTGTTCCCACCTCAGCAAATGTCATCCATTACGCCCGTATAGTCAAGGAAAAGGGAGTTTTGAGGCTGCTTATTTCAAGCGCCACCCAGATAGTTGCCTTAGCTTACAAAGAAGAGGAGGACGTAAGTACCGTTTTAGACAAGGCGGAGAAACTTATCTTTGAAATAAGCGATAAGCGTGTTGAGGGCGGTTATATCCACATAAAGGAAATCATAAAAGATGGCATAGAGCTCATTGAATCGTTGTACCATAAAAAATCCCACATAACAGGCATACCCACGGGGTTTAACGACTTTGATGTAAAAACTGCAGGGCTTCAAAAAGGAGATTTGATAATTGTTGCCGGCAGGCCTTCAATGGGAAAAAGCGCCCTGGCTACTTCTATAGCAGAGTTTGCCGCGGTTGAAGAAAAGATTCCTATTGCTTTTTTTAGCGTTGAAATGTCAAAAGAGCAATTGATGCAGAGATTTTTATGCTCTCAGGCAAAAGTTGATATGCATAAGCTTCGTACTGGTTTTCTTGCTCCAAGCGAATGGCCTATTTTGACAAGTGCCGCCGGAAAACTTTCGGAAGCGCCTATCTACATTGACGATACGCCAGCCATAAATGTTTTTGAATTACGAGCAAAAGCAAGAAGGCTTCGCGCGCATTACAACATACAACTTGTTGTAATAGACTATTTGCAGATGATTCGCGGTATGCGTAAGGGTGACAGCCGTCAGCAGGAAATATCCGAAATTTCCCAGGCGTTAAAAGCCTTGGCAAAAGAATTGAATATCCCTGTCCTTGCGGTTAGCCAGCTCTCCAGGGCGGTTGAATCGCGCACAGACCATCGCCCGCAACTTTCGGACTTGCGTGAATCAGGAGCAATAGAGCAGGATGCGGATGTAGTTGTGTTGCTGCTTAGAGAAGAATACTATAATCCAACCGCAGAGAATAAAGGTGTCGCCGAAGCCATTATAGCCAAGCAGAGAAACGGCCCTGTTGGAAGCGTTAACCTTGGTTTTATCCGCGAGTACATGAAGTTCGTTAATTTAGCAAGAAACGCGAACGAAGAATTTTGATATACACGAATATCCACTGGTTAGAGACGAATGGCCACGAATGAAAAATTTATGTTTAAAAATTATTCGTATTAATTCGTTTTTTTATTCGTGACAATTCGTGTTCCTGTTGACTTTGGGGCAAAAAATATTTATAATATATAAATGCGTAAACTGTTACTTTTATTTTTGTCTTTTTTAGTCATTTTATCTGCCTATGCGGCTGACGATAGCGTAATTGCCCGGGTTGATATCAAAGGGCACAATCGTGTCAGCGACGCAACCATCATTTCAAAAATCAAAATCCGCGCGGGACAAGCCTACAACGAGAATATCGTAAACGAAGACATAAAAAACCTTTATGCAACCGGTTTTTTTGAGACTGTTGAAGCAGAGAAAGAGAAGATACCTGAAGGAATTGTTGTAACTTTTAAGGTAAAGGAAAAACCGGTCCTTTCAAAATTAATAATTGAGGGGGCGCATTTTATAAGGGAGAAAAAAATAGAGGAAGCAATAGAAATAAAAGCCGGTTCGTTCGTTGACGAATATAAACTTAATGATGTTGCCAGCAAAATAAAGGACCTCTACGCAAAGAAAGGTTTTACGCAGACAAAGATTACCTATGACTTTAATATCGCAAAAGACAAAAATGAAGCAGAAGTTAAATTTATAATTGAAGAAAAGGGCGTTTTAAAGGTTAGGAGCGTAAAAATACAAGGAAGTAAAATAATATCGGCAGGCAGAATATTGAAACTTATGAAAACCCGGCCGGCCTGGCTTTTTAACGCAGGGCTTTATAAAGAAGAGACATTTGCGGATGATATAAAAAGAATAACTGATTTTTACCGTCAGGAAGGTTTTACTGATGTAAAGATTGAACCCAATATGGATTTTAATGAGAAGGGGTTATATATCACGATAATCGTAACCGAAGGGAAGCGTTATTATCTAGGTAATATACAATTTGAAGGTTACAAGGATATTACGCTAAACGAAATTAAAAAAGCTGCCAAGCTTAAAGGTGGCAGCGTCTACAGCGAACAGGCTCTCTATGAAGAGTCTTCCAGAATACGTTCGGTATATGTTGATAAAGGGTATATTTTTGCGCAGATTGATCCAACTACCCTATTAAATCCGGAAACACAAAAAATTGATGTTATATATAAAATTGTAGAAAATCAGGTAGCCTACATAGAGCGTATTGATATAAAAGGAAACATTAAAACAAAGGATAAAGTAATAAGGCGGGAATTGCGCTTTTACCCAAAAGAAAGATTTGACGGCAAGGCAGTCAAAAAAAGCAAAGAAAAGCTGGAAAACCTGGGTTTTTTTGAAGAAGTTAGGTTTGATACTGAGCCTGGCACTAAACCAGATGAAGTAAACCTGACAGTTGATGTTAAAGAAGCAAAAACAGGGCATTTAAGTTTTGGCGGCGGCTACAGCTCAATAGAGGAATTTGTCGGTTTCGTGGAAATACGGCAGACGAATTTTGATTATACAAATTTCTCAACTTTCTCCGGCGGCGGCCAGGATTTAAGCCTCTATGGAAGCCTTGGAAGTTTAACGAACCGTTACGAATTAAGTTTTACTAACCCCTGGATATTTGACAGGCCATATTCTTTCGGTTTTGATGCATACAAGAAAGGGCATAAGCAGGATGAGGACGTAGGCTACGGTTATAGTGAAGATATCGTAGGAGGCGACCTTCGTTTGGGTAAGAATTTTACCGAAGACCTCAAGGGACAAATTTCTTATCGTTATGACAGAGTAAAAATTTCCGATGTTATAGACAACGCCACCAGCGATTTGAAAGATGAAACAGGAACTAATAATTTAAGCAGCGGCGCATTTGATTTGGCCTACGATACGCGTGATAATGTATTTTCTCCGCTTACCGGTATTTATTTTGTTAACAACCTGCAGGTTACGGGCGGGCCTTTTGGCGGCAGCAAAGATTTTGTAAAATACTTCGGGCGTTTTAGTTACTTTTATCCTTTTATAAATAAATCCGTTCTTGAAGGAAGATTGCGTGTTGGCTGGGCCGACCCTTTCTCTGACACTAAAAAGGTTCCAATTTATGAGAGGTTTTTTGCCGGCGGCGCAAATACTATAAGAGGTTACCAGGAAAGAAAAGCGGGCCCGGTTGACCCTGCGACCAACGACCCTCTTGGCGGCGAATCAATGTTTGTTGCAAATCTTGAATACACGTATCCTGTAGTAGATTTTCTAAAAGTTGCTACATTCTTTGACGCAGGAAATGTCTGGGCGAAGAATAGTGACTTTTTTAGCGACAAGCTTTTCAAAAGTATCGGTTTGGGAGTAAGGGTAAAAACCCCCATAGGCCCTGTCAGTGTTGACTATGGCTGGCCGCTTGATTTAGAACCAGGCACAGACCACAAAGAGGGCAGATTCCATTTTAACGTAAGCAGAGGATTTTAAGACCTGCCAAATAGGCTTTGTTATAAGCAGGAAATAAAAACTAGGTTGTAACTACTTTAAAGAAGGAGGAAGAAAATGAAAAAGAGTTTTATTGTTCTTGTAGCTTTTTTAGTTGCTTGTTCTTTTTGCAAGGTTTCTTTTGCCAAAGATTTAAAAATTGGTTATTTAAATTTTTTGGAAGTGTTTAATGAATATAAAAAGACTAAGGACTACGATGAAGTGTTAAACAAGAAAGCGGGAGTTAAAGAAAAGGAACTGAAAGAAAAAGAAGCAGAAGTCCAGAAAATGCAAAGTAAATTAAATGTATTCAAAGACAAAGAAAAAGAAAAAGAACAGCAAAAAGTTGAGAAAGCAGCACAGGAATTCATACAGCTTAAAAGGCAAACACTTATTGACCTTAAAAAAGAAAAAGATGAGAAAATGAAAGAAATAATTGAAGATATAGATAAGTCCATAAAAGATTACGCGAAAAAGAATGGTTTTGATTTAATTGTGCATGGAAGCGCTGTTTTATATGGCAATAGCGCCATGGATATTACCCAGGATATTCTTAAAATTGTAAATGGCTCTGCAAAAAAATAAATTTTGCAGCCGGCTTAAGTCAAATTAAATAGCTGTTTTTTAGGTATAAATTCGCATCCGCGAATGGATAAACTTGCAGAAATATTTTCTGCGGTTTCTGCGTTAGCTATTTTATTTTACCCCGCGTTAAAATATATCTATTTGCATTGCGAATAGATTAATGCATAAAACCAAATAATTTGGTTTATAGTCTCTACAATGTTTAAGGTTACACTTTTAGAAATAGCAAAATTGGTTGAAGGCGAGCTTGTGGGCGACCCAGGTATTGTAATTACAGGGGTTTCCGGCATAAAAGAAGCCAAAAAAGGCGATATCACCTTTTTGGCGAATTCAAAATACGAATCATTGCTTGAGGCCACAGAAGCTTCGGCAATTATTACTTCAAAGTTGCCGGTTGTCTCTTCCAGGCCTTTGATAAAAACGGAAAACCCTTCTTTCGCTTTTGCAAAAGTGATGGCTATGTTTGTTCCTGACGCCATACGCCACCCGCAAGGCATAAGCGCACAAGTCTTTGTTTCTCCAAAAGCAAAATTAGGAAAAAATGTTGCAATCGGCCCTTTTACAATTATTGAAGATAATGCAATTGTAGGAGATGATACGGTTATCTATGGCAATTGTTATATCGGCCGAGATACAAAAATAGGCAGTAAAAGCGTAATTTACCCGAATGTTTCCATACGAGAAAGAATATCAATTGGCAATCGTGTAATTATCCATTGCGGAGCGGTTATTGGCAGCGATGGTTTTGGCTTTGCGATGATTCGTGGTGTCCAGGAAAAAATTCCGCAAGTCGGGACGGTAGTTATAGAAGATGATGTTGAAATAGGCGCAAATGTTACCATAGACAGGGCAAGATTTGATAAGACATTTATAGGAAAAGGCACTAAAATAGATAATCTGGTTCAAATTGCCCACAATGTTACAATCGGAGAAAATTGCACTATTGTTGCCCAGGCAGGTGTATCCGGAAGCACAATAATAGGTAAGAACGTAATTCTGGCGGGCCAGGCCGGGCTAGTAGGGCACATTACAGTAGGCGACGGCGCTATAGCGGCTGCACAAGCGGGGGTTACTAAATCCATACCGCCGCACACTATGGTTTCCGGCTATCCCGCAAGGCCTCACGACGTGGCAAAGCGGGTAAATGCCTGCGTGCAGAATTTGCCGCAACTCTACAAGCACATTAAAGAACTTGAAAAAAAAATTGATGAACTGACAAAGAAACTTAAAGAAAAAAATGGATAAACAAAAAACAATAAAAGGAAAAATTTCATTTGAAGGCATAGGGCTTCATAGCGGAAAAAATTCAAGAATTGAAATTCTGCCGGCGCCCATTAATACCGGTATAATTTTTATAAGGCAAGACTTAGGCCAGCAGCTTATAAAAGCAGATTTTTATTCTATAGGTTCAGCTGAAAAATTTCCCCGCCGCACTTCTATATGCGCAAATGGAGTTTATATACATACTATTGAGCACCTGATGGCTGCTTTTAATCTTTTACGCGTAGATAATGTGCAGGTAAATATTTGGGGTGAAGAAGTGCCGGGATTGGATGGAAGCGCTAAAGAATTTGTCCAAAAGATACAGGAACTGGGATTAGAAGAACAGGATTCGCCGGTAAACTATCTGGTTGTAAAAGAGCCTATATGGGTTGAAGAAGCGCAGGCGACTATCGTAGCCCTTCCTTCAGATTCTTTGCGTATGTCTTACGTTTTAAAATATGACAATCCTTTAATCGGCTCTGGATATATTGACATTATGCTTGATGGAAAAATTCAGGAAAATGTTTTTCAGGCGCGCACTTTTTGCCTGGAAGACGAAGTCAAGTCGCTTCTGGATGCGGGTTTGGGTAAAGGCGCAAATTACGAAAATACGCTTGTAGTTTCTAAGGAAAGTTTAGTTAAAAATAAATTGAGATTCCCCGATGAATTTGTTAAGCACAAAGTGCTGGATTTAATCGGTGATTTATATCTTGCCGGACCGGTTAAAGCCCATATTATTGCCGTTAAAAGCGGGCATTCTTTGAATATAAAATTGCTGGAGAAGCTGCGCCGTTATAAGGATAAAACTGTCGGCGCAGGCGTTGGGTCGCACACTTCATTTGTGCCTACAGGAAATCAATTAAACAGCGAAGAAATAATGAAACTCTTACCCCACAGGTATCCTTTCCTGCTTGTTGACCGCATTGTAGATATGGAAAAATTTAAGAGAGCCGTGGGTATTAAGAACGTTACCATGAATGAGCCTTTTTTCCAGGGCCA
>Ga0265297_10006061_pt1 | contig 17871 bp, 15 predicted proteins | sample Munlanlwell13791_FD_192502 | JGI IMG/M metagenome (GOLD analysis project Ga0265297, IMG submission 192502) | Leachate microbial communities from a municipal landfill in Southern Ontario, Canada - Leachate well 137-91 | ecosystem: Engineered > Solid waste > Landfill > Unclassified | place...
CATTCAGCGTCCTGGCCTCCTCGGTCCCGCCGCCCGAATCCGCCGCCGGAGTTCCTGAAGAACTTTCAGAAGAAGCGCCGGGCACCGTCGAAATAGAAAGGGCCGGAGGCGCCGCCGGCTCTTCCCTGGTCCGGATCAGCAGGTCAACGCGCTCGATATTATCGATGGCACTCTGGTTATGGGGATCGACCGCCACGGCCATCTTGAAATATTTCAGGGCCTTATCCAGATCTCTTTTCTGCTCGTAAAATACCCCGAGATTATTATAGGGAGACGGTTCGGCCGGATATCTTTTTATGACATGAGCGAAGAGGGTCTCGGTATCTTTCCATATAAGGCATCTCTGCCATGTCAATGATAAAAACCATATAACCACCAGCGAGAATGCCAAGACCATAGCTATCTTTACGGCTTTCTTTCCCGCCATCCCGTTGTTGAGCGCTTTATCGCAACATACGGCGAATAGATACAGGATGCCGATCGACGGCAGATACATATATCTGTCTGCCGCAAACGTATCGCCTGCCGGTATTATCTTAAGGACCGGACTTAAGGTGACCAGGAAAAAAAGTATCCCAAAAACGGCCTTTTTCGAGAATCTGAAAGCCAGGATTATAAAGACGGTCAGGAGAAATAACGTTATGAAATAATACGGCAGTTCCGCCAGGTGCGCCGGCCTTACGTTATGATAGGGGTAGAGGATAGACAGATTTACCGGCAAGAGCATCTTGTACAGATAGAAAGGGATGGTCTTTGTGAAAAAATACGTCTTGACGCCTAAGTCGCCGCTGAACCTTACCGCGCCCGCCAGAGACTGAAAATGAAAATTAACACCTCCGAAAATAACGGATATGATGAAAAAGGGCGCTTTGTCAACGACCGACTTTATATCGATCCTGTGACCAAAGAAGAAATCCAGGAGAAGCAAGACAAGCGGTATCGTGACCGCCATCGGCTTTGCCAACAATGCAAAGAACGCGCACAAAAAGCATATCACATAATAGAGCGGCTTTTTATTGTTTATAAAACGGACGTACGCCAGGAGCGCCGCCATATAAAAGACAGCGCACAACAGGTCCTTCCTCTCGGAAATCCAGGCGACGGACTCCACATGCAGCGGATGGATACCGAAGAAGAGGGCGGCGACAAAAGCCACCTTCTGGCTTGAAGAAACAAGATAGATAAAATAAAATACCAGAACGGTTATGCCTATATGCAGCAGGTAATTGGTCAGATGGTACGGGAAAGGATTGAGATGGAAAAGCTGATACTCGGGGATATAGCTCAGGATCGTCAGAGGGCAGTAACATCCCTGGAAACCGCGAGTGAAGATGCTCTGCATATTCTGCAGCGAAAAAGTTCTAATCAGGGAATTATCTATAACGTAATAAGGATCATCCCATAATACGAAGCCGTTAACCAGCGACGGAGAGAACGCGACGGCTGTTATTATGATGACGACCGCAATATATAAAGATAGGAGCAGCCGGTTTTTTATTTGTACCTCGCGCTCCAGCCGCGGCGCGACCTCATCTTTATAGTGTTCCTTATCTCTTGCCGCCATCGGCGCCCCTTAAAAAGGTCGAGTAAACCAGATAATCTACCGTTGTATAAAATATAGCCAATACGACGATCGGGCTAACGGCAATGATCGAAAGGATCAGAAAGAACCGGTCGGAAATCTTCGCTGCCATCCTGGACATGTCGCCCGCCATCCTGTCTTACTGCCTATACTATCTCTACTACCTTATTCTTTCCTGCATGGCCGCTGATAACGGCGATGCGCGCCTTGGGAACGCCGAAATAATCGCCCAGCAGCGCGATCGTCTCCTTGTTGGCCTTCCCTTCCCTTGCTGGCGACTTGACACGGATTACAAATTGGCCTTCGGCAGTCTTTTCTACTTTTGCTTCCTTCGAGTTCGGCTTTACCTTTATCATCAGCTTCATCGGTGTTTTATTATAACATTAATTGATAGAAAATCGTCAAAAAAAACAGCCCGGAAGAGCTTCCGGGCATATCAATTTTTCGGGTCCTGTCAGGGGTGGCCTTTGCGGTGCTCCGCGCAGGTATGGGGTTCACTAACGAATGACATTAGGACGCGTGTCTGTATGCCGCCAGGATTACCTCCATATCCGACCCCTTGGGTAGCCTTCGCATTGAAGGTAGTAATCCTAAGCGGCGGCACCCCCATCCCATACCTGCTTGTGCGCTCCTCAAGGCCACCCCTGCCACCCGAAAAATTTCCGCTACCAGTCTGTTCTTTTGTGCCACGTCCCCTTTTTTACGTTGTCAGCTACCCGCCAACTCTTTCATAGCGCTCTTCTCAATAACCTTAATAATATTATTTTCTTTTGCAAGCTCTAGCAATCTAATTACATCGTCCCCTTTATAAAGGTAATTATTTCGTGACGCTTTCTCATTAAAAACATCGTTGCGTAATTCTAACAAAAATTCAAACAAATACTCTAAACCGGCACTTAATTCATTTCCTGATATGTCAGCATCTTTCCATACGCTCGAAGAATCGAGGACACTCTCTCTATCAATATGAAAATGAGTTTTATCTCTAACTAGTTTTAACTTTTTTGTTAAATTGTGAAGTTCTTGCAATTTCTCCTCTGAATAGATCTTCAATGTTTTGGCTCGAGTTTCATCTGTTTTTAAAATATACCAAAAAGTTGCGCTATTTTTGTTTTTATCAAGAACCTTGATAGCATGTGCTATCATATCGTTAAATAGAGCGTTTTTCGAAATCTCAAAAAAACTTGCTCCCACATGACAAACTTCCTCATATTGAGCAATAAATCTCTCGATAGCAATCAATGCCTCTTTTTCCATTATTGCATTTGCAATTTCATTACAATTTCGTCTTATAGATTTAAGATACCGCTCTCTATTCTTCATAAAAATTTTTCACTTATTCTAATGGCTTTTATTTAATATGTTGTGAGCAAGATTTGAACTTCTCAGAATGTTGCGAGAAAATTTTCTTCGTCCGGCGACGGAACCTTCGGGTGATTGCCGGAGCGAATGTTGTGAAATTTTGATACCTTATGGCGATATAGAAGGCCGAGCAAACCTTACCGAAGCTATAGACAATCATGGTTGCGAGGCCATCAAAATTTCACCACAGCGAGCGAGGATGCCTAATCCGAGCGAGCGACGAGCGAAGGCAACACCCGAAGGTTCCGCGCGTTGGCTGCAGGACCCGAAAAATTTCTACTGCTAAAAGAAGATGACCCGGAGGATCGCTCCGGGTCATCTTGAACTGCTATATGCGATAATCGCTCATCGGCTTAGTACATGCCGCCCATTCCTCCTGGAGGCATTCCGCCCGGCATTCCTGCCGGCGACTTCTCTTCCTCCGGGATATCGGTCACCACGGTCTCGGTGGTTATCATGAGCGCCGCGATGCTTGCAGCATTCTGAAGGGCCGAACGGGTCACCTTCTTCGGATCTATGACACCCGCCTGGAACATGTCGGTGTATGCGTCTTTGTCCGCGTCATAACCTTCGTTCGTCTTCATATCCTTTACCTTGTTGACGACTACGGAGCCTTCCATTCCGGCGTTATTTGCTATCGTCCTTATGGGCTCTTCGAGCGCGCGTCGCACTATCTCGATGCCTATTTGCTCATCGCCCGGCAATTTCATCTTTACAAGGGCATCGATGCACCTAAGCAGCGCTACTCCGCCGCCCGGCACAATACCTTCCTCGACTGCCGCACGGGTCGCATGAAGCGCGTCTTCGACTCTCGCCTTCTTCTCTTTCATCTCGGTCTCTGTAGCGGCGCCGACGTTTATGACTGCCACGCCACCGGCAAGCTTCGCCAGGCGTTCCTGAAGCTTCTCTTTGTCATAATCCGAATCCGTGCCCTCGATCTGCTTCTTTATCTGCGCTATACGGGCCTGAATATCGGCGGTCTTTCCCGCGCCTTCCACTATAGTTGTGTTATCTTTGTCGATCCTGACCCTCTTGGCCCTACCGAGATCTTCCAGTTTCACATTCTCAAGCTTTATCCCCAGGTCTTCGGTGATGGCTTTTCCGCCTGTGAGGACCGCGATGTCTTCAAGCATTGCTTTTCTTCTATCGCCGTAGCCCGGCGCCTTCACCGCCGCACACTGCAGCGTTCCGCGTATCTTGTTCACGACCAGCGTAGCGAGGACTTCCCCTTCGGTCTCTTCGGATATTATGAGGAGCGGCTTACCCGCCCTTGCCACCTTTTCCAGGAGCGGGAGGACATCCTTCATGTTGGATATCTTCTTCTCGTGAATAAGGATGTACGGGTCTTCCAGGGAGACTTCCATCTTCTCCGCGTCGGTAACAAAATAAGGGGAAAGATATCCCTGATCGAACTCCATGCCCTCAACGAGCTCCAGCTCGGTCTTGGATGCCTTACCCTCTTCAACGGTTATTACACCGTCTTTGCCGACCTTCGTCATCGCCTCCGCTATCAATTCGCCTATCTCGTGATCGTTGTTCGCCGCGATCGATGCGACCTGCGTAACCTGCTTCTTGTCCTTTGAATCTATCGGCTTCGCGAGCCTCTTCAGCTCGTCGACGACTTTCTCTACCGCCTTCTCTATACCTCTCTTCAACGCCATCGGATTGGCGCCGGCAGTGACGTTCTTCATACCTTCCCTGAAGATGGCCTCCGCCAGGACCGTCGCGGTCGTCGTGCCGTCACCGGCTATATCGGAAGTCTTTGAAGCGACCTCTTTCACAAGCTCGGCACCCATGTTCTCATACGGGTCTTTAAGCTCGATCTCTTTCGCAACGGTGACGCCGTCCTTTGTTATCGTCGGCGCGCCGAATTTCTTATCCAGTACTACATTCCTTCCTTTCGGTCCAAGGGTGACCTTCACAGCCTTGGCGAGCTGCTCGACGCCCCTCAGGATCGCCCTGCGGGCCTCTTCGCTGTATAACAGTTGCTTTGCCATTTTTTCCTCCGTTTAATTGTAGAAAACATAATCCTGAGGCCGCGATAAACCGGAGCGGCCGAAGGACCTTTTACACCATTACTTTACTATGCCGAGAATATCCTCTTCCTTCAGGATGAGATATTCTTTCCCGTCAATGGTTATTTCGGTGCCGGAATATTTTCCGAATAAAATCTTATCGCCCACTTTCACCTCAGGGGTGATCGTCTTGCCTTCATCAGAAACCTTTCCTTTTCCCACAGCAATGACCTCGGCTTCCTGAGGCTTCTCTTTCGCTGTGTCGGGAAGAACTATTCCTCCCCTCGTAACCTCTTTGGCCTCTAGGACCTTGACCATTATCCTGTCCGCCAATGGCTGAATCTTCATTTCGCTCCCTCCTTTATTTTCACTTTAAAATTGGTAACTTATACCAGTTGTTAGCACTCACTCAATTTGAGTGCTAACAAGAAGCTATTATACAAAAATCTGAAAAGTTGTCAAGAAAAAACTTGAAAAATTTTACTGCGTGGATGCAGCGGTAGTGAGGGCTATTCCCTTGAGGGTAAGGTCTTCGTCCACGATATCGATAGATCCGGCGTAGCGCTTGATAAGATCTGCGTTGCCTCCGGTCGCTATCGTTATCGTATTATTTCCGAACATGCCCCTGTATTTCGCAATCAATCCGTCGCACATTGCCCCGAAACCGAAAAGAAGACCTCCTCTTATGCTGTTGACCGTGTCCTTACCTATAATAGAGGAAGCCGGCTTCAATTCCACCTTGGGCAGGAGCGCCGTCTTCTCGTAGAGGCCCCGCAGCGAGAGGGCTATGCCGGGCAGTATCAATCCGCCCAGATATTCGCCCTTTTTGGAAACGACGTCGAATGTTACCGCGGTCCCGAAATCTATTATTACGGCCGGCGCCCCGTAAATAGATTTTGCCGCAAAAGCGTTAACCAGCCTGTCCTGACCTACTTCGCTCTTTACCTTATATTTATTTATTATGGGAACTTTTATGTCCCGGCCGATTATGGCCCTCCTGCGGCACCCTATCCTGCCCAGATGCATAATAAACCGCGCCAGCGCAAGTGGCGCCACGCTCGATATGGCAACCGTTTCGAGGTCTTTCATTTCGATACCGCGGCTTTTTAAAAATCTCTTGATATTCTCTTCGTATAAGGAATAGTTATGCGTCGGTATCTTTGTCTTCGCCAACATCCTGGCGCCGCAAAAAATACCCACCGTAATATTTGTGTTGCCTATGTCTACTGCGAGCATATGTTTCATCATATCCGCCTTTATATGTCCTAAAGCGCCACTACGTCGCCCGATGAAATCCTTTCGAGGACACCGGAGCCGAGCCTCACGATAAGCGCCCCGTCAGAATCTATATCATGCACCTGGCCCTCGAGGGTCCTGTTCTGCTGGATAACCTTTATTCGCGCACCGATCATGGACGAGAGGTTCTTCCACTCCTCGATTATCGGTTTGAAACCTTTCGTCTTCAGCAGGATATAATTCTCCTCCAATTTCTCCAAGATCCTTCTGGCCATATCCACACGCGAAACTGTCGCCAGGCCCGTCCGCCTGCCCTCTTCCCTGATCGATGAGGCGCCTTTCGGCAGAAGGCGCCCGGCCGTATTCACATTTACGCCTATCCCCACGATGACGAAATCTATGCCGTCCTGTTCCGCCTTCATCTCGGTCAGTATCCCGCAAATCTTATTTCCGTTTATCAATATATCGTTGGGCCACTTTATAACGGCATCCAGCCCCGTAAGGTCCCTTATCGCCGTGGCGACGGCGACGGCAGCGACCAGAGTTATCTTGGGGATCTCTCTCGGAGACATCTCCGGCCTCAGGATGCAGGACATATAGATCCCGCCGCTTGGCGGGGATATCCATAACCTGCCCTGCCTGCCCTTGCCCTTAGCCTGTTCTTCGCTGATGATTACCGCTCCCTCCTTCATCCCTTTTTCGGCAAGGCCGTATGCCACATCATTTGTAGAATCAACCTTTTTGAAAGACATGATCTGCCTTCCCAGCATCCTCGTCTTCATCCGCCATCTTATTTCGGAGGATATAAGAGCGTCGGGGGCCTTCACCAGCCTGTACCCGAGATGCGGCGAGGCATCTATTTCATAGCCTTCGGCCCTGAGCTTTTCGATATGTTTCCAGATCGCGGCCCGGGAGATATCCGCCAGTTTGCAGAGTTCCTCACCGGAAACATAACCATCCCGGCTGGTCCTCAATATACTCAGTATCTTTTCATCCAGCATTGGATCCATCCTTAACCCCGGCCTTTTGGCCGGGAAAATATTTTTCTTTCAACTCTTTGATCTGATCGCGCAATACAGCCGCCCTCTCGAACTGCAGATTACGGGCCGCCAGCTCCATGTCATGCTGAAGCTCGCCTATAAGCGTAGTCACATCATACTGGTCGTCCGTCTCCTCTACCACACCCGCTATCACTTCGCGCGCCTTCTTATAAGACTCTATCCCGTCCCTTACGGCTTTCTCGATGGACCGCGGCGTAAGATTGTGCGTCTTATTGAACTCAAGCTGGATCTTCCGACGCCTGCTCGCCTCTTCCATCGCCTTCTTCATCGATCCGGTCACGGTATCGCCATACATGATGACCTGGCCGTTGATGTGGCGTGCGGCGCGTCCCGCCACCTGAATAAGACTGGTCAGGCTCCTCAAAAAACCCTCCTTGTCCGCGTCGAGGATCGCCACGAGCGAGACCTCGGGAAGGTCGAGCCCCTCCCTCAATAGATTTATCCCTATCAGGCAATCGAATTTATTCAACCGCAGGTCGCGCAGTATCTCGACCCTCTCTATGGCGTCGATCTCGGAATGGAGATATTTCACCCTCAGACCGAAATCGGCCAGATATCGCGCGAGATCTTCGGACAGGCGTTTGGTAAGCGTGGTGACGAGCACCCTCTCCTTGCGCTCGGCGCGGGTCCGGATCTCTTTTATGAGATCGTCGATCTGATTTTTGGTCGGCCGCACTTCTATCGGCGGATCGATGAGGCCTGTCGGCCTGATTATCTGCTCCACGATCGCGCCTTTCGATTTTTCGATCTCATAGTCGTCCGGAGTTGCCGATACGAAGATCGCCTTACGGACCAGCTCTCCGAACTCCTCGAACTTGAGGGGTCTATTGTCGAGCGCCGAGGGCAGCCTGAAGCCGTACTCCACAAGCGTCTCTTTCCTGGCCCTGTCGCCGTTGTACATCCCACGAACCTGCGGGATCGTCGCATGGGACTCATCGATAAATGTAATAAAGTCTTTCGGAAAGTAGTCTATCAGGCACCAGGGCCTGGACCCCGCGGGCCTCCCCGATATATGGCGCGAATAATTCTCTATACCGTTACAGTAACCTATCTCGTGCATCATCTCTATGTCGTAATGGGTTCTCGATTCAAGCCGCTGGGCCTCCACCAGCTTATTCTGCGAGCGAAGCTCGGCAAGGCGGCTTTCGAGTTCCTCCTCTATCGATCTTATCGCCCGCTCGATCCTGTCGCCGGTCGTAACAAAATGCTTTGCTGGATATATGCCCACTTTCTTTACGCCGGTTATGACGTTGCCGGTTATCGGCTCGATCTCGCATATGCGCTCGATCCTGTCGCCGAACTGTTCGATCCTGTAAGCCGTCTTTGTGTAGGCAGGATAGACCTCTACGGTATCCCCGCGGACCCTGAACGTCGAACGTTTGAAATCATAATCGTTGCGGTCATAATGGATAGCAATGAGCTTTTTCACTATATCGTCGCGGCTGACCTCTGCGCCCTCCTCCAGGAATACGAGCATCTCCCCGTATTCCTCCGGCGAACCTAAGCCGTATATGCAGGAGACGCTGGCAACGATTATGCAGTCATCGCGCGACATGAGCGAGCTTGTAGCAGACAGCCTGAGCCGGTCGATATCCTCATTAATGGACGAATCCTTCTCGATGTATATATCGTTATGAGGTATATAGGCCTCGGGCTGATAGTAATCGTAATAACTCACAAAATACTCTACGGCATTGTGGGGGAAGAACTCTTTGAATTCGCCGTATAGCTGAGCCGCGAGCGTCTTATTATGGGATATGATGAGGGCCGGTCTCTCCAGGGCTGCGATAACGTTCGCCATCGTGAACGTCTTGCCGGAACCGGTCACTCCCAGAAGGGTCTGAAAGTCCGCGCCCCTTTCGACGTTATCGATAAGCTTCTTGATCGCCTGCGGCTGGTCGCCCTCCGGCTTGAAACCGGAGGTAAGTCTGAATTTTACCATTATATGATTTCCAGGGACATGTCGACGGATTTGACGCAGGATGTCAGCGCACCGACGGATATCATATCGATCTTGGTCCTGGCGTATTCTTCGATATTGTCCAGGGTTATCCCGCCCGATACCTCGAGGAGCGGTTTGAATTTCGAAAGCCGCCTGATCTCGACACACGCCCTTACCTCCCGCGGGCTCATATTATCAAGCATGATGATGTCCGGCTTCCCCGCCAGGGCATCGTTAAACTCTTCAGCGCAGGTAACCTCTATCTCGATAATCGTGTCTTTCGGATTTCTCTTTCTGGCAGATTCCGCCAGATCCTTTAGCAAGGTCTTCGTCGCGGCCTTTCCGCCGGGCCTCGGCCGCTGGCTGCCGTCTACCTTTATATGATTATCCTTTATAAGCACCTGATCATATAATCCCATCCTGTGGGTTGTGCCGCCGCCGGTATAGACCGCATATTTTTCGAGGTACCGCACGAGCGGGATGGTCTTGCGCGTGTCGAGGACCTTGACGCCGTAGGGTTTCGCCTTATCGACAAATGCCTTTGTGCCGGTAGCGATGCCGCTTAAAAACGACAGGAAGTTGATCATGGTGCGCTCGGCGCGCAATATCGCCGCGGCATGCCCTTCGAGGAACGCAACCTCCTTGCCCCTTCCCACAAGGCTTCCATCTTTACAGTTTGGCTTGAACCTTACGCTATAGTCTACCGCGGCCATTACCCATTCGGCGATATTGATGCCGCAGACCACGCACTCTTCCCTGACCACGATGCTTGCGGCCGAAGTTGTGAACTTGTCCACAAGAGCGCCCGTAGTGATATCGCCTCTGCCGATATCTTCTTTGAGCGCCGCCCTTATGATGGGAAGGACCCTTTCCTTGCTCAGTTCCATACCGCTACCTTCTTATATTCCTTTTTATGCATTCTATAAGCTGAGAGGTGGTGACCGGCTTGGCCAGAAAAGGACGGCCGCTTATCCGGTAATCGATCCGGCTGGTATCTCTCTCGTTCACGATCGCCGTCAGGAAGACAACCGGGATATCCTTTGTCGTTTTTTCATTCTGGAGTTCGAACAGGACCGTGCCGCCGTCGACATCGGGCATTATGATATCGAGCAGTATCAGATCAGGTTTGAACTTTTTTGCCGCGGCAAGCGCGTTCTTCCCGGTATTCTCCACCTTCAGCGCGTAACCGCCGGCAGCCTCGAGGTTCATCTTGACCATGTCGGTAAAATTCTTCTCGTCGTCGACGATTAGGACGTTTATCGTTTCCTGATTGTCCGGATCCCCCGCACCATTTCCTTTTCTCATATCTCAACGTCTCCCCTCTATAGTGCTCTTGAACTTCAGAGTAACCTTTGCGCCGCGACGCGTAACATTCTCGATCTTTATGCTGCCGCCGTGCCTATCCATTATATTTTTTGCGATCGTGAGCCCCAGCCCTGTGCCGCCCGAAGAGCGCCTGGTGGTAAAGAACGGGTCAAAGACCCTGTCCAGGATATTTTTTGCTATGCCCGGGCCGGTATCCTTTATCTCCGCTACGACCGTACCTCTGTTTTTAGGCGGATGAACCGCGTACGTCCTAATCGTCAGGATGCCCCCCTTGGGCATCTGGTCTATGGCATTAAGAAAGACATTCACCAACACCTGTTCTATCCTGCCGCGGTCTATCCTTACCGGAGGAAGCTCCCCGCCAAAATCCTCCGTTATCTTTATGCGGTTCCTATCGATCTCGTGCTTCACCAGGACGAGCGAAGACTTTATGACAGAGCTCAGGTCCCGCGTCGTAAGTTTCAGTTCCGCAAAGACGGAAAAGTCCAGCAATCCGTTTATTATGCCGTTGGCTTTTTTGACCGCACCCCTCATGCGCTTGAGCGTCATTGCGGCCTTTTCGTTCCTCTTCTCCGTATTCCGAGAAAGATAATCAATACCCTGCAGCATTATCGCAAGCGGGTTCTTTACCTCATGAGCGACGCCGCTCGCCAGGGTGCCGACGACCTCGGCTTTCGCCGACTGGATAAGCTGTTCCTGCACCCCTTCCAGTTTATTGTAGGCCGCCCGGAGCGACTCTTCCGCTTTTTTAAGCGAGTAGAGATGGCCGAATGTCGAGGCGAAGAACTCCGCTATCTCACGGTCCTCTCCGGCGAGAGGCCTTTTACGCAATAGATTATCGGTGCATATATAGCCGATGACTTCTTTACCGTTCCAGATGGCGGCAATAATGTGGGAGCCCCGCCCTACCACGGCACCGCTGTCGTCCCTTAACGGGACGCCATGCCGGAGCACCGAGCGCGCCCGGTTTAAGCGGATCTGCCGCATTGCAGGGTCTTCGTCGATCGCGACACGCTCGCCCGTCTCCTGGCGCACTCTGCCTTTTTCGTCCACCCCGAACGAGCCGATTATAAAATCCTTATCCGCCTGGTCGACAAACCACGTCGATAACCGGTCGAACCCCAGCCTCTTGCGGCCAAGCCTGACGGCGCTACGGCATAATCCTTCGACGGATTTCGCAAGGGAGAGCTCATTCCCAAGCTCGTGAAGCCTCTCAAGCCTATCCTCAAACTCCGCCTTCTTCATGTGAAGAGCGCTGTCTTTTATGGGTCTGATTATGGAACGGCCTCTAATTGAGATTACCCGCTTTGTCGCTCTGCACAACATTGGGCAACCCCGTATTTCCATCATATGACTGATAAGGTTCCATCACCCCTTTTCCCCTGTCTGCCCTACCGTCTTCTTCGGGGCTTCCGGGAGGCAGGTTTACATCTATATGCTTACGTCCTTTGGCTTTTTCCTCGGCTGCCGGTTCCTTATCTTTGGCCATAACGGTCTTCTTTGCCTCTTCCTCGGCAAATACGTTCATGCATAGCACAAAGAAGATTCCAATCAAAAGCACGGCATGTCTCATGCATTCCCCCTTTTTTTGTTAAATATCCTCGACGTTCTCTTTTAATTTTTTAAGCTTGATCTCGAGCTCCTCTTTGCGCAACCGCTGCTTTTTCACGACATCTTCCGGAGCTTTCGAAGTAAAGTTCTTGTCCTTAAGTCTTCCGGATATCGCTTTTATCTCTCCGGCAACGGCGTCCTCTTCTTTTTTAAGCCTCGCCCTCTCTTTCTCGATATCTATAAGCCCTTCCAGCGGAACGTAAACCTCGAGGCCGGACACAACGGCGAATGCGGCATTCTTCGGTTTCGGGAACTTTCCTATTTTTATATCCGATATCCTCGCAAGCCGTTTTATAAAAACGGCGCTTTCAGTCAAAAACTTTTCATCTTCCTTATTATGGATATTCACAATCGACTCTATCTGGCGCTGCGGTTCTATCCCCCATACCGAGCGGATGTTCCTTATTGCGGTGACGATATCGATGACTTTGCGCATTGCGCGCTCTGCATCGGCGGATATCATCTCCTTCTGGATGTGCGGCCACCGTTCGACCACGATAGAACCTGCGCCGTCGCCCTTATGCGGTAATCTCTGCCACACCTCTTCGGTAATGAACGGCATAAACGGATGCAGCATCCTGAGAGACTTCTCGAGGACCTTATATAATATTATCTGTGAGCTCTTGTCGGTCAACGATACCTTCGCTATCTCTATATACCAGTCACAGAACTCATGCCAGATGAATTCGTATATCGAGTTTGCGGCTTCATTGAATTTGTAGGCGTCGAGGCACTTTGTCACATAATCGAGCGTCGAATACAGCCGGGAAAGTATCCACCTCTCCGGGAGGGATAATTCCTGCGATCTGAAAAAAACGCACAGGTCGGCGCCGGTCTCTTCCGCCTTGAGGTTCATGAGTATAAACCTTGCCGCATTCCATATCTTATTCGCGAAGTTCCGCCCCAGCTCGAATTTTCCTTCCGACAGGAACACGTCCTGCCCCTGCGCCGTTATCGATATGATGCTGAACCTGAGCGCGTCGGTGCCGTACCGCTCTATCATGTCGAGGGGATCGATGACGTTTCCGAGCGATTTCGACATCTTGGTGCCCGTTATGTCCCTTACCGTGCCGTGGATATACACGTTCTTAAAGGGTATGTCGCCGGCAAATTCGATGCCGGCCATTATCATCCTTGCGACCCAGAAGAATATTATCTCCTGTGCGGTAACGAGCGAATCGGTAGGGTAAAAATATTTCAGCTCCGGCGTATCCTCAGGCCATCCGAACGTTGAAAAAGGCCACAGCCAAGATGAGAACCACGTATCCAGGACATCAGGGTCCTGTTCTATGTCAATCGATCCGCAGTCCGGGCACTTCTCCGGCCTTGTCTTCGATACTATGATCCCTTTCTTCTGGTCTTTGGCGTTTGATATTTGATCTTGAGGCGTTGCAGTGCACTGTTTACAGTAATAGACGGGTATTCTGTGCCCCCACCAGATCTGCCTCGAGATACACCAGTCACGTATGTTCACCATCCAGTCCAGATATACCTTGGTCCAGCGCGCCGGATAGAATTTTATCTTCTTCTTTTTTACGGCATCGATAGCGGGTTTGGCTAGCGGCTTCATCCTGACGAACCACTGGGGTGAAAGCCTGGGCTCTACCATCGTATGACAGCGATAGCAGTGGCCGACCGCATGACGGTGCGGTTCGGATTTTATGAAAAGACCCAGTTCTTTAAGGTCTTCCAGTATCGCCTCGCGCGCCTCGAACCTGTCCATCCCATCATAATCGCCGGCAACGGAGTTCATCGTGGCGTCGTCATTCATGACGTTTATCTGCTCAAGGCCGTGTTTTCTTGCCAGCTCGAAATCCACCGGGTCATGCGCCGGCGTGACCTTCAAGGCGCCGGTGCCGAATTTCGTGTCGACCAGGGGATCGAATACGACCTTCAATTCCCTATCGAGGAGAGGCAGGATCACTGCCTTGCCTTTCAGTGCCTTGTATCTCTTATCCTTGGGATTGACCGCTATTGCGACATCGCCCAGCATCGTCTCGGGCCTCGTCGTCGCAACGACTACATGATCCGGGGCCCCCTGGCCTGCGGCCTTGATAGGATATTTAATATAGTAAAGCATCCCATCCACATCCTTATGCTGCGACTCCTCGTCGGATAGAGCGGTCTGGCAGCGCGGGCACCAGTTTATTATATAGTTGCCCCTGTAGATGAGCCCTTTCTCATAAAGACGGGTGAATACCTCGAGGACGGCGTCGGAAAGCCCTTCGTCCATCGTGAACCGCGTACGGCTCCAGTCGCATGAGCAACCGAGTTTTTTCAACTGCCTTATTATCGTGGAACCGTATTCAGAGCGCCATTTCCATACCTCTTCTACAAACTTCTCCCTGCCCAGATCCTGCCTTTTCATCCCTTCTTTGGCAAGCTTTCTTTCGACGACATTCTGGGTCGCGATACCGGCGTGGTCTGTGCCCGGCATCCACTCGGCCTCAAAACCCTGCATGCGTTTAAAACGGATAAGGATATCCTGGATGGTGTTATTGAGGGCATGGCCCATATGCAGGATACCGGTGATGTTCGGCGGAGGAATTACTATGGAATAAGGTCTTTTCTTCGGATCAGGCTTTGCGGAAAAATACCCTTTTTCTTCCCATGATTTATATAGTCTGTCCTCAACCTCATGAGGATTGTATGCCTTAGGCAGATCGGTCATATTACCTTAGAACTCGAATTTAAGTGTTTCTCCGTTCAGCGTTATCGAGGTCGTCAGCTTTTCGTTGCTTCCTAAACGGACATAATAGATGACGCCCATGGTCCGGACAGCGTCTGTTTTGCCGAAATTGAAAGCGCTCCTCAGGATATCCTGCGATTTCTCCGACGCGGACGCGACTGACGGTGCTTCATAGGCGGCAGGGGCCGCGGCATCGATGAAAGGGTCGGCGACGGGTTTACTATACTGGCCTCCGTATAATCTGCCGGCCGCTTCCACCGGCAATACGGATTCGCGTTCGCGGACCTGATTATAAAGTTTTATATCTTCAGATGTTATATCGAGCATCTTCTTCTGCGGGTTATAGACCTCCCATGCCACGCCTATAAGCTGTTCGCAAGGCATGATGATGCACGTTACCTTTATACCATCCTTGCCGGTCCGGATCTTAGTCTGAGATGCGTCGCATTTCAGATCGGAGACGGCCCTGTCAAAGGAACCGTGACGCGCCCTCTCGCTTTCCACATCCGCAGCTACCGGCGCCGCGATCAAAAGAGAGAAAAAAAGCAAACCGAATATCTTCATCTTTATTCCTCCTCCTCCTTATCGTCCTTGCGAATCTTTCAGCAGTTTATATTCGACCGAGTCAACGAGGGCCTCCCATGAGGCGTCGATTATATTCTCGGAAACACCCGTCGTCCACCATGAATCGGTCTCGTCCTGCGACTGGATGAGCACCCGGACGCGGGCGGCAGTGCCTTCCTTTTCATCAAGCACACGCACCTTATAATCCGTCAGGTGCATCTGGGCGATATTCGGATAGAACTTCTTCAACGCCTTCCTGAGGGCGCCGTCGAGAGCATTCACCGGTCCGTCACCTGCAGCCTCGGCACGCTCGACCCTTTTGCCGACCCTCAGCCTGATCACGGCCCTGGATGACATCTTGCTGCGCCTGGCCTTTTCGCTCGTAACCTTGAAACTCTCGATATCGAAGAAATTCTTGAACTTCTTCATGATGCGCTTTATGAGGAGCTCCAGCGAAGCCTCCGCAGCCTCGAAATGGTACCCCTTGTGCTCAAGGTCCTGCAGGGTTTTGAGTATCCGCTTGCTCTTCAGGTCGTCTTTATCAAGATCCAGCTCGAGCTCTTCTACCTTATTGAGTATTGTGGATCTGCCTGAGAGCTCCGATATCAGGAGCTTTCTCCGGTTGCCGACGAGGTGAGGATCGACGTGCTCGTATGTTTTCGGATTCTTCAGAATGGCATTGACATGAACGCCGGCCTTATGCGCGAACGCGCTCCCTCCGACAAAAGGCTGGTTGTCCTGCAGCTTCATATTCGATATCTCCGCCACATACCTGGCCACCTCTGCCAGCTCGGTCAGCGCGATATCCGAGACGCATGTTATGCCGAGCTTCAGCTGCAGGTTGGCGATGACCGACACCAGGTTTGCGTTGCCGCATCTCTCGCCGTAACCGTTCATAGTACCCTGCACCTGAACGCATCCCGCCTGTATCGCTGCGATGGAGTTGGCGACAGCCATATCGCTGTCATTATGAGCATGGATCCCGAGAGGCGTAGCGATATTCTCCTTAACCATCTCTATGATATCGAAAAGATGCGAGGTCACCGTACCGCCGTTCGTATCACAGAGGATTATCCTGTCTGCGCCGGCTTCCTCGGCGGCCTTTAGTGTCTTGAGCGCATAGACCCTGTTTGCCTTATATCCGTCAAAGAAATGTTCCGCATCATAGAAGACGGTCCTCCCTTTCGACTTCAGATATTTTACCGAGTCGGCGATCATCCTGACATTCTCTTCCAGGTTCACCTTAAACACATCTTTGACATGCAGGTCCCAGCTCTTGCCGAAGATAGTGATCACGGCGGTTTCTGCGGCGAGAAGATTATTCAGGATCTTATCGTTAGCCACCTTCGTCCCGGAATGCCTGGTGCTGCCGAAGGCCACGAGCTTGGTCTTCTTCATATTCAGGTCACTGGCCTTTTTGAAGAAACTCATGTCTTTCGGGTTTGCGCCGGGCCAGCCTCCTTCGATGAAATGGATGCCGAGCTCATCTAGCTTTTCGCAGATCTTGAGCTTATCGTTCACCGAAAACGAGATGCCTTCGGATTGCGCGCCGTCCCGCAGCGTAGTGTCATATAACTCAACCTTAACCATACAGGCCTCTCCTATTTCTTTCCGAGCCCGAACTTATCATGTATCGCCCTGACCGCTTCATCCGCGCACTTCTTGCTCACAACGCACGATATCTTTATCTCGCTGGTCGAGATCATCTCTATGTTTATATCGTTCTGGGCCAGCGCCTCGAACATATTCGCCGCCACACCGGAATGGCTCTTCATACCTATCCCAACAATGGACACCTTCGCTATATCCTTATCGAAGGTCACGTCGCCGGCGCCCACCTTTTTTGAAATCTCCTTCGCAAGCTTTATGGTCTTGTTCAGGTCTGCGGCAGACACCGTGAACGATAGATCGGTGGCGCCTGTCCTCGATACGTTCTGAACTATCATATCAACGTTGATATTCTCTTTGGCCACGTCCTTGAAGATCTTCGCCGCTATCCCCGGTTTATCCGGAACATCGCATATGGTTATCTTCGCCTCGTCCTTATTCAACGCGACTCCTGAAACGACAATATCCTCCATAGCTTTTACCTCCTTGGAAATTATTGTGCCTGGCTTATCTGAAAAACTCGATCTGACATGTATCGGAACGCCGAACTTCATCGCAAACTCTATCGAACGCGGCTGCAGCACCTGAGTGCCGAGCGACGCAAGCTCGAACATCTCTTCGTAGCTGAGCTTGTCGATCTTTCTCGCATCTTTTACGATCCTCGGATCCGCCGTAAAGACGCCCTCCACATCCGTATACATCTCGCAGAATGAGGCGCCGAGCACCTTGGCCAGCGCGACGGCCGTCAGATTGGAGCCGCCCCTGCCGAGGGTAGTTATATCCTGATTCAGGCTCACGCCCTGGAATCCTGCAACTATGGCAATGCGCTTCTTGTTGAGTTCCTCGACTATGCGTTTGGCGTTTATGTCAATTAT
>Ga0265297_10006062_pt1 | contig 17870 bp, 13 predicted proteins | sample Munlanlwell13791_FD_192502 | JGI IMG/M metagenome (GOLD analysis project Ga0265297, IMG submission 192502) | Leachate microbial communities from a municipal landfill in Southern Ontario, Canada - Leachate well 137-91 | ecosystem: Engineered > Solid waste > Landfill > Unclassified | place...
AACCAGACTTGAAAAATTTACCAAACCCCACTCCTGCTCTATTAATTTTTCAACGTTCTGTTGATTTCTCTATCAAGTTCTCGCTTTTTAATACTTTCTCTTTTATCAAAACTCTTCTTACCTTTCGCTATGGCTATCTCTATCTTGAGTTTCTTGCCCTTATTATACACCGAAGTAGCAACTATTGTCAACCCTTTCTGATTTTCTGCATCTCCAAGTTTTTTTATTTCTTTTTTAGTTAACAAAAGCCTTCTGTTTCTTCGTGAGTCATAATTTTCTGGAACATTTTTAGGTTGAAGTGGAGTAATATCTGCCCCGACAAGAAACGCTTCGCCTCCACGTACTATAGTATAAGCTCCTTCTAAAGAACCCCTCTTTGCTTTAAGTGCTTTCACTTCAAAACCAAAAAGCTCAATTCCTGCCGAGAATTTTTCTAAAATTTCGTAATTAAAATATGCTTTTTTGTTTTCTATTAAACCCATAACTTCACTATCATATCAGAAAAAACTTTTTTAAAATAGCGAAATGTGTTATAATGTTTTTATGAATATATTTCAAAAAATTCCACAAAAGGGAGGAAAAAAAAGAGGGAATTTTTTTGGTGGAAATAATATGAAATTTTTGACGCAAGTCACAAATGCAATTCTTGTGATAATTATTATTTCATTCGCTTTTTCTTTGCTTTTTGATAATGGTTTGAAAAAAGAAAATATTCCTATTTCACAACTTGCATCAGATATTTCTCTTGGCCTTGTAAAAGAAATTACAGTTTCTGGAGATAACTTAGAAATTACTTATAATGCCTTTGGTACAAGTACTCCTGTGGTAAAAACATCTCAGAAAGAGATCGGGGTTGCTCTTACCGATACGCTTTCAAACTATAAAGTTTCAGGGGATAAATTAGATGCTGTAAAGATAGACATCTCTACCGATAAAGGTTTTTGGTATTGGGTTTTAGAGCTTTCACCGTTTTTATTGCCTGTAATTTTTATTATTTTCTTTATTTGGTATTTATCAAGACAAATAAAAGGTCCTGGTATGCAAGCATTTTCTTTTGGACAGTCAAAAGCCAGAATTATTTTGCCAAACGATAAAAAACAGAGAATTACTTTTGCAGATGTGGCAGGTGCCAAGGAAGCAAAAGAAGAGCTTGCGGAAGTGGTAGATTTTCTTAAAAATCCAAAAAAGTTTTTAGAAATTGGCGCAAAAATTCCGAAAGGAATATTGCTTATGGGTGCACCAGGTACGGGAAAAACTCTTTTAGCGAGAGCTGTGGCTGGTGAAGCAGGCGTCGCTTTCTTTTCTATTTCAGGTTCTGAATTTGTGGAAATGTTTGTTGGAGTGGGTGCTTCTAGGGTTCGCGACCTTTTCAAAATGGCAAAATCTACTGCGCCAGCAATTATTTTTATTGATGAAATAGATGCTGTCGGACGAGTAAGGGGTGCAGGAATGGGTGGAGGAAATGATGAGAGAGAACAGACCTTGAATCAAATTCTTGTAGAAATGGACGGATTTGAGCCCAATGAAAAAGTGATAGTAATGGCCGCGACAAACAGACCCGATGTTCTTGACCCAGCGCTTCTTCGTCCAGGAAGATTTGATAGACGAGTGGTGATTGACCTACCGGATAGAAATGATAGAGAAGCAATACTTCTAGTACATTCCAAAGAAAAACCGTTTGCTGAGGATGTGAATTTAAAAATTATCGCGGAGAGAACGCCAGGGTTTTCTGGTGCGGATTTATATTCTCTGATGAATGAAGGAGCAATACTTGCAGCAAGGGAAAATAGAAAAAAAGTTTCTCAGTTTGATTTAGTAAGATCAATTGAGAAAGTGATGATGGGTCCGGAAAGAAAAAGCCATCTACTTTCAAAGAAAGAAAAAGAAATTACCGCATATCACGAAGCGGGTCACGCACTTGTCGCATCTGTTCTTCCTTATGCTGATCCTGTGCACAAAATTTCAATTATTTCTCGTGGAAGAGCTGCGGGTTATACTCTAAAATTACCTCTTGAAGAAAGACGCCTTCAGTCAAAGAAAGAATTTCTGGATGATATTGCTGTATCCTTAGGAGGGTATGTTGCGGAGAAAAAGATATTTGGAGATATTACGACAGGACCCTCAAACGATCTTCAAGTTTCTTCTGCACTTGCTCGAGATATGGTTACAAAGTATGGAATGTCTGATAAATTTGGACCGGTGGCTCTTGAAGGCGATGGGGGCAGAGCAATGTTTGGACATGGAGTAGGAGATAGAGAATATTCTGACAAAGTAAATTCCCAAATAGATGCAGAAGTTTCAAGAATAATAGATGAGGCGATGGAAAAAGCTGAAATAATTTTAGAAGAGCACAAAAAAGCTCTTGATAATATTGCAAAGACGCTTATGGATGTTGAAACAATAGAAAGAGATGCTTTCGAAAAGATATTGATTGCCAACGGAATTATACCAAAGAAGAAAGAAGATATTGAACATCAAGATTAAAAAGTTTTTAAGACTCAAAACACAAAGGCCTGTCGTTCAGACAAGCCTTTGTGTTTTGAGCTTTTCTGTTTTATAATTACCCGTATATAAATGGTCCGATTTATTATTAACTTATTTTATTAATTCCGCTTAAGGCGGGTGAAGTATATGAAAAAATTTTTACTTGTTCTTTTCTCCCTATCTATTTTATCTTCAGTCGGTTTACTACCAGTTCTTACACAGGCCAAAACTGAAATGGTTACCCTTCCTGGAATATATGTAGAAAATCTAATTTTAGACAAAGAAGAATACAAAGCAGGAGATACTGTGAAAGGAACCTTTACTCTTTTAAACTCGGAAACTACAGCGATACCAAACATATACTATTTGGTTCTTCTTATGGGTGACTATGAAAATACTATACCTCAGACTCAATATGATAGGACAGAGATGACAGGACCATTCAATCTTTCTCCAGGAGAAAAAAGAACAGTAGAATTTACATACACGATACCAAAAGCAATAAGTGGAGAAGGATTAGGAATCCAAGTTCACTTGTCTATGCAGAATGGGGCGGGACTAGGATGGAGTGACAAAATGGTCAAGATAACAGGAGGAACAGGATTTCTACAGGCTACATCTGCACATATAGAAGTAGGTACGAATGGATTTGGACTACAAGAGGGCCCTATGGTTTATGAAGGAGATAAAGCATATCTTTTTGCCACATTCAAAAACAATACTACGGGGGTAATAGAAGTCACTCCAACAATAAAAATACAGAATAGATCAGATGTAGGAGAAATACTAAAAGAATTTACCGAAAATACGATGACAGTGAAACCGAAAACAAGTGTCGATTTAAAGATTGAACTTCCAATTTTTGACTATACTCCAAGAGTATATGTAGGAAAACTTGAAATGCTTGATACTACAAAGAACGCAGTGGCACCAGCTCTAGATTTCAGATACATAATCTTTGGAGACATAGTAACTATAAATAATCTTACAAGTGATAAAGAATCCATTGGAACAGGGGATATACTTACGTTGAAACTAGATTATTCTGGAGCGCCGTTTGATATATTAACGGGTAAAGTTGCATCTTCAACTCCAGCAGATCTTAATGTCAAAATATTTAATCAAAAAGATAAATTAGTAGCAGAATATAGTGATAAAACAGACTTCAATGTAGAATACAAAAAAGTTATCACCATATCTGCAGAAAGAAATGCCCTTGCCCTTCGAGCAGAGGTACTAGTTTCAAGAGATGGTAAAACTATTACAGAATACAAAGCCACTCTTTCCAAGAATTTTGACTCAACAAAGGACCAGATTGACTGGAGAGATTGCTTCAACATGAAAACTATTAGTATTTCAATCATTATTCTTCTCCTTGCCCTTATACTTATGTTTATTAAAAAATGGAGAGAGAAAAAAGTTTTATTGATAGTTTTATTTATACTTCTAGTTTTGACCGCTGGGCTTTCTGTATATTTGCAGAGAGTAAATGCTTATATTCAAACTTATTATGTATGGAATGGCCCTGGAACAAGTATCTATAATTTATTTGTTAATTCACCAATCCAATATAATTTTTATGAACTTGGGAGCACAATACCCTTAACAATATCAGTTAACGCTGATGCATGTACTAATCGAGCCCAAGAATTATCTTTGACTGCTACAAGAGAAGGTGCTTCAGTTTCAGCTACTGCTCATAGAGATCAATATGCTCCCGGAGTTTTGTATGCGGCTATCGCAATCCCTAATCTTTCAGTCTCTGGTCCTATTGGTGAGCATTCAATCTCACTTGAAGTTCAAACATGGAATTATGACAGTAGTAATACAGCAACACTGAGAGGATATCAGCCCTACTATGTAAAAATAACGGGAGTATGTGGAAGCGCCAACGGAAGAACTTTTACTAATACTGAAACAGGTTATGGAAGTTATCCTCAATGTTCCAAAGGATCTTCTGATAATGGAGCCTTTCCTACCCCTGGTGGTTCTGTATCTTGGAAATGTCTAGGACAATTTTGGGGTGCCTATGCCTCGTGTTCAGCAAGTAGACAACCTGCAGCCATCACCGGTTCCTGCTCTAACCCTGCGACTCACTACAACTGTTCTGCCGGTGCAAGCGTAAACAATGTTAATGGTGCAAACTCATATACTTGGGATTGTAATGGTTCAAATGGAGGTGGTAACGTAGAATGTTCTGAAGCCAAAGTTAACGGAGCTTGTTCTTCTCCACAAGTGCACTACAGCTGTGCTGCTGGTACAAGTGTAAACAATGTTAACGGTGCAAGTTCGTATACTTGGAATTGTAACGGTTCATCAAACGGAGGTACTAATGCATCATGTTCCGAAATCAAAGTTATTCCACCTTTGTCTGCTACATGTTCAGTTTCTCCAGCAAGTACAACTAAAGGAAGTCTAGTCACTTGGACTGCAAATCCAACAGGGGGAGATGGAACATATACATATTTGTGGAATGGAGAAAATATTTCCGGTAGGATTACTAAGATCGCTACAACTTCTTATTCAACTGTAGGAACAAAAAATGCTACAGTCAAAGTAACTTCGGGAACTCAAACAGTTACTTCTTCCCCTTGTGTTAACAATATAGGTGGAGGAGGTGGAGGCGGTGGTGGAGGAACTACTATTACAGATCTAGGTTCTCCTATCTTGACCGCAACACCATCTTCAACCTGTGGAGGAATAACACATCTCTCCTGGGCTGCCGTACCTTCTGTTGAAGGCTATAGGATATATCACCAAACAGGTGGAAACTGGACTCGTATTGCTACGACATCTTCTAGGTATTACAATGTCACTGCTTCAACAGCAGATTGGTTTAAGGTAACTTCATATAATGGACAATATGAATCAACTTCTTCTCCAGCCGGAGGAGTCCAAGCAGTTCCTTCCGGAGGATGTGATGCGACCCTCACAGTTTCTATTGAAGGTACCGGGAAGGTTACTAGTAACGAGGCAGGGACTGATGGACTAAAAATAAATTGTCTTTCATCAACCTGTAATAAATCTTTCGGATATGGTACAACAGTTAATCTTACAGCTGCAACCACATCATCTTCATATCGTTTCAAAGGGTGGGCAGGGGCTTGTGCTGGTGTTTATTCTAACCCATTATGCTCTCTTACTTCTTTGAAATTAAGCACAAGTACTACAGCTAAATTTATATTATCAGATGGTGATTGTATTATTACAAAAATACCATCTGGTCGCCCTGGAGTTAATAAAATGGTGAATTGGACCGTTAGCACCCCTGAAGTAATGGGATGTGGAGTACCGGGTACTTGCAGTTATGCTTGGATTGCTACAGACATGTCTTCATCACCATCTGGTAATACTTGGAATAAGATATATACAACTATAGGAACAAAAAATGTCAGTGTAGATATCACAAGAGTAGACAGTAATGGATCTGAACGTTTCTCTTCTTGTTCAACTTCTACAAATGTTATGTTGATAGGGGATCCGGTTGAGATATAGAATAGATTTGATTCGCACATTACAAAAGAAAATCGCCTTTAATTTAAAGGCGATTTTCTTTTACAATTGTGCGCGTGCCAGGGCTCGAACCTGGGACCACGGAGGTATAAGCTCCGCGCTCTACCAACTGAGCTACACGCGCATATTATTTACCAACTGGTCACGGATATTTTTCTGGTAAAAAAATTCCGCGACCCCGACTCGCGCCGTCGCGCTCTGTCTCTGAATCTGGGTCCTATCCCAAATTCAGCTACACGCGCATCACGGCTCATATTATAATAAAAAATTTCTTTTCGCAATCACTACTCGAAATGGATTCCTTCTTTTTTTCTATGGGAAAGAACTTCTTTTATAAGTGGATGAGAGGAAAGATTTTCATCATCTTCAATCATTTTTATAGCTTCGGCTCGGGCTGCCTCTACCATTTTTATATTTTTAATTGCTTCCATACCTATATCTGTGATACCCCATTGTTTGGTACCAGAAAGTGCACCAGAACCTCGGAATTTCAAATCAAGCTCGGCAAGTTCAAATCCATTTTTTGCCGTAACTAGAGCTTTCATTCTTTCTGTGGTTTTTTCCGATTTTGTATCAGTAAAAATGTAACAATATGCCTGATGATTACTTCGTAGTACTCTTCCCCTCAATTGATGAAGTTGTGCAAGGCCAAATCTCTCCGCGCCTTCTATTATTATGTTTGTAGCGTTGGGAACATTAACCCCTACTTCAATTACGGAGGTAGCAACTAAGATATGAATTTTTCCTTCCGCAAAATTCTCCATTATTTTATCTTTTTCTACGGGTTTCATTTTGCTATGTAAAACCCCAATTTTGTATTCTTGAAAAATATTTTCTTTTAGTCGTTTTGCTTCTTCTATCACAGATTTTGCATTTACCGCCATTTCTTTATCTGGGTCAGGCTCATTAATTCTTGGACAAATCACATAGGCTTGTCTTCCGGATTTTAATTCTTCCCGGATTTTTTCATAAGTTTTTTCTCTATTTTTTGGAAAGACAACTTCGGTGATAATGGTTTTCCTTCCTGGTGGCATTTGGTCAAGTAAAGTTAAATCCAAGTCTCCATAAACTGTAAGTGCAAGAGTGCGGGGGATTGGAGTGGCTGTCATTGATAAAAGATGAGGCATTAGACCTTCTTTTTTTGTTAGTTTTTGTCTTTGAGCTGTTCCAAACCTGTGTTGTTCGTCTATTATCGTGTATGCGAGATTTTTAAATTTTACGGATTTTTGTATTAGAGCATGTGTACCGATTAAAATAGGGATTTCTCCATTTTCCACCCATTTTAAAAGTTGAGTTCTGCTGATATCTGTTGAGCCCTTCGGATTTACTTTTGAAGGGAATTTCTTGCATCCACTTCCCGTGATGAGACCAATGCTTATTCCAAGATATGTAAAATATTTTATAAATGATTCAAAATGTTGTTTTGCTAAAATTTCTGTCGGAGCCATATATGCCACTTGTAAATTCCCATAATTTTTTCCGTTGGGTTTCGTAGTTACCACCCCAAAAGCGGTTGTGGCTGCAACGGCCGTTTTTCCCGACCCAACATCACCTTCTAGAAGTCGTGCCGTAGCATAACCTTTTTTAAAATCTTCAAAAATTTCAAAAGCTGCTTTTTTTTGGGCTTCTGTCGCTTCAAATGGGAATCTTTTTATGAATTCTTCTATATCTACACTCGGTGTTTTTATGATAAAGGATGGATTTTTCTGCCATTCTATTCTATATCTGTGTCTTTCTAGTTGAATAAAAAAAACTTCTTCAAAAGCAAACCTTTTTCTTGCCGAAATAGCATCACTTTCCTTTTGGGGAAAATGAATCCATATCATTGCGGTTTTTAAACTAGGCAAATTGTAAGTGTTTAAAATATATTCTGGTATCGGGTCTTTTATTAAATCTAAAATTCCGGAATTAAAACTCTTTTGTATTGCATGATAGATCCAATTTGATGAAATACCTCTACTTTCCGGATAAACTGGGTAAAGAGAATGTTTTTCTCTTTCGCTTCCAAAGAGAGAATCGCCGATATTGATTGGAATTTTTACGACGGTTTCAATTTTTGGGTTCACCATCCCTAAAATACCTTTTCTTTCAGATACTTTTCCATCGACTCGCACAAATGCGTCTTCTTGAATTATTTTTGCAATATATGGTTGATGAAACCAAATAGCTTTTATCTTTCCTGTTTCGTCTTCAATAGTAGCTTCAGCAATAGGGGTTTTTTTAATAAAAGCTTTGCCGGTTTTTAATCCAGAAATCTTGCCAAAAATCGTTGCATTTTCTCCTTTAATTAAATTACCTATATTTTGCATTTTTGAAGTGTCACCGTATCTAACGGGGAAGTGATACAGTAAATCTTCTATAGTCCTTATACCAAGTTTTTTTAAAGCAATTTTTTGTCCATCATTTAAGCGAAAATTTTTTTCAATTAATGAATCAGAATTCATAATTAGTATTCTATCAAAAATTGAAGATTTTGTTTTATATCGCTAAATGATACAATAATACAGTTATCATTTAATAATTTAATAATATGTTAATTTCAAATTTTGATATTCTTCTTAATTTACTTGTTGCGGTTTGCCTCGGTGGACTTTTAGGCCTAGAGAGAACTTTTGCCGGAAAAATAGCGGGAATGAGAACATATGCTCTTGTTTCAATGGGTTCGGCTCTTTTTGTAATAATTTCTATTATGGCTGACACTCTTTATTTTGGCGCGATGAATGCAGACCCATTGAGAATGGTTTCGCAAATAATTGTTGGTATTGGTTTTATTGGTGCCGGACTCGTATGGCATAGATCATCAAAAATTACCGGGGTTACTACCGCAGCCGGGCTTTGGATTTCAGCGGGAGTAGGTATGGCTTCCGGTTTTGGATTTTTTGCTCTTGCGGGTATGGTTACGATTTTGTCACTTCTTGTTTTTACTCTTATGTGGTTTTTTGAGAAAAAGATGAAAAGATTTTCTTATAATGATAATAGCGAACCCGATGATGAAGGAGATTCTTTAGAAGAAAATAAAAATTAGATTGATGAGTGATATTAATAATCCGTATTGGCAATCTCAGACAGTTTGTTTCTTAAGATATTGAGGTATTTAGCGTCTCTACTCGCTGGATGTGGTAAATATATACAAGGATAACCATTATTTTTTATGGCCTTTTCTATATATCTTCCCAGAGCGATCAAAATATAATTATTTTTTATAAAATAATTAAGTTTTTTCTTTGTGAAAGATTTTAATATCCTGGAATCCTCTTCTTTCTGATTTTTCCATAAGTCAAAAAAAATTGGGTTGAAATCCAGACTATCAGTAATTTTTCTCAATACTCTTCCAGATTTTGTTTTTACGTGAAAAGGTTCATTAAAACCTTTGGGATGGCCACCAATTAGAACTATTTTTAATTTTCTCATATCTGCCTAATCAAACATACTTAAAAGTTTTTTAAGAGATGCGGTTGCTACTCCAACAACACTATCTGCTCCGCCATAGTAGATAAAGAGTTTGTCTTTTATGAGAGCCGTGCCACAAGGAAAAACTACATTAGATACTTGCCCCTCAAGTTCATATCTCTCTCGTGGTTCAAAAATTGGCTGGTCGGTTCTGCCTATTACCAAAAATGGATTTTCTAAATCAAGCAAAGCAGCACCAACTCGGTAGGTATGACGACTCTTGGAAACACCATGATAAAGAAGAAGCCATCCTTTCTTTGTTTTTATTGGAGGAGCGGTCAAACCAACTTTTTCACTATCCCACATTCCTAATCTTGGTAAAATAATCGGAGTTCCCGTCATAGAAATTTCAGGGAGTGGGTCAATTGATTCTAGAAAATCAGCACAAATATCATTACCGATTCGATGGATCAATAGATATTTACCATCAATTTTTTCTGGAAAAATACAAGCATCTTTGTCATCAACTTTATCCGGGGAAATTAAAATTGGATTACTCCAATTCCAGTTTTTATTCCTAAAATCTGATAGAGAAATATGAGAGATAGCCACTCTTGGCAGATTTATTCCATCATAAGCTGTATAACACATATAAATCTGACCATCTAAGAGGGTCAATCGTGGGTCTTCACAACCGGAATTCCCTGGCTGTTTTTTGCTTTCAAAATCGGCACGCGGGGAATAAATAGGTTGATCTAACCTAGAATTGATTTTAAAACCATCTTTGCTTGTGGCTAGACCAAAATACGATGTGTTGTCGGATGACATTGATCTATAAACTATATTTATGTTTTTACCGTCTTGAAAAGCACCTGGATTGAACACTGCATAATTTTCCCAAGCATTTTCTGGTTTCGGAAAAAGTATGGGGTTTTTATCATAACGTTTTACGAACTTATCCATGTTTCCAGGTAATAAACTAGCCAAAAGGTTTTCTAAATTAACTGTAGCTAGACAACAAACCATATCTGCTCCGCCATAGTAAATTTCCAGGTCTTTATTTTTTATAAGAGCTCCGGAAGGGAAGACGACTCCTGGGACTTTTCCAAATTTTTCGTACGATTCATTGGAGCTGAAAATTGCCCCGCGACTTTTTCCAATAATTTTTGTCGGGTTCTTTGTCTCAAGTAAAAGTGCTTCTATGCCAAATACTGTATCTTCAGAATAAAAACCCTGTTTGTGTTCTTTGAAATAATTTTGAATATGACTGTAAATTAATAACCACCCTCTTTTTGTTTTTATTGGCGGAGCTCCCACTTCTACATGGTCAGTATCAAATCTTCGAGGATCAATTCTGTATTTATCGATATTTTTATACCATTTTATCCAAATTTCTTTGTTCCACATATCTTCTTCTTTATCAAACTGAATTATAGAAATTTTTGACGGAGGATTGTCTGTATCTACTGATAAAATGGCTGTAAATTTACCATTAATTTTTTGCGGAAACAAAGTCATTGCCTTTGCATTGAAAGGAGTGATCAAATGTTTCTCAAAATGTTCAAAATCTTCGGTGATAGCCAAGGCTACTTTTATGCTATTTGCACCAAAAGGATAATCTGATAGAGCTGTGTAAAAAATGTAATATTTTTTACCAATTTTAACCATACGAGGGTCTTCACATCCAAACTTTTCCCAATCATATTCTGGAAAAATTATTTGTCGGCGAGATGTAAAATTGACAAAATCTTTTGACTCGGCATAACCAATGGCGGATACCGATAAATTAACGTTATGAGAAAACTCTTTGGCCGACATTGCTCTATAGACGAAGCGTGTAAAATCTTTTTCTCGAAATGGGCACCAATTAAAAACCGCTTCGGCTTGCCATGGCTCATCGGCATCGGGTACTATTAGCGGGTTGTTTATAGATCTTTTTACAAAAAACATGAAATAATTTGTTTATAATAATATTATAACAAATTCTATTAAAAAAGTATTTTTTGCAAAATTTTAAACTTTAAATAAAAGAAAATTCTTGGCAAGACATCTCTTCTTGTGTTTTTGCCGTTAGACTTTTCATAAACTTTTGGAATGGAATAGTTGCAACACAGACTACAGTATCTGCTCCTCCGTAATAGACAAATAAAGTATCTTCTACCACTACGGCTCCACAAACATATACCACGCCAGCTTTGTAACCTTCGTTCTCATAATTTTTGTCTGGTTCTAAAATTGGATTGGCAGATCGAAACAGAATTTTCTCGGGGTTCTTGTAATCTAAAATCATCGCGCCGACTTTGTATCTGTTGGGGTCGCGAATATCCATGGCATGATACAAAACAAGCCATCCATACTCAGTTTTAATAGGTGGAGAACCTACCCTTCGCATTAAATTGTCCCAACGTCTTGCACCGGTTTTGTTTCTAAACTGACTTTCCAGTTCTATATCAGAAGTTGGTAATTTGTCAAAATAGAAGATCTGAACCTCTGGACTTAGACTGCTAAGCAAAGCAAATTTGCCACTAATCTTTTCTGGAAAAAGAACCCAGTTTTTTTGTGTTTGATTTCTTTTAGATAAGAAAATTGGTTTGCGCCAAGTCCATTTTTTGTTCAAGAAATCATCAACGGAAATGGATGTCATAGCAACTCTAGGGGCTTCATAACCATTAAAAGCTACATAAGTCATATAAATAGTTTTACCTATTTTAGTTAATCTTGGATCCTCGCTACCTCCAAGACCTCCGGGACCGGATTCATAAACAAATCTCGGTAATTTTTTTGAGAATTCAGATGCCGGTTGAGAAAGAAAAATAGGCTGGTCAGATTGGCTTTTGATATGCAAGCCATCTTCTAGTAAAGCATAACCAATTGTTGATAAACTATTGTCTCCAACGGCACGATAAACCAGATGAACCTGTGCATCCAAGAAAACAGCACCAGGATTGAAAGTGCCCATAGATTGCCATTTGAGAGTATTTTTTGGCCAAATAATCGGATTTTTGACAGATCTTATCAACTTATGGGTGGTTTCAATGGGTGAAGAAAAAGGATCTCTCCCAGAAATAATAAACATCTTTGTTCCAGATTTGTAATATACATAAAAAATTCCCTCTTTAAGAATAGTACCCAGACAAGAAACAGAAGCTAACCCGCCAGCTGAAATAGATCCTTCTGTAAGTGGGGAATCTGCACGCCAAATTACTTTTGATAAATCATTTTTAGCCAGAAGTATGTAGCCGGTCTTTAAATGTCTTTTCCAATCGCTTTGAAAAGACGATTCGTAGATTAGTCCCACTCCTTTTTCAGAAAGATAAGCACTAACTATTTGCAAATTATTTTTGTCAAAAAAACCGATTCTTGGTTTAATAAGAGAAACCTCCTCCGACTTCCAATTCACCAGATCAGAAGAATAAGCAACTTTTATTTCTTTATTGCCGTAAAAATAAGCAAATTTTCCTTCGCTAGTCTTACAAGGTGAAAGACACCCATTTTCAATGATTTCTGGCAGGACACTTTTTATGATCCATTTTGTGCCATCTTTGGAAAAAAATAAAAAAGTTTGGTTATGATCATTAAAGGTTAAAACTAGTTCTTTGCCAAATTCAGTTAGATGAAAATCTTTTATCTTAGAAAAATCCACTATAAATTTCTTAGAATCAAAATGGACTTTTTTTCCTCGCTTATTAAATTCTTTGTTTGAGTCTTTTTTGTTTGATAATAGAATAAATTTACTTTTATCCGATTTTTGACGCATCATGACAAAAATTCTTTTTTTCAAATTGAAAAAAATTAGAGGTTCTGAACCTTCTTTAGTCTTTTTCTTTTTTGGAATTACTTTCTTCATTTTTCTATCAACAAAGTGACGCCTTCATCAAAGCGTGTTTTCGCCTAATATTATATCATATTACCAAAAGGGCAGTCTACTGTCGGATGGCTGTCTATTGTTTGAATAACCCTAGTCGGCTATAATGAATCAATGAAAAAAATCATAGTATTTGACCTTGATGGAACTCTAGCCCTCAGTAAAGATTCTTTAGACGAAGAAATGTCAACACTTTTTAACAATCTACTCCAAAAAAAGAATGTAGCTATTATTTCGGGAGGAGGCTTCCCCCAGTTTGAAAAGCAAGTTCTTAAGTATCTTTCCTGTTCCACAAACCTTTTGGAAAAATTGATTATTTTTCCTACTAAGGGGGGAACTATGTATGAATTTAAAAATGGTGCCTGGCAAATAGTTTATTCAAAGATATTTTCTAACGAAGACAAAGCTAAGGTGATCAAAGCTGTTGAAACCGTTTCCAACGAAACGGATTTTCTTTCAGGAAAATGTTTTGGAGAAAGACTGGAAGATCGTGGAGCGGAATTTACTTTTTCTGCTTTGGGTCAAGAAGCGCCACAAATTGAAAAAGAAAAATGGGACAGAGATTATACCAAAAGAAAAATTTTGGAAGATAAACTTAAGAAACTTCTACCAGAATTTGATGTGGCAATCGGCGGTTCCACTTCCATAGATATTACACAGAAAAATATTAATAAAGCTTTTGCTATTAATCAGATTTTGACCCGGTTTGATTATAAAAAGGAAGAAATTTTGTTTGTCGGCGATGCTTTATTTTTTGGTGGTAACGACGCTTCTGTAAAAACAACAGGTGTTGAAACCCATGCAGTCAAAAGTGTGGATGAAACTAAGAGTCTTATTAGAAAAATAATTAATGAACATGAATAAAATTTTTATAAAAACCCCATGGGGTAATGAAGAACAATTTACTTTAAACGAAGCATCCACGGTTAAAATTTTGCGAATCAATTCTGGCGCTGAATGCAGCTTGCAATATCACAATAAAAGAAGAGAGTTTTGGAAGGTTTTGACTGGCCAAGTTTGGGCGATAGTTGGAGATAAAACCGTTGAAATGGCAACGGGTGATGAAATAGAAATTCCGATTGGAGTCAAACATCGTCTTAAACACAAAGACGGCAATGCTCAAGTTCTAGAAATTTCCTTCGGTGATTTTGATGAAAAAGATATTGTCAGATTGGAAGATGACTATGGAAGAGTGGGGATGGAGTAATTTAAATTTAAAAAATTTTACTCAAATCAAAAAATGTGTTAAGTTTATGAAACACAAATAGTTAGTTTTGGAGAGTTGGCTGAGTGGTCGAAAGCGCCTCACTGCTAACGAGGTAGGGGTCTAAAAGCCTCTCGTGGGTTCAAATCCCACACTCTCCGCCAAGACAATTTAGTATAGGAGTCAACCCATTTGTCCATAACGAATGTATGGATCCGAGTGCTTTAATAAAAAATCGCTTTTTGAACGTTTCTTTTGGTATAATCATATTAGATTACAAATACATTTATTAAAGATAACAGTATTTTAATTAATCTAAATCATATGAAAACAATTAAATGGTTAGCTCGAATAATTGCATTGTGTATTCTGGTATTCGCTTTGCCGTTTTACTTTGGCTATGGCAATCCGTTACCATTTGTTAATCCGAATTATTCTCTGTGGGAGAATGTTGCCTTATCCATGATGCCGTTAGTTTTTATTGGCTTGGCTTTGGGTTGGAAATATTCTAAGGCCGGAGGATGGCTCATCATTATTCCTATTATGATAGGTTTTGTCGTTGGGTTTTTGACAGAAGCAAATCTTAGCATCAATTTAGCTGTACCTATTATTCCAGGAATTTTGTATTTGATAGATGGATATAAAAAGTATGAATAAATATATCAAGATAATACTTTCCATCCTTGCGATATTACTCGGAGTGTTCTTGATTGTATTCGGCGGATATGATGACAGCCCTGGAGCGCAAGGACTAGGTCTCATTCTAATTATTACCACTGTTGTTATTGTGATCAGGAGCAGAAAGAAAAAATAATAATCCACTATGATTTTTAAATACTCATCAAAAAATAAAAAAGTTTTACTTATTACCTCCTTTATTATTTTATTATTAGGTGTTTTTATACTTTTTTACTCCCCAGTTATTTTTCAAGAAGGCAATCCGTGGTCACAGATCAAAGGCGTTATTCAGTTAACTTTTGGCAGATCAAATATAGTCAAACTGTCTGGTTTGGATGATAAATACCTGACGAAAAGTAAGGGTGGTCCTATGGCAGTTGAAACTTTTATGAAAGGCAAAGGTTATAAATATGAGGATCAAATGGGATCGGGTTATTTTTATAAATCATCCAACAAAACAGTTGTTTTAACCAGACACCAATACAGTCGTTTCTATACAATTTGGACTATGATTGAAAACATTAATAATACCCAAAAAGACAATAACCTATGGATAACGACTATTAATAACGAGGGTATAACATTTCAATATCCAAAAGAATTGCTAACTAAATATATTAGTGTTGCAGAATGGCCACCAGTTGTAAAAAAAGAAACAGGAACCTATTCCTGTAAAATCACATCGCAGGAAGTGAGCAGTATGTCAGACATAACCTCGCAGAGGTTGGTTGATGATAGAACATATTGTGTAAATGTTAAGCACGAAGGTGCGGCCGGTAGTGTTTACTCGTCATACACTTATACCACCGCCAAGAATGACAAACTCATCAATGTCAGTTTTACTTTGCGTTATCCTAACTGCAACAATTACGACGAAGAACAAAAAAAGTCTTGCACCAGCGAAAGAGAAGCTTTTGATATTGATGCTACGGTTGATAGAATTGTTCAAACGATCAAATTTGATTTGCCTCAAGAGGAAAGTTTATCAGCTCAGATTAAAATTGGCACAGCTTCAAATTTTGTCAAAAATTATGACTAAAAAAACAAAAATTTATCTCATCACTTCCGTTTCCTTAATTATTTTGGCTATTCTTGGTTATCTTTACTTTGCAAAAAATAATTATTCCTACCCTGTAGAATATAAAATGAATCTAACTCATATTTCTGATCAAGACGAAACAGAAAAGTACGGAAAAAAAGTAGGCGGGAATTGTTTTTTGGCTACAACCGCCATGCTTTTAAAGCACTTTGATCCGAGTATTGAATTTTGGAAAGTTTTTGTTTATCAAGGAAATGCGGTCAGTTTTTCATATTATTGGCCAAATGGTGCTAGTGGTGGCACAACGGCTAGCTTAGCGGACAGTTCAACTGAAATTTTGTTAACAGCGGCTAGTAATTTGGGCTTTGTTCCACATGTGCGGGTACCCGTATTTAATAATGATGGTATGGGAACATGGAAAAGTAAAACAAAAAAACTTAATGGCGACTTGAAAACATATTTTTTAAATCCTCCAATGGATGAATATAAACAAATTATTTCATCTGATATACCAATTGGCACTTCCGGCTCGCCTTGCCATAATGATTACAATGTAATCGAAGGTTATAATGAAAAAGAATTATTTGCCATAATTCCTGATCCGAGCGATGTTAACCGTACTGACCCAAAAATCAGCTGTCCGACTGGTTCCGGACTGGCGCATACAGTTTTTTGGTTTACTCCCGATGGAAATAAGATAAGCGAAAAAGATTTGATATTAAAAATGAAAGGCACAGTTAAAGAATCACTTGATGTTATGGAAAGATATATCAAGAATCTAAAAGAAGGGGTAATTATTACCGAGTTTTCACAAAAAATATACTTAGGTCGTGAATTTATTTCAATGTATTTTCAAAAGCAAGGCTATGCTGAATTGGCTGCTGGATACAAAAAGTCAACTGAATTATTGTTGCCCATTGCTTCTATTTATCCTCCAGACATTGACAAACATAAAGATGAAATTATTACGCAAATGGAAAAAGTTTTAGAAAATGAAAAGGGATTGATAAAATATTGGGAAGCAATTAATTAATTTTTAGGTAGTGCACTAATGAAATTGGCACAGCTTCAAATTCTGTCGAAAAATTATCCTTGCGAGGGCATGGAATGGTAACGATAAGGATTATTTCGGAGTTGTTTCTGTGGCAGCTGGATAATATTTTAATGTGCAATAGAAAATCCATAAACATTTTTTGCTCCAGCCACTTTGAGTGCTCTTTCTGCTTCGGCCATCGTGGCACCTGTTGTAATTACATCGTCTATTACAATGAAACTTCTTCCTTTTACATATGAAAGGTTCTTTACGTGAAAACATCCTGTTAAATTTTCGAGTCGTTTCAATCTGTTTTTCACCCTGACTTGGTGTTCAGTTTCCCTTGTTTTTTCTAAAATATTTAAATCAACTGCAAAATTTTTTCCTCTGTCTATTTCAAAAATTTTCTGTATCAAAATAATACTTTGATTAAATCCTTTTTCTTTCAAACTTTTCTTATCTACCGGTACAGGCACCAATGTTAACTTTTGTCCGCCATTAAAAAGCATAATATCTGACATTTCTTCTAAGATAGTTTCATAAAGAATACTTGCAAATTTTCTTGCAATTATTTCATTCGCTTTATATTTAATTTCCCAAATTGCGGTTTTACAAAATGGATATTTATATGAAAAAACAGCCTTTAAATTAGTTGAGATGTCTT
>Ga0265297_10006063_pt1 | contig 17868 bp, 15 predicted proteins | sample Munlanlwell13791_FD_192502 | JGI IMG/M metagenome (GOLD analysis project Ga0265297, IMG submission 192502) | Leachate microbial communities from a municipal landfill in Southern Ontario, Canada - Leachate well 137-91 | ecosystem: Engineered > Solid waste > Landfill > Unclassified | place...
AGAAATGTAAAGGGGTGTAAAGCCCTGCTTAAATGTCCACTGGTGATAAATGTCCACTCGCCAGGGGACATTATATTTCTATAGCCATTTAATGTTCACTTTTTGATAATGTTCACTAATTAGTGAACATTATGCTGTTAATGACCAGTAGCCCTAAAAATCAGCTTGACAAGATGTCGCAAAAAGTATATATTATTTGCGACATAGAAAACAGGAGATTTTCATGCAAACTATAGTAGATAAGATAAAAAAGCGGATATATGGTAAGAATCGAGGGTTTGTCTTTACGAAAAGTCATTTTCTCGATTTAGGCCATCCTAAGACTGTGGCAAAAGCGTTGGAGCGTTTGGCAGAGTCAGGGGAGATTCGTCGTTTAGCTCGTGGCCTATACGATTACCCGGATAAGCACCCAACGCTGGGAGACCTTCCGCCAAACTATGAGCGGATAGCTCAAGCTTTGGCCGGAAGGGATAGCTTGAAGATTCAGCCTTCCGGAGCGTACGCCGCTAACCTCTTGGGATTAACGGAGCAGGTTCCGGCAAAGATTGTTTTTCTGACAGACGGCCCTAATCGCATGGTGCAGATCAATAAACAGCAGATTGTGTTAAAAAGAACAACCCCTAAAAATATGGCTACGGCCGGACGTATAAGTGGATTGGTTATTCAGGCTCTGCGGTATTTAGGGCAGGATCATGTGGATGACCATATTATAGACATGCTTGATAAAAGGTTATCTTCTGAGGATAAACAACAACTTATGAAAGATTTGCGGTTTGCGCCGGTGTGGATAGGCAACATATTCAGACAATTACAAAAATGAGAGGGTTATGGATAAATTTATACAATTAAGTGATAAAGATAAACGCGCTTACTTTGAGGTAGCCGCGGCAGACTTGAACGTAATGCCGCAGTTAATTGAGAAGGATTTTTGGGTATGCTGGATACTTAAAATCCTTTTTTCATTACCGAAATCAGGAGAGCATTTAACATTCAAGGCGGCACATCGCTTTCAAAATGTTACGACGTCATCAGACGTTTTTCCGAAGATGTCGATGTGTCAATTGAGAGGACTTTTTTATCGAGCGACGCCTCTATCGAACCTGACAAAGATGAAAGCAATAAAGAAAATCAGCGAAGGCTTGAACGGCTTCAGCTTGCATGTAAAGAAAAAATTGCCAGCACGCTTATTCCTGAATTACAAAAGAGCATTGCGAAGGTTCTTACAGACAAAAAATCATGGGGACTTGAACTAGACCCCAAAGACGCTTTAGGGCAGACGGTTTTATTTACCTTTCCGCATTCTTTGACCAGTAGCGTGGAAAGTTATGTTAAGTCCGCCGTCAAAATAGAATTTGGATCGAGAGCTGACCATTGGCCGGTTGAAAATATGACTGTTGCTCCATACGTTGCCAATGTTTCCGGTGATGTTAGCATTGAAGGCGCGCCGGTGCGTGTATTGGCCGCGGAGCGAACCTTTTGGGAAAAGGCGACAATCCTGCATATGATTCATAATTATCCGGAAGGTAAGAATGTTCCACCTCGAATGTCACGGCATTATTATGATTTATTCGCCATGGCAGATACGCCAATATATAAGAAATCTTTGGAGAAAATAGCCTTGCTCAAAGATGTGTCTGAGCATAAGGCATTATTCTTTAAGGCAAACTGGGCGCATTATGAAGAAGCCAAGCCCGGGGGCTTGAGATTGTCACCTCGGGAAGATCAAAAAAGCCAGTTAAAAACAGATTACCGTCAAATGCAGGAAATGTTTTTTGAGGATCCGCCGTCATTTGACAGTATTCTGGAAAAATTAAAGAAAGTTGAAAGAGAAATTAACAGGATAAAACAATGAATTTCGTAGATAATGGGTCTCAAAAGGCGCTTGCTGAGATGGTGTTTATAGGCGAGATTGTGTTGCAATCAAAGATTGCGGAATTGGCCGCTAAACGCTTATCGGCGAGCAAGGAAAGTTTTGATCAGATTGAAGTGTGGAGTTCAATTCAATCGATTCTCGTGGCGGCTGGAAACGTATCGAAGATTTTATGGCCACAGAAAGAGAAATATGCGGGACGCGGAGAAAGATTGCGAGAGTTGCTTAAAGTCTCTGAGGATAATATTCTTTTTGATCGCAAATTCCGCAATCATTTTGAACACTATGACGAGCGAATAGAGGATTGGTTTAAAAAGCAATCCTCAGCGGTCTACAGCGATTTGGCAGTAGATCCTTTTAAGTCAATCTGGGGAAACGTACCTACCAATCAGCATAGGGCGTATGATCCTTTAACGCAGACATTGACGTTTCGCGGTGAATCGTTTGATTTGGCGGCAGTACTGACGGAGCTTAAAGAGATTCGCATTAAGTGCAGTGACTTTGTACTCACGTAGGACGGATTATAGGTTAATTTAAGAGAAGAATAGAGAAGTGAAGAATGACAAAAAGTGAAGCGCAGACAAGAAAAGAGATAATAGACAAGAGGCTTAAACTCGCCGGATGGGATGTCAGCAATCCTGTGCATGTAACGCAAGAGCTTGATATTTGGGTGGGTTTGCCTCAAGGAGTTCGTGAACCCGAAACACCTTATCAAGGGCACCTATTTGCTGATTATGCTTTGCTTTCAAAAGACGGAAAACCTATCGCAGTCGTCGAAGCCAAGAAAACATCTGTTGATGCAGAGATTGGCAAAGAGCAGGCGCGTAATTACGCAGAGAAAATTCAAAAGGCTAACGGTGGACCCATGCCGTTTGTATTTTACACCAATGGCTATGAGATATTTTTCTGGGACACTGAAAATTACCCGCCTCGAAAAGTTTTCGGTTTTCCTACGCTTGCCGACTTAGAGCGCATGCGGTTTTTGCATGACCACAATAAAATCCTTTCAAGTGAACTTATTAACACGGACATTGCCGGACGGCCGTATCAGATACAGGCTATTCGCTCAGTCCTTGAGCGTATAGAAAAGAAACACAGGAAGTTTCTTTTAGTTATGGCAACAGGTACTGGAAAGACGCGTACTTGTATGGGGCTTTTGGATGTTCTTATGCGCACTAACAGGGCGCAAAAAGTTCTGTTTCTTGTTGACCGTATTGCTTTGCGGGAACAGGCGCTTGAGGCATTTAAGGATCATTTGCCGAATGCTCCTGTATGGCCCAAAACAGGCGAGACAAAATTCGCATTGGATAGAAGGATTTACTGCACGACATATCCGACTATGCTTAATTTGATTCAGCAGGAAGATTGTCCGTTAAATCCGCATTATTTTGACATGATCATCGCGGATGAAAGCCACAGGTCAATTTATAACGTGTATAAGAACATATTTGATTACTTTGACGCTGTTCAGCTGGGGCTTACCGCTACACCTAAAGATGCCATAGATCATAATACATTTGAGCTTTTTGATTGCGAAGAGGGTTTGCCCACCTTTGCCTATTCATATGAAGAAGCGATTTCAAATATTCCACCGTATTTGTCGGACTTTGAGGTTTTAAAACTGCGCACCAAATTTCAGCAGGAAGGAATTAACAGCGAGACTATTGCAGAAGCAGAGAAGAAGAAACTTCTTCAGGAAGGTGAAGATCCGGACGAATTCAGTTTTGAAGGTACGGAACTTGAGAAGAAGGTTACTAACAAGGGTACAAACGCTGTCATTGTACGCGAGTTTATGGAAGAAAGCATAAAAGATCCAAATGGCGTACTGCCCGGTAAGACCGTATTTTTCGCGATCTCGAAAAAGCACGCTTACCGCTTATGCGAAGTATTCAATTCTCTTTATCCAGAATATAAAGGTCAGCTTGCGGAAGTGATTATATCAGATGTCAAAGGCGTTCATGGTAAAGGCGGTATTCTGGACAGGTTTAAAACAAAAGATATGCCTAGAATCGCTATCAGCGTAGACATGCTTGATACAGGAATTGACGTTCGTGAAATAGTCAATCTTGTATTCGCTAAGCCTGTCTTTTCATATACAAAATTCTGGCAAATGATCGGACGAGGTACGCGTGTTCTTGATCCCGATAACATAAAAGCATGGTGCCCCGAAAAAGATAAGTTTTTGATCATTGACTGCTGGGAGAATTTTGAATATTTCAAAATGACTCCTAAAGGGAAAGAGCCTAAAGGCACAAGACCTTTACCAGTACGGCTATTTGAAGCACGAATTGATAAATTATTCGTATCTCAGAAAAAACAGGATGAAACAATTGCTTCAAAAACAATCAAACAGGTTCGGGGAAACATTGACGCACTGCCAAAGAATTCAGTCATTATTTTAGACAATCAGAAAGCGCTTGAAGCTGTTTCCGATGATAATTTTTGGATAAATGTCACTGATGAAAGCTTTGAATATTTACGAATGCACATAAGCCCGCTTATGCGCGCTTTATCTGATGCGGATTTTAAAGCAATGCGGTTTGAATTGGATGGCATTGAAGCACAGATAGCTAAACTTGCCGGGGATGAAGAACGGTACGACACCCTTAAGGAAACTATTATCGAAAAGGTTAGCGAATTACCGCTTACGGTTAATGTAGTTGAAAAACAGAGGGACTGGATCGAAAAAGTGCAGACTAATCATTTTTGGGTGACCGCGACAGATGACGATCTTGATGAGATGATAGAGCGTTTAGCTCCGCTTATGAAGTTTCGCCAGAAGCAGAAAACACCTGAAAAGAAGCTGAATATTCAAGATCTTCTTACAGTAAAAGAAACTGTTGAGTTCGGTCCTCAGCATGAACGTATGAGTGTGGATAAGTATAGGAAGAAAGTTGAAGATTTTATCAGGGAGCTTGTAAAAACTAATCCTATGCTTCAGAAGATTTCACGCGGTGAGGATGTAACAGATGAAGAAGTTGAGGAACTTGCGGACATTCTTAAAGAGCATTATCCCCATGTGACCGAATATATTTTGAGAGAGATTTACGACAATAAGAGCGCTAAGTTCGTTCAGTTCATCAAGCACATTTTAGGCATTGAGGAGATTGCGACTTTCAACGAAACAGTCGCAACCCTGTTCGATGAATTTTTAAAAGAACACAATAATTTTGGAGAGAAACAAATACAGTTTATTTTGACGCTTAAGACTTTCATTCTTCAGCGCGGGAGTGTGCAAAAGAGGGACCTTATCAATGTGCCGTTTACACAGCTTCATCCGGAAGGGATAAGAGGCATCTTTAAGCCGGAAGAAATTGACGAGATTTTAGGTCTTACACAGAAAATAGCGTCATAAAAGAGAGGGTTTTATGTTAACGCCAAAAATGAAGTCATTAATCAACCAGCTCTGGAATAGTTTTTGGAGCGGTGGTATTGCCAATCCATTAACGGCCATCGAGCAGATATCGTATCTTTTATTTATGCGCCGTCTTGATGAGATAGATTCTAAGCTCAAAAAAGACGCTGAATGGACAGGCGAAAAATATGCGTCAGTCTTTGAAGGCAAGTTTACATCGCCATTATCAAAAGATGAATTGGACAAAGCCACGCTTCGTTGGAGCCACTTCAAACAGCTTGAAGGCGGAGAGATGCTCACTCATGTTCAGACAAACGTATTTCCTTTTATCAAACAGATAAACGGAGAAAACAGTGTCTTTGCCAAATATATGGCTGATGCAGTCTTTATTATTCCGAAGCCGTCACTTCTTGTGGAAGCAGTCAGCATTATTGACGCGCTTTATGATGAGATTGAGAAACAAACGCAAGCCGGGCAGACTTTCCACGATACTCAGGGTGATATGTACGAATTCTTGCTTTCTGAGATTTCCTCATCAGGCAAGAACGGTCAATTCCGTACGCCACGACATATTATCAAACTGATGTGTGAACTGGTTGCTCCGAAACTGGGAGAAACTATCGGGGACCCTGCTTGCGGAACAGGCGGATTTTTGCTTGGGGCTTATCAGTATATTTTGACTACCCATACAAGTAAGAATCAATTAACAAAAGATGAGGACGGCTTCGAGCGAGGATTCGGTGATAAGTTAACAGACGAGCGATTATGGACAGCACTCAGGGAAAAGACATTCAACGGATACGACTTTGATACCACGATGGTGCGTATCGGATTAATGAATCTTATGCTTCATGGGATAACCCATCCAAATATTGAACGTGTGGATACACTTTCAAAGAAATACAACGAGGACAATCAATATGATGTGGTCCTCGCCAATCCGCCGTTTAAAGGAAGTATCGACAAAGGTGATATTAATGAGAACCTTTCGCTCAAAACAACAAAGACAGAACTTCTTTTTGTAAACAGGCTAATCAATTCTTTGAAGATCGGCGGACGCGCGGCTGTTATTGTTCCTGACGGCGTGCTTTTCGGATCATCAACAGCTCATAGAGATTTGCGCAAGATGTTAATTGATGGATGCGAGCTTCAGGGGGTTGTGTCTATGCCTTCAGGGGTGTTTAAACCATACGCCGGTGTTAGCACTGCGATTCTTGTGTTTGTTAAAGGCGGGACAACTGAGCGGGTTTGGTTCTATGATATGCAGTCAGATGGCTATTCACTAGACGATAAGCGGGATCGAATAGACAGTAATGATCTCCCGGATATTGTGAAGGAATGGAAAGCGCGAAGCAAGAACCCTAACGATGACAGAAAAGCCAAGCACTTCTTTGTTCCGGTTAAAGAAATAATCGATAACAAATACGATCTCAGCATTAACCGTTACAAGGAAATTGAATACACACCGCCGAAATACGATAAGCCGGAAGTGATTTTAGGAAAGATTGAGAATTTAGAGAAAGAAATTTCAGGCAATATTGAGGCTCTTAAGGATATGGTAAAGAATGTATAAATTTTCAGATGTATTCGAATTTCAGAAAAAATCTAAAATAAAAGCCGGAGACGGTCAAAAGTCCGGGCTGTTTCCCTTTTATACATCGAGTGCTGAGTTAAGTAAATATGTTGATAATGCTTTGTTTGACGGTGAAAGCCTAGTATTTGGTACAGGCGGAAATGCAAGTGTTCATTTTGCAGACAGCAAATTTTCAGTTTCAACGGATTGTTTAGTTGCTCAACCTAAAACGAAGGATATCAATGCAAAATTTGTCTACCATTATTTATTTGGCAATATCCGCATATTAGAAGAAGGCTTTAAAGGAGCGGGCTTAAAACATATTTCTAAGGGGTATATTTCCGATATAAATTTACCTAAAGTCTCTCGCTCAAAGCAAGATAAAATCGTTTCGGTTTTAGATCACGCCGATAGTTTGCGCCAAAAACGCAAAGAACAACTTGCATTGCTCGATGATTATCTCAAATCTGTTTTTTCCGATATGTTCGGCGATCCGATTGAGGGCAAAAAATGGGGACGAAAGCCTTTGGAAAAAGTAGCTGATGTCTATCGGGGACGTTTTTCTCCTCGTCCAAGAAATGATCCGTCGTATTATAACGGTGACTATCCCTTCATCCAGACAGGAGATATAAGCAATTCAGAATACAGGCTTTCAAGATATACGCAAACTTTGAACGACAGAGGAATTAAGGTTAGCAAATGTTTGCCTAAAGGGACAATTGCAATAGCTATTGTCGGCGCAACAATTGGGGCAACAACAATATTAGGCATCGACGCTTATGCTCCAGATAGCGTTATCGGTATTACGGTTGATGAGGAAAAAGCATCAAATCGTTATATTGAATATGTTTTGAGATTTTACAGACCTATTTTTGTTACTCGAGCACCAGAGACAGCGAGGGCAAATATAAATCTTGATACATTGCGCCCTTTATTGTTACAGATTCCGCCTATTGAATTGCAGAATAAGTTTGCTTTTATTATGGATGAGGTTGAGCAAACAAAACAAAAAATGCGCGCGTCATTAGACGAAATGGACAACCACTTCAACGCGCTTATGCAGAGGTATTTTGGATGAGAATTGAGCTTGTTCCTGATTTAAAAAAATATCCACATATATATGATGCTCAAGAGAACGAGAGGTTGATAGTTTTTGTAGGTGCTGGCCTTTCTGCGCTTTGGGGTTGTCATCGGTGGAAGGATATGGCGTTCTCTCTGGTCAATTCCTGTTATGAAAGCGGAGATATTGATTATTGGGTTAAAGATACTTTACTGACGAAATATTCAACCGCTCCGAGAAAATTGATAACAATTGCGAAAGGAATTTTAAAAGATAAATATTTTTCCGAGCTAAAAAAAACTTTAGAAGTAATACCCGCAAAGAAGAATAAACTTCCGGATTTGATGAATAACTTATTTTCATTGAATGCAAGTTTTATCACAACAAACATTGATCTCCATTTTTCAAAATTATTTGATTCCGGGAATATCCATTCAGACCCTAACAAGTATCGGCTGAAAACTAAAAATATCATTCATCTTCACGGCACTATAGAAGATGAAAATAGTTTGGTTATGACCGTTGACGAGTACCTTGCCAGATATAATGACCGAACGTTTAGAGATTTCTTAAAACAGGCATTTTTCGATGACAAAAATTGCTTTCTTTTCATTGGCTATGGCATAGATGAAATGGAAATAATTGATTTTATGATTCAGAAATACAGCAAGGGGAGTAACTCTTTAAAAAAGCTAGTTAATCACTTCTATGTTTTACTGCCATTCTTTCAGCAGGAGGAACAGCTTTATGAATATGAGCAAATGTATTTTGATCAGATAAGCATGACGGTGATACCTTATTCAATTAACGCCAATGGCTATGCACAACTCGAGGAGATATTATCGTCATGGAGGAAAGTTTTTGAAGATAAAGAAGGCGATGGTTTTTATGAATTTAATAAAATCATTGATAGGAATTTATGAGCACTCTTAATGCCGAAGAACAACAAGTATTGTATTTAATTAAAACTGATTCCGATCAGGCGCGCTATTTCTTTGCGCGGGTGAAGTCCCTTAAATGGTTTAATCCATTAAAGCAAGAGGATTACTTTAACCCCGAAAAAATAGCTTATTCAGATGATGGGCATGCCTTGTTTTGGAATGTTCTTGATTACTTGGAAAGAGTTTCTGAACAATCATCTCAGGCGACAGAGTATGTCAAAGAATTAATCGATATTATAGATAATCTAGTTAAATTTTCTTCATCACAGAAAAAAATTGATAACTACCATATTTGGTGGTACTGCGTAAAGATTACAAATAATTTGCCCTCAGGAGAAATAAAAAAATCTTTATCCTTAGATCAGTTTAAGTCTTGGCTTCAAATCTGGACAGATCACTCTATGGGTGTGGACTTAACGATTAGCGATATAGGCGAAAAATTATTGCCAAAATTTCTTAATGATGATTACGGGCCTGACTACGAATACGCAAATATTATTATAGATGCGATAACGCAAATCAAATCGGGGGGCAATGTTCGGGGAATAACCAAGCGAGAAGATGCGAGAATGGAGTGGGATGCCTACTGGATAAACCAAGCTTTCAATAAACATGGTGATGAAATTGGCAAGAAGTGTTCTTCTAAAGTTTTACTTGGGATAGCAGATCAGCTCAGGTTAGCATTACAATTTAAGCAGAAAAATTATTATGCCACTATTGAAATATCAGAGAACGAGGTTTATAGAATTTGGGTCGGAAGGATAGAAGATGAATCGCGTCCCTTAGGATTTAAAGACAATTTTTATTCTTGTGTAATAAGCAAATACACCGAAGATCAATTAAAGAAGACAAATCGGGAAGCTGATTTCTGGGCGCTTCATAAAGAAGCTCCAAACGACATAATAAAAAGCTTTGAGCTTGAGTCATCTGATAAGAAAGAGATGTTTGACAGAATTAAGGAAAACCTACCTGATGGGGTAGATTGGGAAAAAGATGCAAAATTCATTAAAAAGATTGAGGGGATTTATGAAGGTCTATTTTCTGATTATTCGCATATATGGTGTCGTTCTTTGGCTAATGGCGTAAGCGATCACGCCAGTAGCGCAGAAGAAGTTTTAACGACTATCTTCAAGAAGATTTTGCTATCTAAATGTGAAAATGATATTGCAGAGGCAAAGGAGATTCTGGAATTATTTCTGGAGCCTAAATACGATTTTCCTATATTTGAAAGGTTTATTCTTCTATGTGTTGATATGTATTGGGAAGATTGTCATCATCTTTTAAAGAAACTATTCGAACTGATACCAAATGTTTTAGAGGAGTCTGATCTGGAAGTCGAATTATATGATGTTCTACTTCATCATAATTCAGAATTTGATGATGAAATCAAGAGCAGGATAAAGGTCTTTATTAATGCCGTTCCTGAATATTACTTAAAAGAGGGAGAAAAACTTACCTTTTACTGGAAATTTAAATGGCTTTCTCCCCTCAAGGATAATGAAGACTTTGTTTCCTTGTATGAAGAAGCTAAAGATAAGGCCGCCCCGAAGGATGGGAAAGATTATATGCCTGAGCGTTCGACATTTAAGGGTGGCTTTGTAACACATAAATCTCCCCTTTCAAAAGAAGAAATATTGAAGATGCCCGTTGCTGAAATTATTAAGTATTTGAATGAATTCAAAGGGGCCGATTTTTGGCATGGGACATTTGAAGGAGAGCCGGATAAAGAAGGATTAGCTGATGTTTTGCAGTCTACGGTAAAAGATGAACCTGATAAATTTATGGATGCTTTGCAACAATGTATCGACATAGATTATTTTTACTTACACAGAATCATTCGGGGAATCAAAGACGCTTGGAATGAGGGGAAAGATATAGCTTGGGAGAAATATTTTGCTTTTTGTATTACTTATTTAAGCAGGGGAAAAGAGTTAATTATTAAAGAAGCCCTTTCTGCTCAAGGAGAGGATAGCGGTAAAGGTCGTTATTTATGGATTATCGAGAGCCTATCAGACTTGATTGCAGATGGCTCTAAGGATGATAAACGTGCCTTTGATGCTAAATATTTTGATCAAGCTGAGAAAGTTTTTGATCTGATAATACCGTTTCTAAAAGGTGAGGCTCAGCCGGATACGCAACGTGACGCATTGACGTATGTATTAAATACTACGCTTGGAAGAACAGTTATGAATTATCTTTCATTTTCCTTGAGGGTGGCAAGGGCTACCCAGAAAAAGCAGGAAAACTGGGGTAATGATAAATTTGAACGTTTTCTGCCCATAGGTATAGACGGCTATATTTGGATGGGGTCTTATTTGCCTCAAATTAATTATTTAGATGCTGATTACGCAAAGGCAAAGATAAATTATTTTTCCAAGCAAACTGTTTTTGATTTTCAATGGCAAATGTTCATGGAGGGTTATTTAACAGGTGCGCGGGTCTATAAGGATTTATATGATCTCATGAGAGAAAATTATAAAAAAGGCATATCTTGTAATGTGTTTGATGATCGTGTCGATAAACGGCTTGTTGAGCATATTTGTGTAGGCTATTTAAACTTGGGAGAATCTCTAAGCGAAAAGAATGATGACGGAGATGAGAGTTTGTTTTGGAAGGTTTTAATGGATGCTGGAAAACTAGGTAAACCTGATCGCTGGATGGAAATAGCCGGATTTTTTTGGTCTATTACTGGACGGACTAAACGTAAAAAAGATGCAGATAAGGATTCAAAAGAAGAACTTCCGGAAGATCATAAGAATAAAATCTTGGAATTCTGGCGCTGGACGTTTAATAACCCAGATATTGTAAAAGATAACCTTAAGGACGAATATGAGGATTTTCTTGGCAGGATGGCAGAATTGACAATTATTTTAGATAGAATTGGTGAAGAAGAAGAAAAATGGCTGCTTTTGAGCGCGCCTCATGTCGATCGACAGCATAGATCTACTTTTTTTATTGAATACTTGGCGCAATACGATGATGATGAAAGTGTTCTACGCATAGGACGTATTTTTAAAAAAATCTTAGAAAATATGACGCCTACGTTTAGACAAGAAGATGTAGAGCTAATTGTTCGAAGAATATTTACTAAAGGTGACGCAAAGGACGCTGATTTTATTTGTTCGACATATGGAAGGCGCGGGGTTCATTTCCTCAAGCCTGTATGGGAAGAATTTCATAATGAAAATGAAAAGTAAACTTGATTGTGTGTCGGAATTTGCCAAGAAGTGGATGGCATACCAAAAAGCCGCCAGTGAGTGGGTGCTGGCTATTGACCGCCTTGGACTTTCATCGACCGATCACTATGATTGGCTGACAAAAGATGATGTGTTTAATAAGTTTGAGAAAACACTCAAGAAGCATAAAGTAAAACAGCCTGATTTAGCAAAGATTCATCAGGAAGCTAATCAGGCGGCTATACCTATTTTGGAGTTTTTATTCGGGCCTAATGAGACGCCGGTTATACCCGAGTTCCCATCGTGGGTTCCCGGCGGTTATAACGAGTGGTGTGAAAAGACGAGAGATATGGACATTGATATGATGCACCGTATTATGGGGGCAAGGAATAGAATATTATCTTCGGAGTTTAAGACCAGACCAAAATTGATTCCTCGAAGCGGGTGGTCAAATCCTCACTCAATAACTCATTGGGCTGAAGTTTTCAATATAAGCCGCAAAACCATGCAGAGCTGGCTTAAGAATAACCAGATCCTAGCCCGCCAAGTCGGCACTAAATGGCAGATCGCCTGCGAAGAACTTCCCGCTTCGGATGACAAAGATTCTTCCTTCTGATTGATTCCTTTTATTCCTAAATAGCAAAAAAATCTGAATAATTTCTTTTATGGAGATGGTCCTTCATTGGGCTGTCTCCATTTTTTTATGCTTAGTCTTTGATAAAAATTGGGCAATCTTGGGTAAAACCGGGAAGGCTCATTTTTTCTTCTGATAAACTCAAAATAGAAGCGAAATTCTGAAGCCAAAAACGTAATACCTATAGTGGGGAGTAGAGAACAATGGAAGAGAAGTATTTTGAAGCGGGAAACATATATCTGGCCGCGTATTTAGTTCAGAAGGGTTGTGTGATGAAGGCGCTTTCGGGTTACGGCCGTCAAAAGCGTGTTCTATTCGAGGATTGCGAGAAGGCGAAGAAGCTCGCGGATAAGTTTTTTAATAATTCTAAAGAAGAAGAACTTTTTCAGTGCTACCGCAAAGTTAAAGACTTTTTATTTCAAAACGGAGTGTAGAGAAATGAACGAAGAGAGAAGAAAAGAGAAAAGGTGGGATATTGATAATATCCCTCAAGAGTTAAAAGACCTTTCTATCTGGGTTGGATTTAAATTTCTGCCTCAACCCAGGAAAAAGCCGAAGAAAGTTCCTATAAATATCAAAACCGGCGGGCCTGCCAAGTGTAATGATTCAAGCACATGGTGTTCGTTTGATGAGTTATTGGAGCGAGTTGAGGCGCTTAATTTGGACGCGATAGGGTTTGCCATCACTTCGCCGTATGTCGGGATTGATATAGACAGTTGCATGACTGACGACGGTATGTCATCACTCGCCCGAACGATTATTTCCACATTAAACAGTTATACGGAATATTCTCCCGGCGGCAAGGGCGCACATATTATCTGTAAGGGTGAGATCGCGCGTGAACGCAAGTTCAGCTCTTGTAATGTTGAGATGTATTCGAAAAACCGGTTTTTTACGATCACCGGACGGATTATTGCGGGCAAGAGCTCCATTGAGACTCGTAAGGATGAATTGAATCGGGTTTTCGCGGAGGTTCAGGGAACAGAGAAACAGGGCAAGAGCGTTAAGACGATTTTGAACAGGGTCAAGAGAAGTAAAGATAAGGACGCGTTTTTCCGGCTGTATGAAGGGAATTGGCATGCGGATTATCCTTCGCAAAGTGAAGCGGATCTGGCGCTTTGCAATAAGCTGGCGTTCTGGACAGGTAAAGATGCCGGGCTTATGGATCTTGTGTTTCGTTCATCGGGTCTTATGCGGCCGAAATGGGATGAAGCGCATTTCAGTGACGGCAGGACGTACGGTGCGGATACTATCGCTAAAGCTATTGCCGGTTGCCGTGATGTTTACAGCGCGGGCAATTCATCAGAATATACACCTAAGAAGATAAACTCCAATGAAGTGGCGGACGCCATTCTTGAGAAGCACAGGCTGATTAATTTCGCGGATACATATTATGAATACCAAAGCGGTTGTTACCGGTCGCTTTTTATCGAAGAGGTGCAGAAATGGATCAAGGATGTTTGCGGGGCGATGTTTTCGGCAAGCAGGCTTCGCAATGTGCTTGTGGCGTTAAAGACCGAGACATTTATTAAGCCGGACATTATTAATGGTGTTTCTTTTCTGAATGTCAAAAACGGGCTTTATGACATTGATAATATGCGGCTTGTTCCGCATTCAGCGGATGTGTATTCCATTAATCAGCTTAATGTGACGTATCAGGATGATGCCGACTGTCCGGTATGGAAAAAGAGTCTGGATCAGATATTTGAAAATGACGCGGAGCGTATTGAGTTACTGCAGGAATTTTTCGGGTATTGCCTGACGCGGGAAAATGATTATGAGAAGGCACTCTTTTTATTTGGCGAGGGAGCGAACGGCAAGAGTGTTGTTTTGTATGTGCTTGAGGAGCTTATCGGCAAAGAAAATTGTTCATCGATCGCGCTTGAGAAGTTTAATGATTCGCACTATATCGCCCGGCTTCGGGACAAGCTGGTCAATATCAGCCTTGAGACCAATGCTAAGACGAATGTCTATGACAATATGTTCAAGGCCATCGTTACCGGCGATACGATTTCGGCTGATGAGAAGTATGGACAGCCTTTTCAGTTTAAGCCTTACTGCAAGCTTCTATTTTCGACAAACAATATGCCGCGCGTGGGTGATAAGAGCGAAGGGTATTACCGCCGTCTTTTAATCCTGCCTTTTAACCGTCAATTCAATAAAGAAGAACGTGATCATAAACTTAAATACAAGATCGCTTCAAGTGAGCTTGATGGCATTTTCTTGTGGGCGCTTAACGGACTGAAGAGGTTAAGGGATCGTGGATATTTTGAGGAAAGCGCCTCAATGCTTAACGTAAAAGATGAGTATCGCAAGGAGAACAATAACGTGATCATCTTTGTCGAGGAGATGTGTGTTCTCGATGCGCATGATGATATCAGCAAGGATGATCTGTATCAGGCATATAACAACTGGTGTCTGGATAGCGGGTATCGGCCGCTTAGCAAGATCACTTTCGGCCGTGAATTAATCCGGCAATATGATTCGGTTAATAAAGGAAGGTGTAGTTCCGCGAGGACGTGGAAAGGCATTCGGCTTCGCAGAGAGGGTGAAGTGGATATTTCCGGACGGCCTTATTAATGACAACTATGACAAGAATGACAGGAATATTCATTAATTGTGTTTAGGGATGGAGGAGTGGAAGGGGATGAAAGCAGGAAAGAAAAAATAAATAAGTGTGGGAAAAGTTGTCATTTCTGTCATTCGGCGCATGACGGAAAGGGAGAATAAGAAATGTATTACTACAACTGGTATAGAAAAAAGAAAAAGAAGAAATGGAAACCGGGATTCTGGGTGGACGCGCGTTTTCCGTCGCCTGAGGGCAGGAGTGTAGTCTTGCGACTACATGTAACTCCGGCATCTTTTAAACAATGGGTCCTTACCACGGGGGTTTGCCGAGGGTCGGGCGAGGCGCGGTCTGTCAGTGATATTAACTTCAATTTTTAGGTTGCATGTTCAATAAGATTGAAGCGGCGAAGCAAGGGAGAAGTGTATTTTCCCTATAGAAAAAGGAGTATTTAAAGATTTTAAGGTCTGAATCAGGGGTTAATAACCTGCAAATTTTGAAACGGAGGATTTCAGTATGGAAGAGAATAAAACAGCGGAAAACAAGAAACCCAATATCGTGGAGATAGCACGGAAAAAGCGGCACTTATATCTGTATGAGAAGCTTCATAGCGGTACGCCGCTAACACCAGCAGAGCTTAAAGAACTTGAAAGGCTTGAGGCGGAATCTGATTTACCTAACGGTATTGTGGATACCAAAGAGAAGGTCGCCAAGGCTTTGAATGTGTCTGTCAGGACTGTTTACTACTGGGCGAAAGAAGGAATGCCTGTGACGCCCGAAGGTCATTACGATCTTTTGGAAATTAAGGCATGGCGAATGACTCAGCAGAGTTATCGGGATGTGCGGGATACCGAGAAGGAAAAATGGGATATTGAATATCGGAAGAACAAGGCTCTTTTGTCAGAGATTGATTTAAAAAAGGCTTTAGGCGAGGTCTTGCCAAGAGATGAAGTTGAGAAGGGAAGAATTGAGAGGATCATGGTAGTTAAGCGGTCATTTTTAGCATTGCCGACAATAATGGCGCCTCGTTTAGCGATGAGAGAACCTCGGGAAATTGAAACGCTTCTTTATGAGGCGATAGCCGATATTATCGACGAATTTGCCGGTGTACGTAAAGGTCATGATGGAGAAGCAGAAGAATAGAACAATTACGGAGAATTCGCGGGGATGGGAGGCTTTAGAGGAAAAACTCAAAAGCCGGGGTATGTCTATCGCGGAAATACAGGAGGCTCGTAAATCGTTTTATGATGGGATAGAGGTCTTATCGAAAATGTTTTTGGTTTGCTATGATACGGAGAAGAATCCTCTTGTATAAGGTTGTATAATGAGGTATACTGGCCTTCAATGAACGGCACGTCATCCTGAGGGAGGCGAAGCCGACCGAAGGATCTGAAGATGAGAGAAAAACAAGGATACGTTTACATTTTAACGAATGTGCATAATAAGGTTCTTTATACAGGTGTAACGAGTGATCTGGTTAAGCGGGTTTATGAGCATAAGAATAAAATGGTCGATGGATTTACCAAAAAATACAATGTGCATAAATTGGTTCATTTTGAAGTTTCGGATGACATGATGACAGCTATAGAACGAGAGAAGCAGATTAAAGGATGGCTTAGGAAAAAGAAGATCGCTTTAATTGAAAAGAATAACCCGGAGTGGAAGGATTTATATGAAAGTATTATTTAGATCCTTCCCCTTCACTTCGTTCAGGGTCAGGATGACAACTTGCTTATGAAGACATACACGATGACAGAGACGGCAAAGATTTTAGGGGTGCATCGCCAGACTATGATCCATTGGGTGCGTAAAGGCTGGATCAAACCGAAGCGCGATTACAGGGATTGGCCGGTGTTTACGGATGAGTGTATTAAGAAGATTAAAGAATGGCGGGGGACTTTGAAAGATTAGATTCTTCGGCCCCTGCGGGGCCTCAGAATGACAGAGCAGGAGAACATGAAAGTAGCTTTATACACAAGAGTCAGCACAGAGGATCAGGCGCGGGAGGGGTTTTCGCTGGAAGTTCAGCGGGATTACCTTTTGCAGTATGCCAAGAACTTTGGCTGGGATGTTGTTTGCACGATGTCCGGTAAAGATGTTTATATGGATGACGGTTATTCCGGTGGAAATATGGACAGGCCAGCTTTGCAGAGGCTTTTGTTTGACGCGAAGAATAAGCAGTTTGATTTGGTAATGGTTTATAAGCAGGACAGGCTTAGCAGGAAGTTAAAGGATCTTTTGGCGTTACTTGAGGAGTTTGAGTCGTTAGGGATCGGTTACAAATCAGCGACTGAGCCGTTTGATACCACATCAAGCGCGGGTAAGATGGCAATACAGATGTTGGGCAGTTGCGCGGAGTTTGAACGCAATCGTCTGGTTGAGCGCGTATTCCCGGGCATGGTTGTGGGAGTTAAGCGTGGGCACTGGCAAGGCGCACGGTATGCTCCTTATGGTTACCGTTACAATAAAGAGATCAAGAAGCTGGAAGTCCACGACGAAGAAGCGAAGATCGTTAAAGAGATTTTTGATATGTATATTAGCGGTAAAAGTACGTCTCAGATCGCCGGGCATTATTATAATTTAGGCATCAAATCACGTCAGGGCGGGAAGTTTTATACCAAATTTATTTCATCGATTCTCAAGAATAAGACGTATCTGGGCATGCTGGTGTGGAATAAAAAGCGGTATGAGAA
>Ga0265297_10006064_pt1 | contig 17867 bp, 19 predicted proteins | sample Munlanlwell13791_FD_192502 | JGI IMG/M metagenome (GOLD analysis project Ga0265297, IMG submission 192502) | Leachate microbial communities from a municipal landfill in Southern Ontario, Canada - Leachate well 137-91 | ecosystem: Engineered > Solid waste > Landfill > Unclassified | place...
CAATAATTCTAGGAATAAGAAACAAGAAAACCTAGTTGAACATATTATGGTATCTTAAAAGGAGGAGTTCCAAATGAGTAAAAAATTAATACTAGTGATGGTCTTCGCGCTGGTGCTCGCATTTTCCTGCGCCGCTTACGCAGAAGTCCAGAACGTAAAAGTCGGCGGAGACATCAGCATTTGGGCGTTCGATCGCAATACGTTCAATTTTCAGGATGTTAAAAATCCTGCGTCACCATCAGTCGATGGCAACGGATTAGCGCAGATCGCCAATATCAAGATCGCTGCTGATTTGACTGATTCTGTGGCCGCAAACATCGTCCTGAGAAATGAAAGGCTTTGGGGAGTTGCAAACAGAAACGGCGGCAATGGTTCAGCAGGCGACAGCGATATTTATTTGGCTGCCGGTTATGTTACCCTCAAAGAGATGTTTGAACAGCCGTTCACGCTCAAAGCGGGTACCATGGGAGTCAGATTAGGATCCGGTTTATTGGTCGGCGATGCCGATACCAACAGAGTAACCACTGGTCCTTTCAACTTCGAATTGGCTGATCTTTCACCGCGCAAGGCCTTTACCGGTTTTGTCGGTATATTGGATCTTAAGCCTATTACGATAACCGGTGCTGCTTTAAAAGTAACTGAAGGCACAACAACCGTAGCTAACGATGATGTGAACGCATATGCCATCAACGTCGGCTATGATCTTGCTGAAGTCGGTATGCAGTCCGGTATCGGCGAAGTGTATTGGGTTGAGAGAGCCGGAAGAGACGCGAATTCAGGGAACACTCCGGTTGATAACTATGGTATCCGGATTCAAGCTTCGCCCGTTGAGAATTTCAACGCCGGCGCTGAATTCTGCTACCAGAGGTCGAAGATCGCAATCGCGAACGTGGCCGGTTATGAAGCTGCGCGTACCGGCGGCGACAGCAATACAGCAATTCTGTTGAATGCGGGTTACACCATGCCGGATGTCGTTATGGCGCCTGCATTTTCCGTTGACTATACGAGATTGAGCAAGAACTGGAATGCTATGATGGAAGATATGACACCTGCCGACATAGCGAACGTGCTCTTCCCGAATACCAACGTCCAGTGCGTCGGTGTTACCGTTGCAGCTAAACCTATGACTGATGTAGGCGCAAGCTTGAGATATGCCTCCTTCCGCGCAGTCAAGGAAGTTCCCAACGGCGCATTCACAAGCAACTGGAAAGCTACTCCATATACAACGCAGGATAACAGAAACCTCGGCCAGGAACTCGACCTGCACCTTACCTATGACTATTCTGAAGATGTTCAGTTCGGTCTGATGGGCGGAATCTTCATGCCCGGTAGTGCATTTGGGCCGGATAATCGCGAGGATGCTACTCAGGTTATCGGTTCTATGAAGGTTACTTTCTAATCATAGTTCCAATGTAACAACCACCCCTGGGAGAGAAATCTCCCAGGGGTTTTTTAATATCTCAAGCATATGCTCAATCTTGCCCTAATATATCATAATCACCAGCCCTATTACAAAAATCTTTTGACCGGCGAGACCGACGTTCCGTGGGTGCGCCTTCACGGCACCAAGGATTATCTCGATATGGTGCTGATGCTTGAGAAATTCCCTTCTGTCAAGGCAACCTTTAATATGGTGCCGTCATTGGTCGAGCAAATCGAAGATTATCGGTCAGGACAGGTCAGGGATAAATTTCTGGATATTTCCTATAAGCCGGCTCATCAATTGACCCATGATGAGCGGAAATTTGTCGTGGATAACTTCTTCATGATCAACCGTGATAAGGTCGTCGCGTTCCATCCGCGGTATTACGAGCTGTATTTTAAAGCGGCGAATAAACAGCATTTCGACGATCAGGATGTCCTCGATCTGCAGGTGTGGTTCAATCTGTCGTGGATCGACCCCTATTTCAGGAATTCGATGCATGAGCTTCGGAGCATTGTCAATAAGGGACGATTCTTCAGTGAAGAAGAGAAGAAGGCCGTGCTCGATGCGCAGTTGAAAATACTTTCCGAGATCCTGCCCGGGTATAAAAAGTTCATGGATTCGAAACAGATCGAAGTTATCCTGAGCCCGTATTATCATCCTATCCTGCCGCTTTTATACAATACGAAGCTGGCCAAAGAGGCTAATCCCAAAAGCACGCTGCCTGCGACCGGTTTTTCGTTTCCGCAGGATGCGCGGGCGCAGATCGCCTCAGGGGTCGCGCAATATATCGGCAGATTCAATCGGCAGCCCGAAGGGATGTGGCCGTCAGAAGAATCGGTATGCGATCACATTGTGCCGTATTTTATAGAATCGGGCATCAAGTGGATCGTGACCGATGAAGATATCCTGTTCAAGTCTTTGCGGCGAAAACGCAGTGCCAAAGCTTTGTATCAGCCTTACATGCTCAGGCGGGAGCAGGGTAGCTTGCAGGTGATCTTTCGTGACCGGAATCTTTCCGACCTGATCGGTTTTACCTATCCGCAATGGAACGCGGTCGATGCCGCGAACGATTTCATGACACATCTGGAAAATATCGCCAAAGCGAACGCCGGTAAGGATGCCCTGGTAACGGTCGCTCTTGACGGCGAGAATGCCTGGGAGTATTACCGCAATGACGGTCATGAATTCCTCCAAAATTTATACAGCCGGTTGGCGGACGCTCAGTTTGTCAAGACCGTTACCCCGGGCGAATATCTGCAGCAGTTCCCGGCAAAGGCTCAGATAAAACGGCTTGCCGCAGGATCGTGGATCTACGGTGAGTTTTCTAAATGGATAAACAATCCTTATAAGAATAAGGGCTGGGAATACCTCGCGATCGCGCGGCAGGAATTACAGAAAATGGTCGATGAAGGCAAGCCGGTTTCCGATCTTGCCTGGAAGCAGATGTATATAGCAGAAGGGAGCGATTGGTTCTGGTGGTTCGGTGAGGATTACCCCGGCTACTTCGACCGCCTCTTCCGCATGCACCTGTCCAACTTCTACACCCTCATTAACCGTCCAATTCCAGAATACCTCAATAAGCCGATCTCCCCCTAAGAACCTGGATCGACATCTTTTTAAAGATGGGGTCCGACCCCAATTTTTGGGGATATGTCTGTGGAAAACTCACTGGTCATTTTTTTGATGTATGCGTCACTGCCGATGATACCGTTTTTATTAATTTGTTTCTCGATGAATTCGTCGTGTGATGCGTCCGTTTTGCTATTGACTAATTTCGCGTAATGCGCCCGGCGTTCTTCGAAAGTATCTCCGAGACTCAAATACCAGAGGTCGTAGTCCAGAATAGAATTGGGTTCTTTGTTTGCATAAAAATTATAACTGCTCCAAGGATATTGATCAGGAGTTTGGACAATACCGGCTTTTACCGGATTGATATCAATATATCTGTGACATCTGCACAAGTACTGGTCATATTGCACAAGCCCTGCCTTAAATCTGCCTTCAAATAAGGTGCCCGTGCGTTTACACTTTGCATTGATATACATTGCATATTTGCCATTGAGATGTTTCATCAACAGACTTATATTATTGCGCTCAAGCGCTTCAAGTAAGAGATGATAGTGATTGGTCATAAGGCAGTATCCGTATATGTGGCATGGATACAATTTCTTAGCTTCAAGTAAATATTTGAGGAATATAAGATAGTCGACATGAGAGTAGAATAAGTTAGTCTTATTATTGCCACGCTGAGTAACATGGTACACGTAGCCTTCTCTTAGCATCCGCAGTTTCCTTGCCATTTGCCACCTCCTTTGTAAAAAGGTTATTGTTTTGCTTCTAGTATAATTGACGCCTCAAGTCTATAAATCTCGCACATATATTTTAAAGAAACGGGGTCCGACCCCATTTGGAATTGTTAACAAAAAATGGGGTCGGACCCCATCTTTATCTACCCGTCGCTAGCTGTTTTCGCCTTCCTATATGTAGTATGGCCTATCATCCGCTAAACAATATATAGCGTTATTTTTCGTATTTAACCGCTTGACATCAAATGCGTTTTGTGTTATAAAAATATGTAATGGAGAAGAAAGATATTTACGAGCATCTGGCAAAGATATACCTGGAAAATACTCCCGCGTACAAAGGTAATAAATCAAAGGCAGAGGATTACAAGATTTATATTTTTGTAGGAATTGCGGTAGTGATCGTCGTCTCTTCGTTATTCCTTATCCCGTTCTCCCACAATCCTTCCAATTCGCTGACAACGATGGTGCTCGCGCCCGATCCGGTCAAGATCAATTATAAATTCAATCCTGTAAAGAAGGAAATGTACAGCTTTGACTTAAAGCGCCTTAACATCGCAGGCTACACGGCGCTTGCATTCTCGTTAAAAAAATCCAACTATTCCGATATCGTTTCCATGCGCGTAGAATTCCAGAGCATATTCAAGGAGCGGTCGGAAGTGTATGTAACCGATGTCCCGGGCAAATGGAAAGAATACACTTTGAAATTTTCGGATTTCAAAAACATCAGCGAATGGGCTGCGATGTCCGGCCTGATCTTCAGTGTTGAGGAGTGGAACACCAAGGATAACAAAGGTATTGTCTATATAGACAATGTCAGATTTATCAAGTAAGGGTCATATTAAAAAGGAGGGGTCTGTATGCGCATCATTGCAATCGCGAACCAAAAGGGAGGTTGCGGTAAGACTACCACTGCGGTAAATCTAGCTGCGTCTTTAGCCAGCAATAAAAAGAAGGTTCTCCTCATCGACCTTGACCCTCAATCGCACGCAACGTTCGGCCTTAACATCAAGGCTGACTTGAGCATTTATAATGTCCTTTCCAAACTCACACACAAGAAAGTTAAACTCGAAGATATCATTAAACCTGTTGGCGTAAATTTCGACATCGCGCCTTCCAGCATTGTCTTAAGCGCCCTTGAGCAGGAGCTCTCAGGCGAGATCGGCCGCGAGGCGCGCCTTGTAGACACCATTCAGGGAATGAAGCTTAATTACGACTATGTCCTGATAGACTGCCCGCCTAATCTTGGCCTTTTGACCATCAACGCTATGCGCGCGACCGATGAGGTCATTATCCCGGTCGAGGCAAGTCGTTTCGCGATCGAAGGGCTGGGCCAGCTTCTCGACATTATCAACCTGGTGCGTGACCGCCTCAATCATTATGTCGATTTCCGGGTCCTGGTGACCAATTTCGATTCCAGGCTGCGCCATTCGTTTACCATGCTTGACAAGATCAAAGCAACCTTCAAGAACCAGATGTTCTCTACCATTATCCATGTGAATGTCAAATTGAAGGAAGCCCAAAACGAAGGCACGCACATACTTAATTACGATAAATACTGCCGCGGCACAAAGGATTATTTCAGCCTTTCCCGCGAAATGATCACCGCAGATTCAAAGGCAGAGCAGGTTGTCGTTCCGGAAAAGGCCAAAGCTCCTGCGCCTGCAAAAGAGGCTAAGATGGAAACCCTCACAAAGCGCATGGAGACGATCCTTAAGGAAGAGCTGCCCAAGATCAAGCTGAACGAAGTAGAGCTCACCCTGCAGGCTCCCGGCGCGTCCAGGGTGTATGTAGCAGGCGATTTCAACGGCTGGAAGACAGACGATACCACGCTCATGGAACAGGATAACGGCGTGTGGAAAAAGCGCGTCAGCCTTACTGCAGGGCAATATCGCTACAAATTCGTCAAAGACGGTGAATGGATCGAAGATCCGGCTAATCCCAAAGTGGCTACAAATCCTTACGGCCAGAAAGACTCATTGATCGAAGTGTAAGAGGTGGTCATATGAAAAAAAAGGTTGCTAAGAAAAAAGCTGTGAAGAAGAAGCTGGTTGTCAAAAAGAAACCGGTTGTAAAAAAGAAACCCGTTGCTAAAAAGAAGCCCGTTGCGAAGAAAAAGCCTGTCGCTAAAAAGAGGCCGGCTGCTAAGAAAAAGCCGGTTGTTAAAAAGAAATCAGCTGCCAAAAAGAAGCTTATTGTCGCAATGGAAGGCACTCTTGTGGGCGAAATTACCCACTATTTCCCGCAGGTGAACGCCGCAGTGGTCAAGCTGCAGATCCCGCTGGCAGTAGGCGATATTATCAAAGTCAAAGGCCATACAACCGATTTTACCCAGCCCATTGCATCTTTGCAGATCGACCGGGTTGCGGTCCCTGCAGCCAAAGTAGGGGATGAAATCGGCCTGCAAGTCAAATCCCGCGTACGCCGCGGAGATATTGTAACTAAGCTTTAATCCGTTACTTCAAAGACCCGGCCTCATTATGAGTCCGGGTCTTGACTTTTCAAGGTGTCTTGATATTTCGAGTTGACATGTCGAATTTTCATGATACACTATTAGTATGCAGATACAAAGAACCGCAGAGATAGCGTTATTACGCAAACTTCTTAAAACTAATCCTATTGTCGCTATTTTAGGGCCGAGGCAATGCGGAAAGACCACGTTATCGGGTCAGCTTTCTGCTCAGTGGCCAACCGAAGTAACTACCTTTGATCTTGAGAATCCCAGAGATATACAGCGCCTTCAGAATCCATTGTTGGCATTTGAGGGCATCAAAGGGCTTGTTATTATTGACGAAATCCAAAGAGCCCCTGATTTATTCCCAGTTCTTCGCGTGCTCGCAGACCGTTCAGAAAAAACGAAATATCTGATTTTAGGAAGCGCATCGCGGGATTTGATACGCCAATCGTCCGAAACGTTAGCCGGACGGATCAGTTATTTAGAGATAGGCGGCTTTTCTCAGAAACTTGTGGGCAGCGCGAAAGCAGTGAAATTGTGGATCAGGGGGACTTTCCCACGGTCATTTTTGGCTTCAACTGAAGCCGCATCCTATCAATGGCGGCAAGACTTTATCGCAACTTTTTTAGAACGCGACATTCCTCAACTGGGGCTTAATATTCCTGCAAAATCATTAGGCCGGTTTTGGAGAATGTTGGCCCATTATCATGGACAGATATTCAATGCCTCAGAGATAGGTAAAAGCTTGGAGGTATCCGATCATACAGCACAAAGGTATCTAGATCTGCTTTCCGGAACGTTTATGGTCCGCCAACTGAGGCCGTGGTTTTATAATACAAAGAAAAGAATTATAAAGCGGCCCAAGCTTTATTTTCGCGATTCGGGTATTTTGCATGCGTTACTCATGTTAGAGACAAAAAGGGACGTATTGCTTCATCCCCAACTTGGTGCGTCATGGGAAGGATTTGTTTTAGAGGAAGCGATACAGTCATTGAAACTTAGAGAAGACGAGGTATTCTTTTGGGGGGTACATGCTTCTGCTGAGATTGACCTGGTTTTTGAGAAACAGGGAAGGCTCTATGGAATTGAAGTGAAATATTCGCAGGCTCCATCTTTTACACCATCCATGCGCACTGCTTTAGCTGAGCTATCTTTAAAGCACATTTGGGTTCTTTACCCAGGTACACAAGCGTATTCTTTGGATCGCAACGTTACGGTTCTTCCCTTGGCGGATTTAGATAAGATGAGAATATGAGTGGTAGTAAAATGGTTGATATTACCAAAGTTTTTAAGAAGTATGAAAACAAATGGATAGCCCTAACGGATGATGATAAAGTTATTTCTTCAGGGAAGACCTTAGATGAAGTTGTAAAGAAGGCCAGAAGTAAGGGATTTAACTCGCCTGTTACCATGAAAGTTCCTAATTCTCGACATGAGCTAGTTTTGCACGTCGATGCCCGCATATAAATTCAAGAATCTTCCACTTAACCTATGATAAGATTTGGGATCAGGCAATCATTTGATAGGATCGAGCAAATTGAAGAGAGGTACGCCAATTTGAGCGTGCCTGCTGAAGTTGCTCTGCCATATTACGGGGATATATATGAACCCGTAAGGGGGCGCTTAACTGAAATAGCGGAAAAGATAAAGTCATATGGTACAGAAGTTCTCAGTATACACGCAGTTCAGGCGCCTATTACGAATGAAAAATTTAAAACGTGGGGAAAGGAAATAGCTGAGTTTACGAGGGCTCTTGGAGCAAAAACTATTACTTTGCATCCCAACAATGTCAATAAAGTTAAAGTTGCTCAGGATGAGGCGCTTAAAAACTTAGAATATTTCTCCGGGCTATATAAAGAAGAAGTAGTTTTCTGTATTGAAACCTTTGAAGGCAAGCGAAGAGTATTTACTCCTGATCAAATAGTTGCATTGAATCTGCCGATGACGTTGGACATATCGCATATACGAGAAGACGAAAAGGTCTGGAAGCTGATCAAAGGCTATAAAGATCATATTTTAAATGTTCATCTTTCAGCCAGAGACGGCACGAGACAACATCTGCCTATGGACGGTTTTTGCAAAGATGTGGTGCGTTATTTGATAGATACTAATTGGAATGGTAATGTGATTTTAGAGTATCTGTTTGAGTTTCATGATCAGATGTCGAAGGATTTGGATCTTTTAAAAGCAATGCAGTAAATATTAAGTTGATATAATAAAAATTTGTGTTATACTTAAATTAAGAAATTCTTAAATTCAGAATATAGGAGGAATCATGGTCATGCTCGTAAGAAGGAATTTTCAGGTAACATTGCCTGAGACATTGCGTAAACGATTGGGAATAGATGTCGGGGATATTCTGGAAGCCGAGATTAAAGACGGTAAGATCGTTCTATTGCCCAAGAAGATGATTGATGCCGATCAGGCTTATTTTTGGTCCAAAGGCTGGCAGGCTGCGGAAAAAGAAGCTCAGCAAGATATTAAAACCGGTAAAGTTAAGAAATTTGATAACGTCAGCCAGTTAATTAAAGAGCTGGATAAATGAAATTTATTACGACAGCGCGGTTTGAGCGCGCGTATAAAGCGTGCCCTGCCGAAGTTAAGTTAAAGATCAAGGATTGCCTTCAGAATCTATCCCGGGATTGGCGGTATTCCTCTCTTCATACAAAGAAAATCAAGGGTACCTCGGACATTCGGGAAGCGCGGGTTAGCTTAGATTATAGGCTTACGTTCCAGATTTCTGAAGGTGTTTTGCTGCTAAGGAACGCCGGGCATCATAATCCTACGTCTCAAAACCCGTAATATGCCGTAAAAAGCATATATGGTCTAAAAAGAGCATGACAAGACAAGATCGGAAAAAAAACAAGAAGACCGGCCAGCTGCGCATCGGCGATGATTGGAATGCGATTACTATTATCGCGTTATCGCAAAATAATCCCCTCAAAGCTATTGCCGAGTTCGTCGAGAACTCCATCGACGCCCAAGCAGCCAACGTTACCATTATCAGAGGCAAAGAGCGCGGACAGTCATATTTGAAAATTATCGACGATGGCAGCGGTATCCCGTGCACTATTGAAGGAACCCCTGATTTTAAATACGTTGCAACGCATATCTGCGATTCTCTAAAACGCCGCATAAAAAAAGAAGGGCTTTTCCATATTCAGGGCGAATTTGGCATTGGCTTGATGAGTTTCTGGACAGTTGGGCATAAGCTCAGCATGGTTTCGTCAGGCAAAGATGGTAAGACGTATGTTATGGAAATGGAAAAGGGCCGGCCTGGCTACTCGGTGGTTTTGCGCCCGCGCCTGCTTCCGGTCAAAGGGACGCAATTAACCATAGCTCCGCTATTGCAGGGGATAAGGTTTTTAAACGGCGAAAAGATCCAGCGGTATTTAGCGTCGGAATTGCGCGACCGTATCCGCCATTCGGGCGTTAAAATCAAGATTATGGACCGTGTAAGCCGCTGCGAATACGATGTAGAGCCGCGGCAATTCGAAGGCCGGCTTATTCATGGATTGCAGCCGGTTACCGCTAAGTCGGGCGGCGTGTACGTGGAATTGTATCTTTATGAACGCAACCCTGAAAACAGGATCAGCCTTTACCGTGCAGGCACGCGCCTTTTGCCGGATATTTCCAGCCTGGAATTTTTTCAATGTGAGCCATGGACCTCAGGATATTTTCAAGGGGTGATTGATGCTCCGTTTTTGCATCTGACTCCGGGCACCCGCGACGGAGTCATTCACGACGAATGGTATGCCGAATTTTGCGACGTGTTAGCCGGCCTGAAAGAGCGCCTGGGCGCGATCGTCATGGAACAGCAGAAGTCCGAAGACGAGCGCATGAGTAAAAATATTTTGCGTTCCGTGCATAGAGCGCTTCGCGACGCTTTGCTTAATCTTCCGGCTGAAGAATACGATTGGTTTGCACTCAGGGAAAAACGCGCAGTCAATGCGCCGGGCGGCCCCGGGAGTTTGCCGCAACAGGAAGCCCTTATGGCCGGCTTGGCCGATATTATCGATGATGAAAAGCCCAAAGCGCAAAAAGAGTTTTTTGAAATAGCCGGGCCGCTATTTTCTGCGCGCATCCAGCCTGCTTCAACTTTGGTGCAGGCAGGCAAGGCAAAGTCGTTTCGGGCCGTAGGCCTTGATCGCAGAAAGCTTCAGACGGATCAAGGGCTTGTGTGTGAATGGTCAATATCCGAGGGCGCGGGCCAGTTAGATAAAAATCAAGGCGAGGCTGTCACATTTACCGCTGCTTCAGAGCCCGGCTTGAGCCGGCTCAAGGCAATTGTAAGGCAGGGGGAGGTTGTTTGTGAAGCCGAATGTGTAATTACCGTCGTTGATCAGTTAATAAAAACATCGGGCGGTGAAAGCGATGCGTCCCGCAAAGGCTTGCCCGGTTATACCCTTGAAGGCGCAGCGGGGCAGATGTGGCGCTCCCGCTATGATGAGAAACGCAATATAGTCATAATTAACAGCGGCCATCGTGATTTTGTATACGCCGGCAAAGAGCGCATCAGAAAACTGCGGTATATCAGCCGCCTTTTTTCTAAAGAACTGATCTTGCAGAATTTCTTAGGCGAATCGCCTCCGCTTATGCTCGAACGCCTGGTGGAACTGTCGCTGTACATCGAAGAGAACCTGAAGTAACCGCTCAGTCATTGCGATAGCAGCCGTTACTGTTCCCAAAGGACTTGGATCTTTTAAAAGCAATGCAGGAAACGTTATAGGATTTAACCAGGTTTTTTTTGATATCTTGACATTGTTGCCCAAATAGGTTACAATTGTAATATAAATAGGTGACAAAATGGATATCTCGAAAATCTTCAAATCTAAGATACGAATCGCCCTTTTTAGGTTATATTTTACCAATCCCGATGCTGAGTATTATTTGAGGGAATTGGAGCGCATGCTTTCTACTCCGGTAAGCATGATTCGCAAGGAATTATTGCGCCTTGATGCTGAAGAAATATTCGTTTCTCGCAAAAGAGGCAATCTCCGTCTTTTTTCTCTCAATAAGGCATATCCGTTATTTGATGAACTCAAAAGCATCGTTTTAAAGACCGTTGGTGCAGCCGGATCGCTTAAACAAGCGCTATCGAAAGTAAAAGGCATTGAAGTTGCTTTTATTTATGGTTCATTTGCCAGGGGGCAGGAGCGTGTAAACAGCGATATAGACATTTTGATCATTGGCAACATTGATGAAGACGCGTTGCTTCACGAAATTAATTCTTTGGAAAAATTACTTAAGAGGGAAATTAATTACACGATCTTCTCCAGGCAAGATTTTCTCCAAAAAAAGAAAAAAAAGGACGCCTTTATAAAGGATTTGCTTGAGAGGTCCAAGATTTTTCTTGTAGGAGGGATTGATGAGCTTTGATAAGTTTGTAGAAGAATATATTAGCAAGGGGCTGCTGCAAAAGCAGAAATCAGATTCTTCGGCTGTTGAGAAATTAGTTATTCGTAGTATGAAGGATTTAAAGACAGCAAAGGCGAATCTCTTAATTGATGAGGGCATTGCCTATACGGTTGCCTATTAGGCCATGCTGCGCGCAGGAAGAGCTTATATGCTCTTAAAGGGGTTCCGACCCGTTGACGGATATCAGCATAAAACAGTGGTTGAATTTATGGGGGAATGTCTTGGCTCTGAATATCGCCAGATTGTTGACCGTTTTGACCGCATGAGGCGCAAACGTAATATTTTTACTTACGAAGTTGATATTTCAATATCGAAGACAGAAGCGGATAGCGCTCTTGCTGCTGCTGAAAGCTTTGTGGAGCTTATTAAAGCGCGCCTGAGAGTAGAGGATTCGCAAGCGCATTTTAAGGTTTTGTTGTAAAAATTACATCATATGATGTAATTTTTGCCTAATTTTCATGATGTTTGACGCGGCGCTTGTTTACGCCTGTAAACAAGTGCTGCAAATGTTTGTAGCACAAGGAATTGTAATAATTTAAATAACTACTCATGCGTGAAAGCGTTTTTACGCATGTTCGCAATCCGCAACAAGCTCCCCAAAAGCCTCTAAAAATCTGCTCGGGTATTATTCCCGGATTTTTACGTAACACTTTTAATTTCAATATATTAAATTCCTCGTTCAAATGTTTATTCCATATTCTTTGACTTGGCATAGAACGTGCTATATAATAGTATGTCTGCGTAATACTGGGACATAGATGGACATACTAGGACATAATAAGACAAACAAAGGTGGTTGTGGTGAGCAATGGCAGAATGACAATTACTGATGTAGCGGACCGGATCGGGGTAACACCAAAGACAATTGTCCGCTGGGAAAAAGCCGGCAAGATCACTGCCTCAAAGCGTGATTGGCGCGGCTGGCGCGTTTATGAAAAAGATGATTTCAAGAAGATCAAGGACTTTAAGGAATCGATATTTTATGTTGAGGAGGCTTAAGATGCGAAAGAGTATACTTACCTATATAATGATCTGTTTGTTGACTGCGGTCGCGTGGGCGCAGGAACAACCGACAGTGGTTTCGTCAAGCTCTACGCCTCCGCAAGCTGCGCCTGTTGCGGCTGTCGCTCAGGCCGCGGCGCCGGTAACCGCTCCAAATGCCGAAGCGGTCCGTTACACGCTCGGCCCTGACGACCTTATCAATATCACGGTCCAGCGCCATCCTGAATTTACCGGGGACTTTCCCGTGAACCAGGAAGGCAAGATCCAGTTCAGATACGTCGGTGATGTTGAAGTCAACGGCTTGACCAAAAAAGAAGTCGAAGATAAGGTTTCTAAACTGATCGGCCGATATGTTGCGAGTCCCGAAGTTACCGTAACTATCCTGGAATTCCGCTCTAAGTTCTACTATGTGATCGGCGAAGTCGGCCGCCCGGGAAAGATCTACATGCGTTCTGAAACCACCACAGTCCGCGACGCGATCGTCGAAGCAGGCCTTCCGACAATAGCCGCTGCAATGAGAAAATGCGTATTGATCACTCCTGATAAGAAAAAGCCCCGTAAGAAAGCAGTCGATATTTACGCAATCCTGTACGGCGGCAACCTCAAGAAAAACCTGGAAATGCGCTCAGGCGACACTCTGTATGTTCCGTCTACTGTCATGGCGAAAGTCTTTAGAACGATCGCGCCTATTACCCAGCCGGTTACCGCAGCAGCTGAGGCTCAGACAGGCATAACTACTCTGAATACCCGGCCGTCAGCTACGGTTCCTGCTAATCAACAACGGTATTAATTATGGAAAATCAGCCGCAAACGAAGTTCCAGAATCCTTTGGCGTATCTGAAATTATTCTTCCGCAGAAAATGGCTCATTATCGGCCCGCTTTTTGCCGGTGCGGTCCTTGGCATTGCAGCAGCGCTTGTACTCCCGCCTGTATACGAATCTAAGGCCATCATTTTAGTCGAGGAACAGCGCACTATTAATCCTCTTATCCAGGATCTTGCTGTATCAACCAGCTTTGCCCAGCGGCTCCAGGCTATCAGGGAAGAGATCTTAAGCTGGAATAATCTGGCAGACCTGGTCAAAAAGCTAAGCCTTGATAAAAAAGTCGACAGCGCCTCAGGATACGAAGACCTTATTGCAGAACTCCGTAAAAAAATAGTTGTCCAGATGAACGTTCAGAACCTTATCCAGATATCATACCGCAATCAGAATCCCCAGCAGACATATTTAGTCGTCAAGACCCTTACCGATACATTTATCGAAGAAAATCTCAAAACCGTCACACGCGAAACCGATGTCGCAATCGATTTCTTAAAGGAACAGCTTCAGGTTTATAAAAGGAAGATCAAGGAGTCTGAAGTTTCCGATCTGCAGGACCAGTTGGCGCGCCTTTCAATAGATTCCACCGAGGAGCATCCTTTGGTCAAAGAGCTTAAAGCCAAGCTTGATGCTGCAAAAAAAGAAATGGATTCCGGCGAGTACAAGGTGGCTGATCAGGAAAAACCGGTTACTGCGCAGATGCGCCAGGCATTGAAGCAGGAACTTGACCGTTTAACCGGCCAGGAGGCTGTCGGCGCAGCCGTTGCTACGGTCCCGGGCACCATCAATCCCGATACTCTGGCAGATCCGAATACAACGCTTTATAAAATGTTCATAATGGACAAGCTCGATTCAGCCATGGCCCGCGATATAGAAGTAAACAGGCGCATTTACGATATGCTGCTTCAGCGCTTGGAAACAGCGAAGATCACCCAGCGCCTCGAAGCCTCTAAGCAAGGGACGAAATACAATATCGTAGATCCGCCGCGTATGCCTCTCAAACCGGTCAAGCCGGCAGCGTTTATGGTTCTTATCGGCATTTTCCTCGGAGGCGCCGCAGGCGTTGGCTTGATATTCATGCGCGAATTCATGGACCAGTCATACCTCGATATAGAAGACGCGAAACTGGGCCTTACTTTGCCGATCTTAGGCGCGATCTCGCGCATCACCACGCACGAGGAAATAGCCCAAGAACGCAACAAACAGACGCTCTGGATCTTCATAAGCGCCACAGCGGGAATGTTCATTGTCGTAATGTCCATGCTTTATTATTATCTAAAAAAGTAAAATTCGAGACCATGTACGAAAAATTCTACAACTTTACCGAGAAGCCGTTCAACACCACGCCTGACTCGAAATTCTTTTTTCCGAGTTCCAAGCATTCCGAGGCGTTGAACAGCCTTATCTACGCAATAAACGAGCGTAAGGGCTTTGTCGTCATTACAGGCGAGATCGGCGCAGGCAAGACCACGATCTGCCGCACGCTTTTGAACAAGCTTCACGTTAATACCAAGATTGCGACCATAATTAATACGCATCTGACTCCAAAGGACTTGATTGCCGCTATCCTGGATGAGTTCGACGTAGAATACACCAGCGGCAATAAGCAGAAGCTCCTCAAAGCGCTTAACCATTACTTGATCCAGCAGCTTGCTGCTGATATGAATGTCGTGTTGATAATCGATGAAGCGCAGAATTTAACTCCGGCTGCGCTTGAGGAAGTCAGAATGCTTTCCAATCTCGAGACAGAGAAGGAAAAGCTTATACAGATCATTCTTCTCGGCCAGCCCCAGCTTCGCGCAAAACTCGATAATCCGAAGCTCGAGCAATTCAGGCAGCGCATTGCCGTGTATTATCACCTGAACGCATTGAACAAGGAAGAAACCCAGAACTATATTTTCCACAGGCTGTCGCTCGTGACCAATAACGGCAACGGCAATATTTTTACCCCGGAAGCGATAGATATGGTTTATGAGCACTCGCGGGGCATACCGAGGCTTATAAATCTTACCTGCGACAGCGCATTGTTGTCAGGATATGTATATGGTTCTCCTGTGATCAATTCCAAGGTAATGGAAGAAGTTATCAAAGAGCGGGCTTTTATCCGTGGCCTGGACCGCGCAACCGAACAACTACGTCAACCAGAAATGTCATTGCGAGGGCAAGAAGCTCCAACCACGTCATTGCGAGGGCACGAAGTGCCCGAAGCAAACTAAAAGGAACCCATGGGCAAAATAACTGACGCGTTAAAGAAAGCGACCGAAGAACGAATGTCCCGCATGGAGAAACTCGACCAGCACGACGAGGTCAAGTACCATTTCATAGCGCAGAAGACCGTCGAGTCTAAGATCGACCCGAAAGTAGTTGCGTTCTACGAGCCTATGTCACCGGTTGCGGAACAATACCGCATGCTGCGCACAAACCTTCTGGCATTGGATACAAAAAAGCCGGTTAAGGCGGTTGCTGTCACCAGCTCAATTCACAATGAAGGCAAGAGCATATCTTCAGTTAACCTCGCAATATCGATGGCGCAGGATCTGAATAAAAAGAAGATCCTAATCGTCGATGCGGACCTGCGCAAGAGCAAGGTCCACAAATATCTTGGCATAACCCCGGAGATCGGATTATCCGATATCCTCAGCAATGGAACGAACGCCGATGATGCGTTCATTACTATAAAAGGTATTGAAAACCTGACCATATTGCCTGCAGGCAAGGCGCCAAGTAATCCGGCGGAACTGCTTGGCTCTCTGAAATTCAGGAATCTGTTAAGCCAGCTGAAGGAAAAGTACGACTACATTATTCTAGACACACCGCCTGTGATCCCGGTAACCGACGCAGGTCTGATCGGCGCACAGGTTGATGGCGTTATAATGGTAATTCAAGCAGGCCGAACTCAGAAGGGCGTAATCAAACACGGAGAAGGCCTTCTTCGCCAGGCCAACGCGAAACTGCTGGGCTACATAGTAACTAACATTCAGTACCACGTCCCGGCGTACATTTACAGATACCTATAAAAAATCGGTGTCAGACACCGATTTTTTTACGCCTGGGAAAATTGGTTCAAAAATCGGTGTCTGACACCGATTTTTCACCGATTCTTAAAAGGAGCTTCAACTTGAAGAAACTCATCATTAACAGACACAAACTATTCGGCACAGACGGCATTCGCGGCACGCCAGGCGTATATCCTTTAACCAATGAAATGCTCTCGACAATCGCCAGCGCCCTTGCCCAGCATCTTTTGACAAGCCGTCATTGCGAGGGGCGAAGCCCCGAAGCAATCTCTAAGCGTTGTCGCGTCGTTATCGGCAAAGACACTCGCATGTCCGGCGGGAACATCGAAAAGATCCTCAGCGATAATATCCGCGCCTACGGCATCGACGTCATGCTCACCGGCACCATAACCACGCCCGGCCTTGCGTATTTCGTCAAAGACCTCAAGGCGGACGCCGGAATCATGATCTCCGCATCGCATAACAAAGCCTCAGATAACGGCATTAAATTCTTCAACGACAAAGGCTATAAGTTTTCCGAAGCCGAAGAAGAGGATGTAGAGGACATCATATTTACCGATATGGTCCTTAAGCCCCGCCTGACAGCGTCGCGCCATAAAGGCAAATTGATCAAGGTTAAGGATTCCCATATCAAATATGCGGATTTTCTGCTCTCGACTGTCACCGGCCTCAATCTTAAAGGTTTGACCGTAGCTCTCGATTGCGCATTCGGCGCTGCGTCCCCGTTCGCAAAAAGCGTCTTCACGCGGTTAGGCGCAAAAGTAGTCGCTATTCACGATAAGCCGACCGGCCATAATATCAACGAAGGAGGCGCGATCGCCCCTTCGATTCTGAAAGAGCTCGTTCTCAAGTCTAAAGCCGATATCGGCGTTGCTGTTGACGGCGACGGCGACCGAGGCATACTCGTTGATGACCTGGGCCAGGTAGTTGACGGCGATTGCACAATCGCCATAGTCGCGCGGTTTCTGGCAAAGAATAACCAGCTGCCTAAAAACACCGTTGTCGGCACTGTAATGAGCAATCTCGGCCTGAAAGTCTGCCTTAAAGAATCAGGCGTCGATATTATCTGCACCAATGTCGGCGACAAATACGTCCTGGAAGCTTTGTTGAATAATAACCTGAGCCTCGGCGGCGAGCAATCAGGCCATATCATATTCCTTGATTATCTCTCTACCCCCGACGGCCTTTTGACAGCTTTAAAGGTTCTGCAGGTAATGAGAGCAACGGGCCAGACTCTCAGCGAATTATGCAAGTGCATGATCAAATATCCGCAGATCCTGGTAAATATAAAGGTAAAGGAACGCCGGCCGTTCGAGCAAATGACGGTTGTTCATGATAAATTGACACATTTTAATAATCACTTGAAAGATGACGGGCGCATATTGTTGCGCTACTCAGGCACGGAGCTGCTCGCCAGGGTTATGGTA
>Ga0265297_10006065_pt1 | contig 17866 bp, 15 predicted proteins | sample Munlanlwell13791_FD_192502 | JGI IMG/M metagenome (GOLD analysis project Ga0265297, IMG submission 192502) | Leachate microbial communities from a municipal landfill in Southern Ontario, Canada - Leachate well 137-91 | ecosystem: Engineered > Solid waste > Landfill > Unclassified | place...
GAAACTTCAAGAATACTGTGAGGCTTTTCTTCAAAATAAATTTCAGAATAAGCATTATCATAGGCAAGAATAATCCCGTATTTAGCGCAAAAAGCAACCAGCTTTTTAAGAAATTCAAGCGGTGCGACCGCGCTGGTTGGGTTATTCGGATAATTCACATAAATGATTTTTGCTTTATTCCTGACGCTTTCAGGTATTTTGTCTAAATCGGGTAAAAAATTATTTTTTTCTAAAAGCGGCATCTCATATATTTTCGCACCTGCGAAAACGGCAGCTCCGCGGTATCCGGGGTATCCCGGGCTGGGTATAATTACATAGTCGCCTTTGTCAATAAACGCCAAAGGAAAATGTACAAGCCCCTCTTTTGACCCTATCAAAGGCAGTATTTCCTTATTTTCATCAAGGCTAACGCCAAATCGCTTTAAAAACCAACGGCTGATACTTGACCTAAGCGCCTGTTTTCCCTGATCCAAGGCGTACTTTTGGTTTTCTTTATTCTTAGCTGCCTGATATAAGTTATCTATAACTCCTTGCGGCGCAGCTACATCAGGATCACCTATGCTTAAATCAATGAATTTTATTCCTTTATCACGTAACTCTTTTTTTTGCCGGTCAATTTCCGCAAATAAATAAGGCGGCAGTGAAGTAAGCCTTTTTGATAATTCAAAATTTCTCATCGGTTTAGTTTATTTGTTTTTGTCCGATAAAACATCATCCATTGAATACAGCCCAGTTTTTTTATTAACAACCCATCTTGCGGCAATCAGCGCACCCTTAACGAATATATCACGGGTTTTTGCATGATGGAATAATTCAATCCTGTCCACTTCGCTTTCAAGAATTATTCTGTGATCCCCGACGATTTCGCCTTCACGTATAGCTCGTATATCTTCGGCCTGGCAGGATAGCCCTTCCTCGTTTATTATTTGCGCAATGCGCTTTGCTGTTCCGGAAGGAGCATCTTTTTTATGGATATGATGCGCTTCTTCAATTAACACTTTATATCCGCGTAAAGTTGAAGCTGCCGTCTTAGCCAGAGCAAACAAAAGATTAACACCCACACTCATATTCGGAGAAAAAACAATTGCTATTTTTTTTGAAGCTTCTTCTAATTGTTCTTGCTGGCTCATATCAAGGCCGGTTGTACCAATAACTGCGCATTTTTTGTATTTTACAATATGTGGCAAATTTTCTAAAGTAGCTACTGCAATAGTAAAATCAATAACGCAGTCACATTCTTTTATTGCTTCCAGATTATCCGTAACGCGAACGCCGTCTACAATCTTACCAACCTGTGGATGGCCTTTTCTTTCTAACCCTACGACTACTTTAAAGTTTTTATCGCTGCGCGCTAAAGCAAAAATACGCTGGCCCATTTTCCCGCAAAATCCCGATATTGCCAATTGTAACATCTATTTAACTCCTTTTTTACTATCCGGCCAATTAATTTTATATAAATACATGCGGTATGGCGTATCTTTATTTTTTTGCTCAGCAACTAACTCAAAACGTTTCAAGCCTTTGCCTCGTAAAAAATATAATTTCACCAATAAACTCTTTGCCAGCGGAGCGTCTACGAGAAACGATTCGTATTCATCTCCGTTTTTCAATATAAATGCCGTATAATTGGCGTTTCCGTCACTGTACGCGTATTCTTTCATTGTATCTCCTTCCACCAAAAATAGGCACCCCGGTATAGTTGCTCCCACCTTAAAAAAATCATTCACAAGATAAACCTTTGGGGCTTTCTTGTCAAATATAATTCCGCTATCAAATATTACTAAATTTTCGTCATTCATTAGCTGGGCTGAACGAACAAAGTAAAACCGGTAGCCAGAATTGGCTATCCAAGAAATAGCTTCCGATTTATCCATTAACGCCATCGTCGAATACAATTGTTGGATTTCTTTATGTGAATAACCTAGGTTTGCCACTGCGTAATTAATGAAATCTTCTTTATTTAGTTGATTGAATTTTTGCCATGCTTCGGATTTTTTAAAATCCCAGTTTGCTACGGAACTCATTATGAGCATTGTGTCCAAAATTCTATCAGCAAGAAGCACATAACCAGGCGGGGGCGGGCCATACATAAGTTTTAAAATCTGGATAAGTTTTTCCTTATCTTTAACATATTTATTCAGAAGCTCACGGCTGTCATTCTCGTTCATTGAAATCATTTTATTTACCAGATTAAACGTTAATATTTTATCCTTGATTATCTTATATAGCTCATCAAATGCCAAATTGCCACCGGAATCAAGCATGCGAAATATACCCATTGCTTCTTCTTCGTTTTGTGAAATTAAAGCCCGCGAAATCCAGTATGCAACTGGCGTATATTGCCAGCTTGCATCATAGAGTGTTGCGCGTTTAGATATAGTCATTATATAATCACCGTAATCCCATTGCGTGTTGATGACAGCGTTTTTGGGCGTATTTTTTTCTATTTTCTCAAGCATATTAAACCAAACATCATTCATCATTGGAAAAAGATTCAATGCAGATACATTTTTGATCGATGGCAAAACCATCAAAATAAAAACAATAGGTAAGATCAAAACTTTACGGTTAATTTGTGGCATCCAGGACAATTTTCTATTTATAATACGCCGTTCAGCCAAAAGATCCCAAAGCATAGCGAATGGAATACCTAAAGGAATCACTAAAAAAATAAGAAATCTTGTTCCAAAAAAAGATAAAAATATTCCGGCTAAAAGCCAGGCAAAGAGAATGAACAGAAGAAAACGCTTTTGATCCGCACCTTTTACCCTTCTTTTCAAAATAAAAAGCAAGATAAGCCCGATAATGCCTCCAAAAACTACAACATTGCCGCCGCAGGCTTTTATGGCTGTGGGAATTGATGGCCGTTTTAGCTCCGCTATACTAAAGGCTATGTCCGGCCAGAAATTTTCAATCGTCAAACCGGTTCTGGCTTTCATATACAAAAGAGGCTCCAAAAACGAATTTTTTATTGCGCTTAAGCCAGATATTAAAAAAACAAATAAATATGAAAAAATAATAAAAAAAGCCATGATTAGAAATGAATCTTTTATTTTCGGAAATAAATTATGGCATTCATCGTAAATTATAAATTCAAGTTTATATAAAAATAAGCCAAAGATTATACAGAAAAATACAAGCCACCATGTCGCCCAAAAGGCCGAATAAATACCCACCAAAAATGCCGATATTAGTAAAAACACATATTTTTTTGCTTTAGTTTCGAAATTTAATCCGCGCGCTAAAACTGAAACAATAAACAAAGCAAAAATTATGTTATACAGGTCAGTATCAAACCACCCCAGGCTGGATCTTACCAGCAAAACTTCCGATAGCCCAATAACTACGCTGGCAATAAAACCACTCCAGCGGGAAATGCCAAATGTTCCACAAAAAAAGAATATAGCCACAACCATAATTGAAGAAAGAAAAACAGGATAAAATGCGAGCGCATTCATTAAAGATATTTTGTCGTTTAGGAAATTGAGTAATTTGTAGAAAAATGCACCTAAATAATAATGAAATCTAATAGGTTCTACTTTCCTTCCAAATGGCGTAAATTGCAGATTATCCCACTCAATACCATTTTTAATACTGGTACCGAAATGGCCGGTATTTAAAAAATTATCAATGCGGCGCATCCATCGGTAAGGATCTATTTCCAAAAGGTATGGCATACCGTTAGCGTCGAAGAAAACCTCTTTAGCTTCTTGACTGTCTTTAGCTATCTGCCCTGAAACTTCTTCTTTATTTTTTATGAGATACTCATCAAGCAAACTTTTCGAAAATCTTTGTTTTGTCGCGGAAGCAATCGTAGGGTAATTCTCGTTAAGATGTTTTTCTAAATTTGCTGAGATTTTCGCGTGTACCGACTCTTTTGTAATTTGATAAAAACTGTCCAGACGCAAAGTATTAAGACGCATGTAAACATTAATTGAGATGGAACCGGCAATTAGTATAGTAAGCACCAGCCACTTTTTAAATTTATTTACAGGCATAGATTAGGTTGTACGGTTAATTAGTTATGTAAGTCAAATAATGCCATATTCTATGAGGGCTTTTTTAAGCTTGCTCAAATTCCCTTCAGACATCGCACACATCGGAAGCCGTAGGCTAGGCTCGCAAAGCTTCATCAAACCCATAGCGGTTTTTACAGGTATGGGGTTAGTTTCAATAAACATTGCCTTAATCAGCGGCAGAAGCTTATAATGAATTTTTTGAGATGCTTCGATATTTCCTTTTTGAAACTCGTTTACCAAATTAGCAACATCACGAGGTGCTATGTTGGCAACAACTGAGATAACTCCTACACCGCCTATCGAAAGTACAGGCAGAGTGAGCGCATCATCACCGGACAATAAGTTAAAATTCTTTCCGCATAAAAGTTTTATGCGCGACATTTGCTCCAAATTTCCGGATGCCTCCTTAACCGCAATAATATTCTTGCAATCACGGGCCAATTTTGCGATTGTTTCCGGTTCAATGTTTACTCCGGTTCGGGAAGCAATATTATATAAAATCATAGGAATATCAGCCGCCTCGGCGATAGCCTTAAAATGCTCATATAAACCGTTTTGTGTGGGCTTGTTATAATAAGGTGAAACCTGTAGCGACGCGGCTGCTCCTGCTTTTGCTGCGTGCTTTGTAAGCACTATGGCTTCCTGTGTTGAATTTGAGCCTGTTCCGGCAATTATCGGGATTCTTCCTTTTGCCTCTTCAATACAGATTTCTATCACTCTTTCATGCTCTTCATAGTTCAAAGTCGCAGATTCACCGGTTGTACCGCAAGGAACAATTGCGCTGGTTCCGTTCTTTATATGAAATTCAATAAGCTTTCTTAATGCTTTTTCGTCAACGTTATCATTTTTAAACGGAGTAACAATTGCAACTATTGAACCCTTAAACATAGTAACCCCCCTTGTAAACTATCCTGACCAAACCTTCAAGCCAAATATTGCTAACCTTAGAATTAGTCTTGCTGAAGAAAACTTTTAGTATCTCCCCGCCTCTCGTTTTTACCTTGATAACTCTGTTTCCGGATTTTTCTGACCCGTAACTTGAAAATATTGCAGATGCGGTTGAACCCGTGCCGCAGGCAAGCGTTTCAGCTTCTACTCCTCTTTCGTAAGTACGTACTTTTATAAAATCATCATTGACGATTTCGACAAAATCCACGTTAGTTCCATTGGGCTGGAATTTTTGATGATAACGGATAGCTCTGCCGATTGTGTGCACATCGATTTTATCAAGCCCTTCTACAAAAACTATCGCATGCGGAACGCCGGTATTTATGAAATTCACTTTTAAATTCCGGTTATTCACTTTAAGCGGAATATCTAATCTTATATCTTTCGGCTCTGTAAACTTAATCCTTACATTATCCCCATTTATTTCTGACTCAACAACCCCTGCTTTAGTTTCTATTTTTAATTTTGTATTGCTCGTTTTGTGCTTTACGCTTTGCCAAAATGCTGCACACCTCGCGCCATTGCCGCACATTTCAGCCTCGGAACCGTCAGCATTGAATATGCGCATTCTTATGTCGGCCTTGCTTGATTTTTCAACCAAAAGCATACCATCCGCACCAACGCCATATTTTCTATCGCACATCTTTCTTGCTAATTCAGGGTTTTTAGCTTGCAGCTGCTCTGCGATAACCACAAAATCATTCCCCGCTGCAACCATTTTGCAAAAATTAATTGTCTTCTTCATTTTATTTAGATCCTCTAGCTGCCTCGGCCTTACGGCCTCAGGATAAACCATTCGACAATAAAAATATCCTTAAGGTTCAATTATTTCATCTCGGATTAAATCCGTAAAAGTCTCGCGTCTACGGATAAGAAATGCTTTATTCCCACGTACAAGCACCTCAGCGGCGCGCCTGCGGGAATTATAGTTAGAAGCCATACTAAAGCCATAAGCGCCTGCGCTCATTACAGCAAGATAATCTCCGGCGAGGACATACGGAAGCTTCCTTTCCTTTGCAAAATAATCAGCGCTTTCACAGATAGGGCCGACTACATCCACTTTTTCATAAGACGAAGGGCATGGGACATAAGACGTAGGAAGAACTTGGTGGTAAGCGTCATATAAAGCAGGGCGCACCAAATCATTCATACCCGCATCCACAACAACAAACTTCTTTACTGGTGTCGACTTTATGTACAATACTTTTGTAAGTAAAATTCCTGCATTTCCAACGATAAACCTGCCAGGCTCCATTATAATTTTAAGCCCTGTCTTTTTGAGCAAAGGCAAAATTCTTTGTGCAAATTTCTCTGCGGTCTGCGGATTTTCTTTATCATAAACAATACCCAGGCCGCCTCCGATATTAAGATATTTTAGATTAATACCCTGCCCTTTTAACTTTTCTATAAAAGAAGCTAATTTAAGTATTGCGGCAACATAAGGATCAGCCTCGGTTATCTGTGAACCTATGTGCATATGAAGCCCACAGATATTTAGGTTTGTGAATTTATAGCGTTGAATAATAATCTCATAAGCACTATTAAAATCTATTCCGAATTTATTTGTAAGCTTACCGGTAGTAATAAACTTATGGGTTTTTGGTTCAACGTCAGGATTTATTCTTATTGCTATGTTTGCTACTTTATTGAATATCTTAGCAATTCTATTTATATTTTCTAACTCGGCAATTGATTCAACATTAAAAGACAAAATGCCTCTTTTTATGGAAACTCTGATTTCTCCGTCAGTTTTTCCGACTGATGCATAAACGATTCTTTCCGCCGGGCATCCTGCTTTTATTGCGCGGAAAAGCTCCCCTCCCGAAACGATATCAAGCCCTGCGCCTTTGCTGACTAAAGCTTTTAAAATAGATAAATTAGAGTTCGCTTTTACCGAATAACAAATAAGGGGATTTATTTGCCTAAAAGCTGATTTCAATTTTGAATAATGGTCAATTAAAGTAGCATAGCTATAAACATAAAGAGGCGTGCCAAATTTTCTGGCAAGCTTCTCAACAGAAACACCTTCACAATAAAGCCGGTTATTTTTGTATTTAAATTCGTGCATGACTAAACTCTTTCTAAATTATTGCTTACGAGAAATTAACCTTTTAGACCAAAGAGCTAACTGCTTTGCCACAAGGCGAGGGTTAGTGCTTCCATGGGAAGTTTTCAAATTGACGGAAGCCCATGCATTAAGTATATTTTTTATTCCGGAATCCAATTTATTGCTGTATTTTTTTAATTCCGACGGCTCAAGACTTGAAATGTTTATGCCTTTATCAAGCGAATCCCGTACTAATCTTCCCACAATATCATGCGCTTCTCTGTACGATAATCCTTTTTTGATAAGATATTCTACGATATCGACGGAAAATAACGATTCATCCATTACCCTTTGCGCGATGACATCTTCCTTAACATTTATATTTTTAAAAAGTTCAGCTAATATTGTTAAAATATTTTTTATAGTATCTACGGAATTAAAAAGCGGCGGCTTATCAAGCTGTAAATCTCTATTGTAAGAAAACGGCAGCCCTTTCATAAGTATTAAAACACTTGAAAAATCTCCGTGGATTTTTCCGACAAACCCCCTTACAAGCTCAAGCACGTCGGGATTTTTCTTGTGCGGCATAATACTTGAACCGGTACAGAAAGAAAAATCAATGTCAATAAAATTAAATTCTCTTGTCGACCAGAGAATCAAATCTTCCGAAATGCGCGAAAGATGCACGGCTAAGATAGATAAATCAGCAAGCACCTCAATTATAAAATCCCTGTCACTTACGCTATCTATACTGTTTTGAGTAACATCCTTAAATTCCAACTCTCTTGCGACATATTTCCTTTCTATAGGAAGCCCGGTTCCTGAAAGAGCGCAACTGCCAAGAGGCATTTCATCTATTCTTTTGTAAGCATCAAGAAGCCTTGCTTTATCCCGCTCTAGCCCTTCGATATATGCAAGCAAATGATGCGCAAACAAAACACACTGGGCAGTTTGAAGATGGGTATAGCCCGGAATAATTACTTTAGAATTATTCTTTGCAAAGCCTAATATAGCTTTCTGCAAAAATTTTATTAAGTGTTCCAGTTCTTTTACTTCTTCTTTCAAATACATCCTGACATCCAAAGCAATCTGGTCGTTTCTTGACCGTGCCGTGTGTAATTTGTTAGCTGCCGGGCCAATTTTTTTAAAAAGCACATCCTGAATATTCGAATGCACGTCTTCTGCTTTTAAATCGAATTTGAATTTTCCCGACTTAACATCCTGTAAAATAGAAGAAAGCCCTTTTACTATCAACGCAGCATCATTGGCCGGTATTATTTTCTTGACTCCCAGCATTCTCGCATGGGCAATACTGCCTAATACATCATATTTTGCCAATTTCTTGTCAAAAGAGATGCTGGAAGTAAAAGTATACGTAAGCAAATTCGTTTTTTTGGCAAATCTTGTTCCCCACAATTTCTTCGCCATTTCTCTCTCCTTTTAAACTTACAAACTTATCAACTTAATAACCTAACAACTACCTCTGATACGGCATTGCCAGTATCTTTATAAACCCTTCCGCCATAGTCTTATCGAATTTATCGCCTTCGCCATATGTAGCAAACGCTTTTTTGTATAAACTATTTTTAGAAGCTCTTTTTGCTATAACAATATTACCTTTGTATAGCTTAAGCACAATTTTACCGGTAACGCATCTTTGCGTTTCATTTACAAACGCATCAAAGGATTCTCTTAGCGCAGTAAACCAGAGCCCCTGGTATACAAGCTGCGAATACTTTTGCGCAATCATATCTTTGAAAAATAAAATCTCCCTGTCTAAAGTCAGAGCTTCCAACTCTTTATGCGCGGTGTATAAAATCCACGCTGCAGGGGCTTCGTAGATTTCTCTTGATTTTATACCTACCACCCTGTCTTCCAGGCAATCTGTCCTGCCGATACCGCAACTGGCACCAATTTTATTTAATTTTTCAATTAAACTTACCAAGCTAAGCGCTTTGCCGTTTAATTTAACCGGTTCGCCTTTTACAAATTCAAGCTCAACATAAACTTCCTTATCCGGAGTTTTATTGAGTGGCTTAACAAAATAATATGAATTTTGCGGCGGCTCATTTTCTAAGTTCTCTAATACGCCGCCTTCGACACTTACTCCCCAGATGTTTTTATCTATACTGTAAACTTTTTCTTTTGTCGCTTTTATGGGGATATTATGTTCTTTTGCATACTCTATTTCTTCTTCCCGCGAAGAAAGCTCCCATTCCCTTAAGGGTGCAATTGTCTTAATCTGTGGCGCAAGTATCGCACAGGTTGCCTCAAACCTTACCTGGTCATTGCCTTTACCGGTACAACCATGGGCTACAAACTGGGCTTTTTCTTTTTTCGCAACATCTACAAGATATTTCGCAATCAACGGCCTGCCCAAACTTGTACTTAAAACATATTTACTCTCATACAAGGCGCCTGCCTTAAGCCATTTTAATATATAATCTTTCGCAAATTCTTCTCTTAAATCTTTTATATAGATTTTGGAAGCGCCGCTTTTTATCGCCCGTTTTTTTAAATCGTCCGGGGAAAATTCGCTACCTAAATTGGCGGAAAAGCATACTACATCAAAGCCTTTGTCTTTTAACCATTGAATACAGCAAGACGTATCAAGCCCACCTGAATATGCTAAAACTATTTTTTTCATATTTACCTCTTTTACCGGAATCCGTTTTTATTTTCTACACTTATCAGCACTTTCCAAAAACGTAAGCTAAAATCGCCTTGGCCGCATGCAGCCGGTTCTCTGCTTGTAAAAAAACTACCGAATTCTTACTTTCCATAGCGCTATCGGTTATTTCTTCACCTCTATGCGCCGGAAGACAATGCATAATAAGGCAATCTTTCTTTGCTAATTTTAAAAGTTTATCATTTATCTGGAAATTTTTAAAAATCTTTTTCTTCTTTGCTTTTTCTTTTTCCTGGCCCATAGAAACCCAGACATCAGTATATAAAACATCACTCATCTTAGCTGCCGCCGCAATTGATGCCGTTATAATAATTTGTGCTCCGCTTGCTGCGCAATAACTTTTTGTTTTATCCAGCATTTTCTTCTCCGGCTGGTATCCTTTAGGGGCTGCAATATACAAAATACCGCCCAAAATAGAAAAAGCATCCATCAAAGAATTACAAACATTATTGGCATCGCCGATGTAAGCTACTTTAAGCTTTTCAATACTCCCCTTCAATTCCTTCATGGTAATTAAATCGCCAAGGGTCTGCGAAGGATGCAGAAGGTCGCTCAGCGCATTTATAACCGGCACTGTAGAAAATTTTGCAAATTCTAGAACTTTTTCGTGCGAAAAAGTTCTAAGGACTGCCGCGTCCATAAAATGGGAAGACGTCCTTGCTACGTCAGCTATTTTTTCCCGCAGCCCAAGTTGAACCTCATCCGGAGAATAATAAATCGCCTGGCCTCCAAGCTGCAGTGCGCCGATATAAAAAGCTGCCTTTGTCCGCAAAGAAGGCTTTTCAAAGAAAAGCCCTACGCATTTTCCGGATAAAACTTGGCCGTACTTTGAAGGATTCGCCTTAATATCCAAAGCCAAATCAATGAGTTTATAAATCTCGCCTTTCGAAAAATCTCTTAAAGATAAAAAATGCCTTGCCATTTTAATGTTTTATACTCCGGAGCCCCACGTGTATCTGTGGGGCGACGTCCCGCTCCGCTTTTTCTCCCGACGTTACGTCGGGAGAATCTAGGAATGGGAGCTGAAAACTTCCTCTAAAATTTCCAGCCCCTTGTCGATTTCTTCTTTCTTGACAGTAAGAGCCGGCATAATCCTTAATACTGTTTGGTGCGTTGAGTTTATAATCAGCCCTTTCTCTAACGCTTTCATAAATATTGGAAATGAATCAATACTTAGCTCAACTCCTGTCATAAGGCCCATAGCCCGCACTTCTTTAATAAATGCAAACTTTTCTTTTAATTTATTCAGTTTCTTAACCAAGTAGCTACCCATTTTTATTGTATTATTTAGAATTTTATCTTTCTTTATAATTTTAAAAACTTCAAGCGTCACTTTTGTAATCAGGGGCGAGCCGCCAAAAGTTGAAGCGTGCAGCCCTGGCTTAAACAAATCCGCAATCTCATTTTTTACGACGATTGCAGAAACCGGAACACCTGCGCCAAGGCCTTTTGACACGACCAATGCATCAGGCGTAATATCATAATTCTGATAGCAAAACAATTTGCCGGTTCTGCCCATACCGGTTTGAACTTCATCGGCTATAAAAAGCAAATCATGATCCTTACAGAATTCCTTTAAATTTTTGACATATTCTTTTGAAGCAATGTTTATTCCGCCTTCGCCCTGTATAAGCTCTAAAAGAACAGCAACGGTTTTATCATTTACCTGCGATTTAAAACTTTCAAAATCATTAAATATGGCTTCCTTAAATTCAGGTAATATCGGCTTAAATGGGTCTTTATACTTACCCTGGCCGGTTGCAGAAAGCGCGCCAAAAGTCCTTCCATGAAAAGAATTCTTCATGGTAATAACTTCGTAACGGCCGGTTTTATTTCCGTAAAGCCTGGTTAATTTAATTGCTGCTTCAATTGCTTCTGCGCCTGAATTTGCAAAAAATACTTTTCCGGGAAAAGTGCTCTTTATTACTTCTTTCGCCAAAATCGCCTGCTCTTCCTGATAAAGGTTATTCGGCAAATGTATAAGCTTCGCTGCTTGCTCTTTTATAACCTTTACAACCTGCGGATGGCAGTGCCCCAGGATTGAAACGCCCCATCCGGGAAACAAATCCAGGTATTTTCTTCCTTCGCTATCCCAAAGAAAACTTCCTTTTCCTTTCACAAAAACAGGCCCTACTCTTTTGTAGGTATTAAGGGAATATGATGAAAACATTTTTTTTATATCTTCGCTTTTCATAATAAACAATATCGTATTATGTTCTACGTCTATCGGTTGCCTGCCCGCCTTCGGCGGGCGAGCTCGTTTCGTCTTACGGTTACGTTCTACGTTAGACGCAACCGTGACGAGTTGCGCAACCGTAGCCGATTAACGCAACCATCTCCTCTACCTAATTATTTAATTATCTCCGTTCCAATTCCTTCGTTGGTAAATATCTCAAGTAATATTGCGTGCGGTATCTTTGCGTCAACGATATGAGCCTTACCCACGCCTTCTTCTATGGATTTTACCGCGGCACGCACTTTAGGAACCATTCCTTCGCTGATAACTTTCTTATCGATTAATTCGTCTGCGTCTTTCATTGTTATTGTGGAAATAAGCGATGATTCATCCTGTTGATTACGCATAACACCTAAAGTATTCGTAAGCAAAACGAGCTTTTCCGCGTTCAGCTTTGAAGCAAGGAAAAAAGCTACATCGTCTGCATTTATATTAAAAGCAACTCCTTCTCGGGAAATGCCCATGGGGGTAATTACCGGAATCGATGTCTCTAATGCTTCCTGTAATTTCATTTTGTTGTAATCTACAACTTCACCGACAAAACCTAAATCTTTTTTTGTGCGCTTCTTAGCTGCGGCAAGCAGCTGGTCTTCTTTTTTAAAACCCCGGGCATTTGCACCGTAAGCATTTATCTCTCTGACGATTAAATCATTCAACTCGTTTAATTCTTCTTCGACTATTTTAAGCGTAAACTCATCGGTTACGCGCATTCCGTCGAAAAATTCTGTTGTAATTTTATGTTCTTTTAGTTTTTCCGTAATATTAGGGCCTCCGCCATGAACTAGAATAGGCCTTATTCCCGTATAACGCAGGAATACAATGTCTTCAAGAACCGACTTACGGACTCTTTCTTCGCTTAATATTGAGCCGCCGTATTTAATCACAAATATTTTCTTGTGAAATTTTTTTATATACGGCAAAGCTTCTATCAAAATATCTGCTTTTTTTATTGCTTCTTTTACCATTAGTCTCCTTATGTTTATTAACTATACTCGGCGTTTATTTTAATGTATTCCGGTGTCAAATCAGAAGTGTATACTGTTTGGGCAAATACCCCTCTTTTTAAATCAACTTCGATGTTGATATCTTTTTTCGTAAGATCCGACATTTTAATCGGTATGCCTTCCGGCACTAAAATTCCTGCATGGCCTAAAGCCGCTATGATTCTACCCCAATTAGGATTAGCTCCGTAGACTGCGCATTTAAAAAGATTTGAATTTGCTATAGAAAGCCCTGCTTTCTTTGCCTCCGCTTTGCTCTTTGCGCCTTTTATGGAAATTTTAATAAACTTAGTTGCGCCCTCACCATCTTTAATCAGCATAGTTGCCAAATCCAAACACACTTTTTTAAATTCTTTTGAAAAAGCCTTAATCTCTTTTGCAGTTTTTAAAACATTTTTCTTGCTTGAAAGAACAAAAACAGTATCGTTTGTGCTCATACATCCATCTACGGTTACAGAGTTAAAACTTTCATCAATCGCCTCTTTGGCTATCGATTTAAACAAAACCTTGGGCAAGATTGCATCAGTAAGTATGAACACGAGCATAGTTGCTACATTAGGTGCAATCATGCCTGCGCCTTTGGCAAAACCCAATATCCGTGCGTTGCCGTTATCCGATTTAATTTCAGAATAAGAAATCTTTTTAAAAGTATCCGTTGTCAATATGCTTTGAGAGAAGCTTTCGGCCTTATCTTTTCCCAATTCTGCAACCAGCCGGGGAAATGCTGAAATAATCTTTTCTCCGGAAAGCCTTTTGCCGATAATCCCGGTTGAGGCTATAAGAATGCTATTCTTGTTGGCCGAAAGATATTTAGCAAGCTGCGAAGTTATGTTCTCGGTATCTTTCAACCCATTTTTATGCGAAAAACAATTGGCATTGCCGCTGTTTGCGATAATTGCTTTTATCGGATTTGAAATATTTTTTCTGCTTAGGATAACCGAATAAGAAACATTTTTATTTGTTGTAAAAAACCCGAGAGCCTCTGCATAAGATTCGCAATAGATAAGGCCTAAGTCAGTTTTATTGTTCTTCTTAAGCCCGCATTTTATACCGGAAAGCAAAAAACCGGCAGGTAGTTTAATCATAAAAGCCCTGCTGCTTCGTCTAAACCAAGCATTAGATTCATATTCTGTACAGCCTGGCCTGCTGCACCTTTGATAAGGTTGTCGATGCTGGAGGCAATTACGGCATTTTCCTTTTTTTCGTCTAAGGCAAAACCGATATCGCAGAAATTTGTACCTACTACGTCTTTCAATTTAGGTAAACCGCTGAGTAATCTTACAAACCGGCAATCTTTGTAATATTTGGAATAAATATTATTAATTTTTTCTTCGTTTACGCTTTTGGTAAAAGTTACGTATATTGTCGAATATATGCCCGCCTCAACGCCGATTACATGCGGCGTAAATTGCGGCGAAATTGTTACTCCGGTGCTTAGCTTTAAAACTTCGCTAACCTCAGGGATATGTTGATGGATAAACGGCTTATACGCCCAGAGGTTATTTGAAATATTCGAATAATGGTATTCCATAACCGCTTTTCTGCCTGCACCGGTTATGGCTGATTTTGAATCGATTATAATCTTTTTTTCAATTAAACCTTCTTTCACCAAAGGAAAAAGCGCAAGGATTATCGACGTTGGATAGCAACCTGGATTCGCGATAAGACTGCTTTTTTCTATATCTTTCTTAAAAAGTTCGGGTAAACCGTAAACTGCCTTGGGCAGATTCTCGCTGTCTTTATGCGCCACTTTATAATATTTTTTATAAAGATTTGTATCCTTAAACCGGTAATCAGCAGACAAGTCAATCACTCTCTTCTTCTTTCCAAGTAAGTGCGGCACAAAACCCATGGAAACCGTGTGCGGCAAAGACAAAAATATAACATCCGCAAGCTTACAGCACTTTTCTATATTTAACGTCTCGCACTTAAGGCTGGTTTTATTCAAAAACCGCGGAAAAAACTTAGAGTAAGCAACAGGCGCCTCTGTCCGCGAAGAAAGATAAGTAACCTCTACCCCCGGATGAGAAAGCAGAATTTCAACGAGTTTTTCCCCGGTAAAACCAGTAGCACCCAATATTGCAACTTTTGTTTGTTTTGGCATAAGCGTAAGCTAATATAATAAACGAAAAAGCCCCTTACGTCAATAGTATTTAGCCGTTTTCGTCGACTAAAATCAGGGTAATTTAGCCTTATTATTCAATGAATTCAAGGGTATCGCCTATCTCGGTAGCGGTTTCTTGGGCCTTTCGGCCAGGAAGTTCTATGGTAGCTTTTGCGCGTATACAACTTGACATGCGCCACGGCTTTAACGAATGTTTGATTTTAAGCACTTTATTATCTCCATCAAGATATACAACATCTATGGGAAACCTCATAAAAAACATATGTATTGAGTTAACATCACGAAAAATAAGCGCTTCATCCTTCGCGATTGCCTCGCGAAGCATAAGCCCTAAAAAACGTTGAAAGAATGTTTCTGCCAAATGCCCGTTTTGCGCAATATAAATGCCTTTAGTTTTATTAAGAATTTTGTATTTCATTTTGAAAGGTTATTTAAAAATTCATCGCACATCGCACAGGGCCTAAAGTTTTTGTCAATACACACAAGAGTGGTCAAGGCAGATACGAGGATTTTTCCTTCTCGTTTTATTTCCTGCAGGAATTCAACAGAAACATTACGTATCTTGTTTACCTTGGTAGATATTTCTAAAATGTCTGCGTAGTGCGCAGGAGCTTTGTATTCGATATTGACACTTCTTACAACAAACAAAGTGCCTTTTTCCGAAAGCTCCTTTAGGTTAAGCCCGCGCACCTCCATATATTCAGTGCGCGCTTCTTCAAGATACTTAAGATAATTGGCGTAATAAACAACTCCTCCGCAATCCGTATCGTGATAATATATGCGCTTTTGCATTAGGCCCCCCATATTTATGCCAATTGAAATTATACCACTATATTTTGTAAATCCAATAATGCCGGTTACCTACGCTTTAATTTTTCTCCGGAGATTTTATTGGCAATATCAACATATTCTTTAAGTGAAATATTTTCCGCCCGCGCATTAGGGTCTATTTTCAAAGAAGAAAAAAAATCCTGAGTAGCAATAAATTTTGAAAGCGAATTGGAAATTTTCTTCCGGCGTTGGCCAAAAGCACCACGCATTACCCTAAGAAGCAGGTTTTCATCTTCTGCTTTATGAAGAGGCTTATCATAAAAATCAAGTGCTATAAAGGAAGAATCGATTTTCGGTACCGGAGTAAATGCGCCTTTTGGAATATCGAAAACTTTTTCTATTCCAGCATAATATTGTATAAAACAGCTTAAAAAACTGTAATCTTTAGTTCCGGCTTTTGCAATTAACTTATCTACAAATTCTTTTTGAAAAGTAAGAAAGGCTTTTTTTATAAATGTTCTATTTTCGGTAAGATAGCTAATAAGCGAATTGCTTATCTGGTAAGGTACGTTTCCGAAAACAACAAGCTTTTCGCCCAAATCGTAAATGCTGAATTTAAGTATGTCCGAATGTATAACTTTAACGTTTATCTTATTTTTAAATTTTTGCTCCAGAACGCCTACAAAGCGCGGGTCAAATTCAATACAGTATAAAAATTTACATCTTTCACAAATTGCTGCGCTTATTTCTCCCGGGCCTGAACCGATTTCAAGGACAATTTCATCTTTGATATCGAGTGAATTTATTATTTTTTGAATGTAATTTTTTTCGGTTAAAAACACCTGCCCCAAAGAATGTGAAAGTTTCATATTTTATTTTTAGCTTGCAGAACAGTTACGGTTACGATGCTGTATCGTTTTACGGTTACGTTTTACGTATCGATTAAAATAACCAATAATCAAGATACAAGATACAAACAATATCCAACTCCCAATGACCAATAACCAAACGAGAATGTTTGGTTATTGAGATTTGGTTATTGGTCATTGTTTGGTTATTGTTTCTTGGAGCTTGGTTATTTATTTTTGTAGACGTTAATGTAACGTAGCGCAAAACATTTTTGAATTATTTATATTTTTAGCCTAAGTGCCAATTTAATTGCTTCCACCATAGACGATGCGAATGGTTTTTTATTCCGGCGCATAACCTCGAACGCCACACCGTGAGCGGGCGAAGTCCTTATTACAGGCAAGCCTATGGTAAAGTTAACTCCGGTTTTCATGGATAACAATTTAAAGGGAATCATTCCCTGGTCATGATAAAGAGCGATTATGCAATCATATTGTTTTATGGCATCTTCGGTAAAAAGGCTGTCTGCGGGATACGGCCCATAAAAATTTTCGCCAAAATTATGTATAACTTTATGGATAATTTTTTCTTCACTGCCTAAAAAAGTATTTACGCCTGCGTGCGGATTTAATGAGGCAACCGCAATTTTTGGGCGTTTTATTTTAAATATGCCTTTTAGTGATTTCAAAACCAGGCTAAAGGTATTGTTAAGATTGCTTTTATTTATAAAAACCGGAACTTTTTTAAACGGAACATGGCGAGTAAATAAAACTGTTTTAAGCTTTGCAGAAACCATCATCATTTCTATCTTGCATTTAAAATAATTGGCCAGATATTCGCTATGGCCGCTAAAATCGGACAAATTAAGCTTAACTGCCTCTTTTGACAAAGGAGCAGTCACAAGCCGATTTATACCGTATTCGCCCATAATTTCCAGAGCCTTTTTAAGATACTTGATGCTAGCGCAGCCCGAAAGTTTTGAAATATGCCCTGTTTTTAGCTTATTTATACCGGGCGTGTTTAAATCAATTAAAGTTATTCGTTTATTTATTTTTTTATAAATATCAAAGCGGCTTAATATTTTTTTATCGCCGACAACAAGAAACTGCGCCGCACAATTTCCTAAATCTTCGATTGCTTTTAATGTAATATACGGGCCGCAGCCAGCGGGATCCCCCATC
>Ga0265297_10006066_pt1 | contig 17865 bp, 14 predicted proteins | sample Munlanlwell13791_FD_192502 | JGI IMG/M metagenome (GOLD analysis project Ga0265297, IMG submission 192502) | Leachate microbial communities from a municipal landfill in Southern Ontario, Canada - Leachate well 137-91 | ecosystem: Engineered > Solid waste > Landfill > Unclassified | place...
CGTCTAAAAGCGCGGCTGCCACGCTATCGATCATACTCGGGTGGATTAACGGTTCATCTGCCTGGATATTTACTACTATTTTTACATCCAGCGGATTGACCACTTCGCTGATCCTGTCGGTGCCTGAAATGTGGCTCTTAGAAGTCATAATCACTTTAGCCCCGAACTCCCGGGCAGTGTCCGCTACCAACTCATGGTCGCAGGCAATAATGACATCTTCCAGCAGCCTGGCCTGTTTTGCCCGCTCATAAACCAACTGGAGCATCGGTTGGCCGGATATCTTGGCTAAAATTTTTCCCTCAAACCTGGTGGAAGAAAACCTGGCCGGAATAACTCCGATTACGTCCATTTTAACCTAACCTCTTTAAAAGTTCGGCGCGGGTGGTTGTGGCTGTGCCGATTTTACCTACGACAATACCCGCGGCGAAATTTGCGATATGCGCGGCTTCCAACTTAGCCGCCCCGGCACAAAGCCCGAGGGTAAAAGTGGATATTACCGTATCGCCGGCGCCGGAGACATCAAATACCTCCTGCGTTACAGTCGGTATATGCGTAGGGGTTTTACCCTTTTCAAACAATTTCATCCCTTGTTCACCCAAAGTAACCAGCAAAGAATCTAGGCCTAAATATTCTAAGATCTGCCGGCCGGCCAGGTCAATATCTTTATCCGTAAATAATTTATCGCTCTCCAGCTTGAGCTTATTTTTATTATCCTTAATCTTTAAATTCCTCACCGCATTCTCCAGCTCTTTGCGATTGGGGGTAATAGCAGTTACCTGGCGGTAGTATTGAAAATGGTCTTCTTTCGGGTCAATCGTGATAATCTTTTTATGGGACTGGGCAAGTAAAATCACGCCCTCTAATAACTGGGCATTAATTACGCCCTTACCGTAATCCTCGATAATGATAGCGTCAAAATCATAGATATTATTTTTAATAAAATTAAAAATTTTGCGCGTGGTCTCCCGGCGCAGAGCCTCGGTATGCTCCCAGTCCACCCTGACTACCTGCTGGTGGCCGGAGATAATCCGGGTCTTGACTGTCGTGTACCTGTCCGGCTCCATACAGATACCTCTGGTATCTATCTTGTTTTTCTTTAATTCCGACAGGAGTATCCGGGCATTAGGGTCGTTGCCGATAACGCCGGCCAAATAAACCTTGGCCTCAAATGACCGGATATTGTTGGCGACGTTCGCCGCGCCCCCGGGCACATGCGTGCGTTTATTGGCCCAGACTACCGGCACAGGCGCTTCCGGCGAAATCCTCTCTACCTTGCCCCAAACATACTCATCCAGGATTAAATCGCCGATAACCAGTACCCTGGCTTTATTGAGCCTGTGGATTATATCTTTAAGATTTTTCATAGATTTTCGATTACTGCCTGCGCTAAAAGCGGCAACATTATTTCATGATGGCCGATTATATAATGGCCTTTAGCGCTTGATTCCGTCGGACGAGCCACCACGTTTTGCAGCGCCCGGTATTGATAAATCATATCAAAATTCGCGCTGGTAAAGTCTCTGACTTTATTACCCAGGTTGCGCGCCAGATTCAGGGCCTTTAAAAATACTTCCGGAAGGACCACGCTTGAACCGAAATTTAAAACTACGCCCCCTTTATTCAGGGAACGGATATTTTCCGTTAAGGTGCAAAAATCCCGGTGGCTGGCCTGGCCGGTTAAACCGGCGTTAAACGAAGGGTGTTGATGGATAATATCCGTGCCAATACCGACGAAAACGCAAACCGGGACTTTATATTTATAAGCATTGTATAAAAGGCTCAAACTTTTATGGCGCAAAGCACAAGCAGCTATCTTTTTGGCTACCGAAAGCCCTAAGCCCAGGCCTTTTCCAGCGCCTTCTTTTACCGCGGCATTAATAAATTCCGCGGTCTCCCGGCCCATGCCGAATTTTCCGGTTTTGAGATTCTCGGCGACATCTTCGGAAGTTTTTCCCTGCAAGGCGATTTCAAAATCGTGGATTATACCTGCTCCGTTTAAAACGATACAGGTAATTACCTTCTTTTTAATCAACTCAATTAATACCGGATTAAGCCCGCATTTTATAACGTGCGCGCCGGCCATGAATATAACTGCTTTACCCTTTTTACGGGCCCGCACTAAGTCGCTCGCCACATTGCGTAACTCCTTTGCCTTTAAGATATTAGGCAAAGAATTATAGAAGCGCGAGAAGCTCTTATGCTTAGCCGGTATCCGGGCAAAATCCGCCAGGTTCACCTTACTTGCGCGCTCTCTAACCGAATATGTCTTAACCTTATTTATATTAATCATGGCGAAGTAATAATTTTAGCACAATCTGGCGCTAAATCAACTAGATATTTAGGATATTTATTCTCTAAATTATGATTTTACGATTATAACCTTACGCGGGTCCTGTCTTGGCTTGTTTCTCGCTGGGACACTTGCTTACTGGACTTCACATGCCCTGCTCGAAACCAAACCAAGCCACCCGCTAAAAGACAACGATAAATTATGCTTATAAATGACGCGGGCAAGTTACGCGGATGGAGATTCTATAAAAAGATAGGTCAGAATTATATTTATATAAAATAAACCTGACCCCGTTTCTTAGGCTACGGCGTACATGTTTGCAATGTTTTCCCACTTATGTATAGTTGATAGAAACAAGAGGGCGTCCTGTCTGAAAAGTACACCCAACAGCCATCACCAGGACTTGAGCCGCCTCCCACGCCGTTCTGGTGATAATAGCTTCGTGATGCAGTGCTAGGATTACTTACACTCATAATAGTATCTCCATCAATAGTTACTACAATGGGCCAGACATTATTTATAGGATAAGTTCCATAAACCGCATAATAGCCCAATAATGCTTGTCTTATAACATCTAGAGTGGTATATGCTTGTGATTTTTGAGCTTTGGCTACATTAGCAAAATAGCGCGGTATGGCAATAAGGGCGAGTATACCGATGATTACTACGACAATGATCAGTTCAATTAAGGTAAAAGCTTTCCTGGGCAGATTCATTTTAAAATTGTATCCACGGCAGAGACTACGTCTTCAACAGTGATTGCCTTCAGGCAGGCGAATTGTTTCTGGCAATTATGCGCCAGGCATTCAATACAGCCGGCTTCTTTATGCAGAATTTTATCCTTAAGCCCGACCGGTCCCCAGCGTCTGGGGCTTAGGCCTGCCTGGTTCCGGCCGAATATGGAAATTACCGGTGTACCTATGGCGGAAGCAATATGCACCGGCCCGGAATCATTGGAGATAAATAACGCGCACCTTTTTAACAGGCTGGCTAATTGCGAAACGGAAGTTTTACCCGCCAGGTTAATTACGCCTGAACGCATCTGTTTAGCCACAGCCTCGGCTGCTTTTAGGTCTTTTGGCCCGGCCACAATGAAGACTTTAAATCCGTAACTCTGGGCCAGCTTATCCGCTGCCTGGGCAAAACGTTCAGGAGGCCAAATTTTAGAGGGACAGCTTGCCGCAGGATGGATAGCCAAAAGTCTATCTGCTTCATGTATATTCTCCTGCTTAAACAATTCCTTTACCCACTTCTCAGATTCAGGTTTAATCGGCATATATAAATCTTTTTCCTGCGCATCAATATCCAGATACTTTAATAAATCCAGGTTATACTCCAGTTCATGTTTCTCGCCCAGTTGCTTCGTATGCCTGATCCTGTCCGTCAGCAAAAAGCCCAGCTTACGGTCATAGCCTATTCTTTTGGGTATACCGGCTAAAAAACTAACCAGGTGCGCGCGGTTAACCGGATGCAGAATAAGCGCCAGATCAAATTTCTTTTTCTTTAAGCCCTGAGCAAACCTGAGAGAATTCAGCCAGCTTTTATGCGCTCCATCTTTGTCATAAATAATTACTTTATCTAAATAAGGGTTACCTTCAACAATATCTTTTGCATAAGGAGAAACCATCATAGCGATATAGGCCTGCGGATACTTATCCCTTAACGCCTTAATTACCGGCGTGGACAGGAGCACATCGCCTATCCTGTCTGTGCGCGCAATCAATATGCGCTTAAAATCCTGCTCCCCGCGGGCCTTAAAGGGCAAAGCACAGCCCGTTAAGATAACCTTAGCTGCCCTGAACACATCGTCTGCCTTAACTAAAGACATACATTCTAATGTCCCGAATTTACATTGCGGTTTTTGGCAGGGCCGGCAGGGTATTTCTTTTTTTACTGCGTAAGAAACTTTTGACCACGGACCGTATTTCTCGTCATCGGTTATCCCGAATATAGCGATTACCGGAATATCCAGATAACTGGCCATATGCAGGTTAGCGCTATCATTAGTAATTAAAAGGCTGGCCTTCCTTAATAAACAGGCCAGCTCCCGCAATGTTGTTTTTCCGCTTAAGTCTAAAATAGGGAGCCCGGTATCTTTAGTTATATATTTATTGTTTTCGACGTCCTCTCTATCTCCAATCAGGATTATCTTTACCGGGAATTCTTCCCTTAATTTTTTGACTAACTCGGCGAACCTTTCTTTCGGCCATCTCTTGGTGTGGCTGCGGCTGCCCGGCGAGAGCACGACTATCCTGTCGTCTTTGCCGATATTATTTTCCTTTAATAACCTTTCCATCCGCTCATTGTCCTCCGGGGCACAATAGAGCGATTTAGCCAAAACAGGCAAAATATTGATCTTGGTTATATCTTTAATCCTGTAAAGATGCCTGTCTTTCATGTGTTTGAGGTGAGCGGGGATTTTTAAGAAAGCCGATGTTCTATACCTGGCCGGAAGGATCGCGCCCAGGAAACTATTGCGCAGATCCACGATTAAATCGAATTTCTCTTTCCTTAAACAATTAAATAATTTGATATTTTTACCCGCTGTATTCTTTTTATCGAATAAGATAAACCTATGCACGGAAGGGTTAGCTTCAAATATTTCCCTGGGCCGCTCTCCGGCTAACACCGTGATTTGCGCTGCGGGGAAATTCACGCGTAAATGATCCAATACCGGCAGGCTAAGCAGCGCGTCGCCGATATTGCTTAAGGAAATAAATAAAATTTTATTTACCATTTTATACGTTCGCCGCCTGAACTCCCCAGTCTTAAGGCCGGGAATGAAAGCGGCTCAGTATCAACCTTTGACAAACCCCGAACCTAAAGTCCGGGGTAACCGTAGGTTGATTTTTTTATTTCTCTGAGCACGTCGGTTGGTTTAATTGCCTTCATACAGCGGTTATCTTTACAGTGCACCTCATAACAGGGGATAACGCAACCGACATCTTTTTGCAAGATCCTGACATTTTTTGCTGGATACGGCCCGGTTATTTCTGGTGTAGTGGGGCCAAAGAGGGCGATTATTTTTTTGGCGCCTATACTATTAGCAATATGCAAAGGGCCGGTATCGGCAGTAATAAATAAATCCGCTCTTTTCGCCAAGGCCCCCAGTTGCTTGAGGTTAAAGACGCCGCAGGCGATGAGCGGTTTATGCAGCATTCTTCCCTGGATATCCCTACAGAGCGACAAATCATTATGCGAACCGGTGATAATCACTTTTGCGCCAAATTCCTCAATTAATTTATCCGCCAGCTCTGCCCAGTATTCTTTGGGCCAGCGCTTGGGCATCCAGTTCCCCCCGGGGTTGATTACCGCGATAGAATCGCCTTTAGCCACCGAATTTTTATTCAGGAAATTTTCAACGTAAACAGTATCTTCCTCGCTTACGAAAAATTCTGTATAGCGGTCTTCAACTTTTAATCCGGCCTTTTCGATTACGCTTAGATAATAGTCTATGCGGTGCAGCGAATCCCTCCTGGGAGGCATAATTTTTTTGGTCAATAAAAATCCCCTCTTCTTGGTATGATGCCCTATTCTTTCGGGTATGCCGGCGAGGCGGCAGATAAGCGCACGGCTAAAGGAGCGGTGCAAAAGAAAAACTACATCAAATCTTTTTTCTTTAAGCACGCGCACAAAATCCAATTGCTGGAAAATCCCTTTATGACGGTCTTTTTCGTCAAAGATGATAATTTCATCTAGATGTGGGTTTCCTTTCAGGACCGGATAGCACCTGCTGGGAACGATGCAGGCGATAAAGCTCCCCGGAAAGTTGCGCCGGACATTCCGGATTACCGCCGTAGAAAAAAGCACATCTCCCAGCCAATTGACGTTAAAAATAAGTACTCTCTTGTTTTCCGGCATTATTTCTTGCGTTTAAGTTCCCGTATAAAATTATAATAACCGCTTGTCTCTACCCAAAAAATAAATAAATTGGAGCAATTCCGGGAAATTCTCAATCTCTTGAGGGCAAATACATCCCTGTCGGAGAAGGCCTTACCCGGGTTACTCGCTACAGCCAGCCGATAACCGGCATCAATAACCTCCTGCCTGCTCCTTGAGTCAAACCGGCCTACCGGATAAGCAAAACTATCCACCTTCCTCCCTAGTTTCTTTTCTAATATTTTTTTGGAATCCCGGATTTCTTTTTTAAGGCTTCCCGGCGAAACTTCCTTCGAAAAATAAGGATGCGTAAGGGTATGGCTGCCAAAGGTAACCAGTCCCGATTCCTGCATAAGCGCTATCTCATCCCAGGAAATCCTGTCCTGGGCGGGTCTGCCGATTTCATTGATGATAACAAATACCGTCGCCGGAAAGTTATATTCCTTAAGTATCGGGAAGGCGTAAGTGTAGTTATCCTTATATCCGTCGTCAAAAGTTATGGCTATTGTTCGGGGAGGAATCTTCTTATTATCCCTGATTAAATCGGCGACTGCGCTTAAAGGCACGACATTATAATGATGCTTTTTTAAAAAACGCATCTGCCGCCGGAATATTTCGGGCTTAACTATCAAAAGCTCGATAGAAGAGTTTGGTTTGGGGCTTATAGAATGGTACATAAGTATAGGTACGTTATAGCGGCTGCGTAAAAACGCAGCGCTTAAGAATATGCCAATAAGAAATACTATCCCGAGAAAAACTAATCTTCTGCGTTTAAGCACCTTAAGTACTCCTTTTCGGTCTCCCGGACCATTTTCTCTTGAGAGAAATTATTTTGGATGAAAACCTGCGCTTGTTTACCCAGCTCCGCCCTTTTTAAAGGGTCGCTAAGCAATGTTAACACTGCAGCAGCCAATTCTTCGCTGTCAGCCGGGCTGGCTAATAAACCGTTCTGCCCGGGCTGGATCAGAGTTCTAATCCCACCGACATTTGAACCGATGACCGCCAGGCCCCCGGCCATTGCCTCCATCAGCGCCAGGCCCAATCCCTCCTGGAGCGAAGGCATAACAAATATATCTATCGCGGCTAACGCCTCTATTGTATCCGAAATTTCCGGAATAAAAAATACGCTTTTACCTATCCCTAAGCTGCCGGCTAACCCGGTTAAATCCCCCTGCGTTTTTCCCGTACCCACAATGAGTAACTGGGCCGCGGGGTATTTTTCCAGGACTTTTTTCATAGCGGTAATAAGATATTTATGCCCTTTCACATCCGAAAGCCGGGCAATGATCCCTATTACCGGCCCGTCGCTTAACCCCAGGTTTTTCTTCATCTGGATTTTTGGTTTTGAGGCTACCGCTTTAAACCTATCCAGGTCTATCCCGTTATTTATTACAACAATATCCTTATCCGGAACTTTAAAATCCTTAACCAGATGTTCTTTTACCTGCCCGCTTATAGCGATTATACCCTCTCCCCAGCAGGGAAAAATCCTGCGCAAGAGCCTGCGCTTAAAGAACCCGTGGCAGGTGAAAATACGCATTCGCCCGGTAAATTTATGCAAGAGACAGCCTAAGACCTGAGTGGTCCGGCTATGCGTATGGATTATATCAATTTTATATTTTCTTATTATACCAGATAATTTAATGGCGCTAGAAATTATCCCGGGGCTTAACTCCTTCTTTGTCTTTATCGCTATGGGGATATAAATTACCCCGGCTTCTTTAAATTTAAAGGCCAACTCTCCCCCCGAAGAAGCGACATATACGTTATGCCCTCTTTTCTTCAAGCCGCCTGCCAGAGTCAATACGTAGCTGGTTATACCGCCGACATCAAGATGATTGGTTATATGGAGAATATTCATTTCAACATTTTGTCTATACCGGCTAATACTTCCTCAACCCTGATCAGGTTCATACATCTCTTATGCCGGCATTTTGGCTTATAGCAAGGGCTGCAGGTCAGGTCTCTTTTGATAACCAGGGCGTTTCTAGCCGGAGGCATATGCCTTGCCGGGTCAGTGGGCCCGAAAAACGCGATTACCGGCACACCCATTGCCGCGGCTATATGTAAAGGCGAAGAATCCGCCGAGATATATAAAGAACAATGTTTAATCAGGCAAGCTAACTGGTTAATGGTAGTCTTGGCGCAGGCATTGATAATTTTAGTATTCTTCACCATGGAAATCAGGGCACTTGCCTCGGCTGTATCATCATGCGTGCCGGTAATAACCACGCGCATATTTCTTAAGCCCAGCTCTTCGCATAATTTAGCGATATGCCCTTGAGGCCAGCATTTCGTGAGCCAGCGTTTACTGGCGCTAATGTTTATCCCGATAATCTTCTGGTCGGCGCTCAACCACTCCGTATTCAACAGGCTCTCCACATACTCATCATCACTCTTGCCCGGCCACAGCTCCAAATGGCTGTCTTTTAAATCTATCCCCAGCATCCTTAGGAGCCGGAATTGATGCGTTACCGGATCAATAGCGGGTTTATCGTCCTTAATCCGATGATTGAGCAGAAAAGCGAACTTCTTGTTATCGTAACCGTAACGCTCAATGCTTAAAGACAGGAAAGAAAGCCAGTGGCTCGCCCGGTTATTCTGCAGGTCAATAACTAAATCAAAATTCTTCTTTCTTAATACCCGGCCGATACCCAGCAGCCCCTTTAACCCCTTATCTTTATTTTTAAGGTCAACGACCAGCAACTCATCTATATAAGGGCAGCGCAGCAACGCTTCCTTAGCTTCCTCTCCCACTAAAAAACTGATCTTATGGCGCGGGAACTTTTCTCTGATCGCCCGCAGGCCCGGAGTAGATAAAATTATATCCCCCAAAGAACTTAGCTTGATGATTAAAAGCTTAAAATTGCTGAGCGCCTCCGTGTAAACGTCCAGCGTATTTTTTACCATCAGCTCAACATTATATTTTTCCTTTACCTTTTTATAGGCCTCCTCGGCAAGTTCGGCCGCCAGGCGAGGGTCCTTAAATATCTTGACCACCGCTTCAGCCATACTCTGCGGGTCGCTCGGAGGGACCATTAATCCGGTGCGGCCATTTTCAATGATATCCACTACCCCGCCCACCTCGGTAGCCACTACCGGCACTCCGGCAGCCTGCGCCTCCACGATTACCCTGCCAAACGCCTCATGAGTAGTAGTCGCCAGGACCACCAAATCTAAATTCAGTAATAGTTCGGGTATGTTCCTCTGCGTCCCCAGGAATTCCGTGCAGTGGCCCAGCCCCAGCCTCCTGACCAAAACCTCTATCTGTTCTTTATAAGCCTGGCGGGAACTCGGCGCATCCCCGACTACCCAAATCTTTAAATAGGGAATAGCCCTGGCTGCTTTAGCCATGGCCTTGATAAAATAAAGGTGGCCTTTTAACGGAGTAATCCTTCCGATAATACCGACATTGAATTCCCGGCCGCGTTTTTTATCGGGGCTTAAATATTTGAATTTTTCCAGGTCCACGCTGCGCGGAATAAGCTTTATCCGTTCATGCGGGACAGTAAAATCCTCGATCATATGCCGGGCAATGACGTTACTTAAGACAATCACTTTTTTTCCCCAGCCCATCACATAACTAAAAGGGTGTTTTTTATAATAACCGTGGCAAGTAGTAATAAAGACGGCTTTTGTCTGGCGGCAGGCAAAATAGGCGATCCAGGCAGGGACGCGCGAACGCGCGTGCACGATATCTATTTTTTCTTTTCTAATAATCTCCGCCAGAAGCGGAACCGTTTTTATAATTGAAAAAACAGATTTTTTGTGCACCGGCAGATGATAGTGGACAGCACCCAATTCCTCTAAATCCTTGACCAGTGAGCCGCCGGCAGAAACCACCACTGCCTTATGTCCCAAACGCATCAAATATTTGGCTAGGTCCAGCGTCCCGGTTTCTACGCCGCCGACATTAAGCTCAGGCAATACCTGCAAAATATTCATAATCTCCTCAGAGCACCTTTTCTATCGCCTTACTAACCGTCTCCCTGTCTGCTAAAACTTTTACCGGCTCTTTATTCTGCCGGATATCCGCAATTGTCCGGCCTAACCTATCTATCTCGCTTAAATATATGTAATTGTTCAGCGCAAGGCCCTTAAGGAAATTTGCGTGTTTACGGCTCAAGCCCGCGGATTTAAAAACTACTACAAATTTAGCACTGCTGGCTGCTTCAGAAATCATGGATATGCTTTCCGGAGAGGTTATGACGAACTGGCTTAAGGCCAAAATACCGCCCACAGCCTGCGGGATATTCTTTTCATTAGCGATAACCATAAGTTTACAGCGCGGATATTCCTTAAACTCTTGTTTTAGCAAGCCTTCCACTTCTGCCGAAGTACGCCGCGAGGTAGTTATGAGAATAGAGGCATCCATCTTTTCGGCGGCTGCCTTGACCTGGCCGGCTAACCTGGCGGCTAAAGCTTTGTCCAGAATAAATTTTTTGCTATTGCCGCCTAACAGTAATCCGATATAAAAAACCCGGGGATCTAAATTATACCTTTTAACTAACTCCGCGGATTGTTCCTCAAGGTACCTTGGGGTTATCAGATTGAGCGCTCCTTTAGTTACCACTATGTTCCTTTTTTTGGGCGGACGGTCATGCTGGGGCATAACCACTAAATCAAATTTTTTCAGACTCAAGAATGACGGCCGCATTATCGCGATAGACCTGGCTTGCGCCTGGCGCGAGATAATAAAGTTAACCGGAGCGCTGCCGGAACCGCAGGAGATAACGATATCGGACCGGGAATGCGCAAGCGCCGCATAGGTATCCGCCTGGAGAAACTTTCTCAAGTGCCAAAGGCAGCTTGGGCAAGGATACTTGCCTGATAAAAGGCTGCTTAAGGAAAAAACTAATTTAGCTAATTTATTTTGGAACTTTATCTCCACGGCACTGGCCCTTACCCGGATACCTTTATTTTCCAGGCGCTGCGTAATTATACGGCTCAAGGCCTCTGATTGGCGCAGGTGCCCGGGTTTACCATCATTTAGGATAAGAATATCTTTTTCGTCCGAATATTTCCAGATTCTATAAGTCCAAAGGTATTCCTTAGGGTAGGCCCGGATAAAATCTTCGAACACCCGGGTGACTTTCTTTAAATTATCCTGGAGGTCTTGCGCTGCGTCTGCGGTTTTAACCAGCTCCAATTCCTTACCCACCAGGACTTTTATCTTCGGGCCCTTGGTCCTGGTAAAATATACCGGGATAATCGCGGTATCATATTTTAAAGCTATTTTTATCCCTCCGGTAGACATAGAGGCGCTCTGGCCGAAGAATTCAACCAGATCTCCGCTTTTACCTCCCTGGTCCAGGGTTATGCCGACCGCGGAATTGTTTTTAAGCGCTGCGATCAATTGCTTCAAGCCGCCTTCTTTAGTAATTATCCGGCAGCCTTTTTTCTGACGATAGCTGTTCAGTAGTTTATTTAAACGGGGAAACCCCTGGTCCTTGACAAAAAGGTAAAAAGGGAAACCGCAGTTAGCGCAGATAATATTGGCGAGTTCCCAGCTCCCGGCGTGCACTGAAATAAGGACCGCGCCTTTTCCCTTTTTTAGCCCGCTATAAATATTTTCTAATCCCTCTATTTCAATATATTTCTCCATATAGGCCTTATCTACCTTGGGGATTAAAAATATTTCGATTATGCTCTGGCCGAACGACCGGTAGAATTCCCGGGTAACCCGGCAAATAGTTTCCAGGGTTAAACTTTCTCTCAGGGCGTTTTTTATATTAGCGTAACTCCTAGCGCGGTGCTTAGCGTCAAAATAGTAAAACCAATCCCCCAGCCTCCGTCCCAGGAAAAGAGTTACCTCTACCGGCAGGAACCTGAATAACGCCCCTAATGCCTTAAAGAGAATACAGGCTAAGTAATCTAGTAATAAGCTGTTCTTCATTTTTAGTAATTTTTAGCGCGATACGTAAAACTAATAACTTATGTTTCCCGAATATCCCAATGTCCGCGTCGGACAACCGGGAAGCATCTTTTACCGTCGTAACAATTATGCCTAAATCCGCTTTTCTTGCCTTAGCGCAGATATCCTCCAACTCTTCCTCGCTGTAATTATGATGGTCGCTAAACCTTAAATCCAGACCGATATGCACGCCAAGGGAGCGCATTAAACCGCTAAACGCCTCTGGCTCGCCTATTCCGGAAAATAAAGCCGCCGGCTTAGCTTTCAAATAATCCGGTTTCAATAATTCTTCCGGCTTATCAATAGCGTAAAATCCTAACGGAACATGCGTAGACTCCAGAATTTGCGCCGTGGGATTAATTTTGTTAAGGTCGCTTCGGATTGTCTTTAAATCGCCGGTAAAGCCGGTTTTGGTTAAAATAAAAATATCCGCGCGCCTAAGTGCGCGAAGCGGTTCGCGCAATATCCCCCGCGGCAGCATGTGGCGGTTACCCAACCCCTGCGCCGCGCTAACCGTCACAATCTCTAAATCCTTTTTAAGGCGCCATTGCTGCAAACCGTCATCAAGAATAACCGTATCTACCCCATATTCTTTTATGGCTCTCTTTGCGGCACGCACCCTGTCTTTATCTACAATTACCGGGATATCGCCTAAATGCTTAAGCAGCATGGCCGGCTCATCCCCCATTTCCCCGTCAATTTTCTTATACCCCCGGCTTAATACCGCTAACCTATGCCCCTTATCCCTAAGGTAGCGGCTGATAAACTCAACCAGGGAAGTTTTACCTGTGCCGCCGAGGGTAATATTGCCGATACTAATGACTCTGCAATTTAACCTGGCTGGCTTGAATGAAAAAAACAGGATTAATCCTCTGATCAGTGCCCCATAGATAAAAGAAGCCAAAAGCAGCAGGAATTTGACTAAAAACGCAAAAAATCCCTTCTCTTTGTCCGTCGCCAGATTGTAAAGATATCTCTTCATATTAGTTTATTATGATAGCACAGGAAAAAACAAGAAGCAACAGCTTTATCAGGAAGAAAAGCCTTTTAAATACAACAAGATAGGAGATTTATCTCTTAGCGGCAACCTTATTGCAGGACGGCTCAATCAAACCCGGGATATCCTGCAGTTTATCAACAATAATGTCTGCTTTCTTAAGGTATTCCTTAGGCAGGCTCGTGGTAACGGCAACGCAAAACATCCCTGCCCTTTTAGCGGATTCTATGCCCAGGGGCGCGTTTTCCACAACCAGGCACTGGCTGGGCCTGCATTTAAGCAAACGGCTGGCTTTTAAATAGGGAGCAGGGTCCGGCTTACCCCTTTTTACCTGGTCGCCGGCTACGATAGCTTTAAATAAAGAGATAATCTCCCGCGGGAGTATTTTATTTACCTCTTTAAGCGGGCTTCCAGTGACCAGGCCCAGGGAATAACCTCTCCGGTAGAGGCATAGTATAAATTCTTTTGCTCCCTTAAAGAGAAAACGCCGGAAAAATTTTTTGAATATCCTCTGGCGGCTGGAAAATATCTCGGCTAAAAGTTGAGGAGCAGGTTTTATACCCGAGCGCGCCAGTAAATCCCTAAGTGTCTTTTCCCATTTCTCGCCTTCCTTGGAATAGACCTCAAAACAACTCACCCGCACGCCATACGGCCTTAACGCCTCATACCAGGCCAAAAAATGATACGGCATGGAATCAATAATTACGCCGTCCATATCAAAAATAACTGCCTTAGGAATAAATTCGGAATTAAGCATTTTTAGCGGTTTAATCCGTAGACATAAAGGAAAAGTTTCTTTCAATAAAATCAATAAGTTTCTGCTGGAGGCCCGGGGAGATATTGATAAATTCTATTCCTACGCCGGGGTAAGAATGCGGCTGGACCTGCTTATCAGGAATCCAGACGACCTTGGCTTCTAACTCCAAGGCCTCGCGCTTGGGAGGAAGTTTCATTTTAAGGATTACTTCATCGCCAAGCTTAAATTTATTGCAACCGAAAATGAAGGCGCCGATAGCGCTTAAATTCAACAGGTCAAGCTTCAAGCACACGGGATTTCTGGCATACTTGGCCTTTAGCTCTACCTTTATATCAATAGGCAGACGTTTAAACCTGCGGCGCAGCTGCATCTTCTGTATATCTTCAATAACCTTGTCTTCTTTAAAACTATTTAAAGCCAGCTCCTCGTCCGGGTAGATCTCAATGACCCGGTCCATCCCGGCGATGCAAAGAATATTCCTGATATGCACCGGCACATTGCAGAATTTCATCCTTCCCTGGTTATTCATTACCTCTTTATAGGCAATGACAACCACGGAAGTACCCATGTAATCAATAAAATCCACATCCTCCAGGTTGCAGAGTATATCGTTATAACCGTCGCGGACACATTGCCCGACTACTTCCACCAGGTTGGCGGAGTCTACGTCAATACGCCCGGTTAAATCTAAAATTATAATACCGTTATTCTGCCTGGCTTTAATTTCCATTTGCTAATCCTATCGCGCCAAGCGCCTGGCTGTTTTTTCTCGTCGCGCCCTGATTTTTTGCTATGACGCTTACGGCGTTAGCCTTGAGTTGAACAACCAGGGAGCTGTCTTTTAAAAGTCGCGTTAAAGCCGATAATAAATCATCTCCGTCTTTTATCATTATAGCAGCATTATCCTTTAAAAACATCTCCGCTATATCGCGGAAATTAAACATGTGCGGGCCGAAGATAACGGGCTTACCCAAGGCCGCCGGCTCTAAAATATTATGCCCGCCTTTTTTGATTAAACTTCCGCCCACAAAAACTGCGTCCGCCGCCGTATAAAAATTAGCCAGCTCCCCGATAGTATCCAGGACGAAAACCGGATTAGTTATTCCGGATAAACTTCGGGAACCCAGCTTAGAGATTTCCAAGCCGTTGAACCCAAACCCGGATATAGTTTTCAGGAGGTGGGCTAACCTCTGGGGATAGCGCGGGGCAATGAGAAGCTTCAAGGAAGGAAAATTATCCAACAGGCTCTTGTAGGCGCTCAATATTATTTCCTCTTCTCCCTCGTGGGTAGAACCGGCGATGAAAAGCTTCTCGCCGGGCCTGAGGCCCAATTTCTCCCTGTAGCCGGCTGCCTGGACAGGAATTAACTGATCAAATTTCATATTCCCGGTTACCTTTATCTTCGCAGGCGCAACCCCCAGCTTCTCCAATCTTGCGGCGTCAGATTCAGTCTGGCAGCAGAATAAACTTATCCTGTTTAAAATGGGTTTAATCAAAAACTTAATTGCGAAGTATCCGTTGAAAGAGGCATCGGATATCCTGGCGTTAACCGTAACAATAGGGATACCTTTCTTATAAAGACAGGCTACCAGATTCGGCCAGATTTCGGTTTCGGCAATAATAAACAGGGACGGATTAATCCGCTTAATCACCCTGTTTACTACAAAACTAAAATCCAGCGGCAGATACGTAACCAGGTCGCCGGGTTTCTTTAAATCCCGGGCAATCTTGTTCCCGGTAGGAGTAACGGTAGAAATGACAAATTTCTTGGCCGGATAAATCTTACGCAGCTCTTCAACCAAGCCGCGGATGGATTTTGCTTCTCCTACGCTTACGGCATGCACCCAGATCGGCCTGTCCAATAATAAATTCCCGGGTAAAACTCCCAGGCGCGCTAAAAACCCGCGATGAAATTTGCCTTTAAATAAATATACCGGCAGGCAGATTAAAATAAAGGTTAAAAATATTAAATCATACAATATAAGCATATTCTCCTTTTAGGCGTGGGGATGCGCCTTGTCGTACACGTTCTTCAGCTTATCGGTTGTCAGGTGCGTGTAAATCTGCGTAGTGGATAAATTCGCGTGGCCCAATAATTCCTGGACCGTACGCAGGTCAGCTCCCCGGTTCAATAAATGCGTGGCAAAAGAATGCCGGAAAGTATGCGGGGATACCCCTCGCTGGATACCCGCGCTTTTCAAATATTTCCCTACCGCATCGCGCACGCCCCTTGTAGAAATGCGCTTACCATTCTTATTTAAGAATACCGCGTTACTCTGTTTCTTCCGTTTATCCAGGTATTTTCTTATCGCTGTTAATGCCGCATCCCCTATCGGCACAACCCGCTCTTTTTTACCTTTACCTTTAGCCTTGACTATCCCCGCGATAAAATCTACGTCATCAAGGCTCAAGGCTACTAATTCGGAGATCCTTAGGCCGCTGGAATAAAAAGTTTCTAATATCGCCCGGTTACGTAAACCCAATTCATCATTATTATCTTTGGGCAGGGCGGATTCGATTAATTTAAACACCTCTTCTTCCGTCATAAAAGAAGGCAGGTGCTTATCCAGCCTGGGGCTGGAGAGCATAAGGATGGGGTTAGCCTTTAGATAGCCCTCGCGGCAAAGGAACCGGAAAAAACTGCGTAACGCCGAAAGGTGCCGGCCAACCGTCCTGTTCCCCAAATTTTTTTCCTTTAAAACCGCCAGATATTTTCTTAAAAGCAAATAATCTATTTTTTCAAGGTTAAGCTCCCCGCAGAATTTATTGAAATCTTTTAAATCCAGCTTATAATTTGTCAAGGTATGTTCCGAATAATTTTTCTCGATCTCCATATACCGCATGAATTTTTCAATATATTTATCCATAATACGCATAGGGACCGTTTCCCTATCCCTATAGGGAAACGGTCCCTAACCCCTATTTTATTCTTTATCCTCGGGTAAAGTACGCGAAGTAAACCTGCACTGCGGGAAATTAGAACATCCGTAGAAAAATCCGCGCTTGGAGCGGCGCTCGATTAATTCTCCGCCGCAATCGGCTTGCGGGCATTTAACTCCCGAGGTAATGGACTTGGAATTTTTACACTCCGGGAACCCGGAACAACTTAAAAACTTTCCCCGCCTGCCCCACTTGACAATCATGGGCTTACCGCATTTAGCGCAGACCTCATCCGTAGTAATAACTTCCTTCTTGATATTTCCTTGAGCAAAATCCAGGCTCTCTTTAAAAGGCACATAAAAATCCTGTAGGACCTTAATCCGCCCCAAGCTGCCTTCTTCAATCTGGTCAAGTTTATCCTCCAGGGCAGCCGTAAAATTTACATCTATAATTTTAGGAAAATATTCAACCAACAGTTCGCAGACCATAAAACCCAACTCCGTCGGGTTAAGGTACCCTTTAATCCGGCGCACGTAATCGCGCAAGATCAAAGTATAGATTATCGGCGCATAGGTTGAGGGCCGGCCGATTCCATCTTCTTCCAGCGCCTTAATCAAGGAACTATCAGAATAACGCGGCGCAGACTTGGTAAAATGCTGCGAAGGCAGGAGATTCAATAACTCCAGACTATCTCCTTTTTCCAGGGGAGGCATTATATTTTTCTTCTCTTTATCTTTCTCTGACTCTTCATCTTCGCCATTCCTGTTATAAGCTGCCATAAAACCGCTAAAAGTAAGCGTGCTTCCCGATGCGTTAAATTGATACCTGCCTGCTTCTATAATTACGGAGGTTACGGCATAGACAGCAGGCTTCATTTGGCTGGCCACAAAACGGTTATAAATAAGCTCATATAATTTTTGCTGGTCAGGAGTCAAGAAAGTTTTCAGGCTATCCGGATGGCGCGATACAAAAGTAGGCCGGATAGCTTCATGCGCTTCCTGAGCGAGCTTTTTCACTTTGTAATAGTTTGGAGTTTCCGGGACAAATTCCTGGCCAAAGCTCCTGGAGATAAAACTGCGCACTTCATTAATGGCCTCGGGAGCTACGCGCGGAGAATCCGTACGCATATAGGTAATTAAGCCCACCGG
>Ga0265297_10006067_pt1 | contig 17861 bp, 16 predicted proteins | sample Munlanlwell13791_FD_192502 | JGI IMG/M metagenome (GOLD analysis project Ga0265297, IMG submission 192502) | Leachate microbial communities from a municipal landfill in Southern Ontario, Canada - Leachate well 137-91 | ecosystem: Engineered > Solid waste > Landfill > Unclassified | place...
CCTTGCGGTAGGCCGCGAGATGGAGTTTCTGCTAGAAACTATGGAAAATGACGCCGGGGTGATGACTTTATCCCGTGAAAAAGCCATGCGTATGCAGGGTTGGGACAAGATAGTCAAATTATCAAATGAAGGCACCTTGGTTGAAGGAAGGCCGGTAAAGAAAGTAAAAGGCGGATTTCTCGTAGACATTATGGGTATCGAAGGTTTCCTGCCCAGCTCTCTATCGTCTTTTCGCAACATACCGGATAAGGATATCTTATATAAGGTATTCAAGTTTAAAATCGTTAAAGTCAATAACTTACGCCGCAGCATTATTGTCAGCCGCCGGGAAGCCGTACAGGCTGATCGGGATGTGGCCAAAAGCAAGATCTGGCAGGAGTTAAAGATCGGTAATATTTATCCGGGCACAGTCAAGGCGATTACTGATTTTGGCGCATTTATTGATTTAGGCGGTGTCGACGGGCTTTTGCACATTACCGATATGTCCTGGTCAAAAATCAGCCATCCGTCGGAGATCGTAGCTATCGGAGATAAAATAGAGGTGATGATTCTAAACCTTGACCAGGCTTCAGGAAAAGTTTCTTTAGGTTTAAAACAAAGGCTATCTGATCCCTGGAAAGATATCGAGGGAAAGTTTAGCGTCGGCCTAAAAGTAAAAGGAAAAGTCGTTAACATCCTTCCTTATGGGGTTTTTGTGGAATTGGAAAAGGGGATAGAGGGGTTGATTCATGTCTCCGAAATTTCCTGGACCAAACGGGTAAATAACCCGGGAGAGATGTTTGCGGTGGGCGACATCGTGGAAACCCAGATATTGAGCGTGGAAAAAGATTCCCGCAGGATTTCGCTTAGTTTAAAGCAGCTGGAGCAAAATCCCTGGCTTGACGCAGAATCAAAATATCCGGTTGGCTCGACTGTTTCCGGTAAGGTCCGCGGGTTTACCGAATACGGAGCATTCGTCGAACTGGATTCTAACCTTGAAGGTATGATTCATGTATCGGATATTTCCTGGACCAAAAGAATTGGCCACCCTCAGGATGTCCTCAAAAAAGGCCAGAAAGTCGATGTTTCCGTGCTTTCGGTTGATTCAGCAAACCGCAGGATTGCACTGGGTTTAAAGCAGCTCCAGGAAAATCCCTGGGTAAAGATTGCTGAAAAATATCCGCTGGATACCCAATTGGAAGTTGAAGTTTCCAGCCTGACTGAATTCGGTGTATTTGCCAAGATTGATGATGAACTGGAAGGTTTAATCTACTCCAGCGAAATCAATAAAGAAACAGTTGCTAATTTAAAGCCCGGAGATAAAATAAAGGTAAAGATAATTAAGGTCGATGTCGAACAGGCCAAGATCGGTTTAACTGCCAGGTTATAATGGAACTAGAAAGACAATTAGCGATAATTAAAAGGGGCGCCGTAGACTTAATCTCGGAAGAGGAGTTAAGAAATAAACTCCAGCTGAGCATTAATACTAGGCGCCCCTTAAAAATTAAGGCGGGTTTTGACCCCACTGCGCCAGATCTTCATCTAGGCCACACGGTACTTTTGCGTAAACTCCGCCAGTTCCAGGACCTTGGCCACGAAGTTTATTTTCTTATCGGCGATTTCACCGGCCAAATCGGAGATCCTTCCGGCCGTTCCGAAATCAGGAAGCAGCTTTCTAAGCAGGAAGTTGATAAAAACGCCCTGACTTATAAATCCCAGGTCGCCAAAATCCTTAATATGAGCAAACTTAAAATTGTTTTTAACAGTAAATGGTTTGGAAAAATGTCGGGCGTCCAGATACTTGAACTTGCCACTCATGCTTCAGTTTCGCAAATGCTTTCCCGCGATGATTTCAAAAAACGTTACGCTTCAGGAGTTAATATTTCCATTCTAGAATTTGTTTACCCGCTTATGCAAGGGTATGATTCGGTAATGCTTGAAGCTGATGTTGAAATCGGCGGCACTGACCAGATCTTCAATTTACTAGTCGGCCGCCAGTTCCAGAAGGATTTTAAACAGCCTGAGCAGGTTGTTTTGACCATGCCGCTTTTGGAAGGCACTGATGGAATCCAAAAAATGAGTAAATCCTACGGTAATTATATAGGTATTAATGAGCCGGCAAAAGAAATCTTCGGTAAAGTAATGTCTATTTCCGATACACTAATGCTTAAATACTATGAGTTGCTTACCGACGAAGACCTGGGAAAAGTAAAAGAAATGCATCCTAAAGAGGCAAAGGTAAATCTGGCGAAGATAATTATCACCCAATATCACTCTAAGCAAGCTGCTGAAAATGAAGCTGAGGAATTTAAACGGGTATTTTCCCAGAAAGAAATTCCGTCCGAAATGCCTGTAGTTTTGACCGATGGAACATTAACCGTAAAGACAATACTGATTGAAAATAAGTTGGTTGCAAGCGGCAATGAGGTCCGCCGGCTGATTAGGGAAGGGGCTATAAGTTTTGGCAATAAAAAAATTGATAATGAAAGTTTTATGCCGAAATCAGAAGATATTTTAAAAGTTGGTTCACGCCGTTTTCTTAAAATAAAATATAAGCAATAAGGGTTTAATAATTATGTTTTGGACAACCATCGGCGCAATTGCAGCACTGCTTACTTCGCTTTCTTTTGTTCCCCAAATAGCCAGGTCTTTGCGGACCAGGTCGGTAAAAGATGTCAGCCTGGTCACCTTGTATCAACTTTCCTGCGGCGTCGGTTTATGGATAGTTTACGGCTCTTACCGCAAAGACCCGATAATTATCCTGGCTAATGCAGTGTCTTTGCTTACCCTGTTTATTTTAATCTACCTTTATTTTAAGTATGACTGTGTTTCTAGGCCTGCGGGAGGCGACAAATGAAAGGTATTTTGTTGGCTGGAGGTAAAGCCAAACGGCTTTACCCGATTACTAAAGGTATTTGTAAACAAATGCTTCCGGTTTATGATAAACCGATGATTTATTATCCTTTATCGGTTTTAATGCTTGCCGGGATCAGGGATATCCTGGTTATTTCAACACCCAAGGATATTCCAAGATTCCAGGATTTACTTGGTGATGGCGGGGATTTAGGAATCAAGCTTTCTTATGCGATCCAGCCTGAACCGAAAGGTATTGCCCAAAGCTTTATTATTGCCGAAGATTTTATAGGCAAAGATAAGGTTTGCCTTATACTTGGCGACAATATTTTTTATGGTTATAATTTGAGCCAGCTGCTCAAGCAATCTGCCGGATTGAAGAACGGCGCAATTATTTTCGGTTATTACGTTAAAGACCCGGCTCGCTACGGCGTGCTTGAGTTTGATAAAAATTGTAAAGTAATTTCAATTAAAGAAAAACCTAAAACACCCAAATCCAATTGGGTAGCCGCCGGTTTATATTTTTATGATAATAATGTGGTTGATTTTGCCAAGAAGGTCAAACCGTCAGCCAGGGGAGAGCTGGAGATTACATCCGTAAACAATGAATATATTAAATCCGGCAAGCTTAAAGTAAAGTTTCTAGGCCGGGGACATGCCTGGCTTGATACCGGCACCTATGAATCGCTAATCGACGCAGCAATATTTATCAAAACCATGGAAGACAGGCAAGGCCTAAAGATCGGCTGCATCGAAGAAGTGGCTTACCGCATGGGTTATATCAATAAGAAACAGTTGCTTAAAACAGCCGCTGGGTTACCTGTCAGCTACGGTCAGTACCTGAAAGATTTATTAAAAAATGAATAGGAAAATTTTAATCCTGGGCAAAGGCTTTATTGGCGAAAGATTGCAAAGAGAATTGGATTGCCGGATCGATTCATCGATTATCAATTCTTTTGCTGATGCCGAAGGATTAATCAAAAAGTATAATCCTAAAATTATCATTAATTGTATCGGTATAACCGGAAAAAATAATGTTGACGATTGTGAGCTTGATAAAAACCAGACGCTTTTGGCAAATAGTTTTATACCGGTTATATTAGCAGAAGCAGCTTTACGCAATAATATAAAACTGGTGCATATAAGCAGCGGATGCATTTTTAATTTTGATTATAAGAAAGATAAACCGATAGAAGAGGGCAGCCAAAATTATTTTTTTAAGTTATTTTACAGCCGTAGTAAGATCTATGCGGAGAAAGCGTTGGAAACGCTGGCCAGGGATTATAATATTTTAATTGCTAGGATCCGGATACCGCTTTTAAATGCCAAGCACCCTAAAAATGTCCTGGATAAACTAATTAAATACAAAAAAGTTATCGATATGCCCAACTCAGTTACTTATATTCCCGATTTTATCAAAGCAATCAAACATTTGATTAAAATTGACGCCAGAGGAATTTTTAATATTGTAAACAAAGGGGCTTTGCGTTACCCGCTTCTTATGAAGATATATCAAAAATACACTCCTGAGTTTAAATACACCGTTATAGGTTTGTCTAAGCTTGGGTTAGTTCGGACAAATTTGCTTCTTTCTACAAAAAAACTTGAAAAAAGCGGTTTTAAAGTAAGAAATATAAATTCAGTTCTCGAAGAATGCGTAAAAGAATACCTAAAATCTTAGTCACCGGAGGAGCGGGTTTTATCGGCAGCGCCTTTGTCCGCCTTTTGATAAAAAACGGGCACCAACCGGTAATCCTGGATAAGCTTACCTACGCCGGCGACTTAAAGCGCCTTGACTGCGTTAAAGGGAGCTTTAAATTTTATAAAACAGATATCTGCGATAAGAAAAAACTGAGGTCTATTTTTAGGAAAGTAAAGCCCGACATCGTAGTTCATTTTGCCGCCGAAAGCCATGTTGACAGAAGCATAATTGATGCCTCAGTTTTTATAGAAACAAACGTTAAAGGCACCCAGGTAGTTATGGACGAAAGCCGAAAACAGAATATAAAAAAATTCATCTTTATTTCGACCGATGAAGTTTACGGAGAGATAGCCTGCGGGAAGTTTTCGGAGAACTCCCAGATTAAACCCAGCAGTCCCTATGCAGCTTCCAAGGCGGCAGCAGACCTTTTGGTCCAGTCATATATCAGGACTAACAATTTTCCGGCGATTATTATCCGGCCTTCGAATAATTACGGACCGTGGCAGTACCCCGAAAAACTAATATCGCTTTCCATTCTTAGGATTTTTGACGGGGCAAATATTCCGGTTTACGGTAAAGGACAGAATTCCCGCGAATGGCTTTATGTCGACGACTGCGCGTTGGGAATTCTTAAGGTTATTAAAAAGGGTAAGCTCGGACAAATTTATAATTTAGGCAGTTCACAGGAATGTAAAAATATCGATACCATAAAACTCCTGCTTAAAACTTTAAAGGTAAGTGCAAACAGATATGAATTTGTCAAGGACCGGCCGGGGCATGATTTAAGGTACTGTCTTGATTCGAAGAAGCTTTGCCGCCAAACAGGGTGGAAGCCGCAAGTATTATTAAGCCGGGGCCTTAAATTAACCGTAGACTGGTCGGTCCAGAATCGGTATTGGCTTAAAAGCAAGCTTGGTCAGATAAACAAACTTTATAAATAAATTTTTTTCCGCTAAATTCTCCGGGGAATCTTTTAAAAAAGAGAGAGAATATGTCGGTTGTTATAATTACCGGTTCATGCGGGCTTGTTGGTTCAGAAGCTGTAAGTTTTTTTGCCCAAAAGGGATTTGATGTTGTCGGTATTGACAACAATATGCGCAAAGTCTTTTTCGGCCAGGATGCATCTACCCTTTGGATCAAAAAAAGACTGCAAAATCTCCACAAAAATTACCGCCATTTCTCTATAGACATCCGTAATCAGAATAAAATAAAATCGATATTTAAAAAATACAACAAAGATATAGTTTTAATCCTGCATGCGGCAGCCCAGCCGTCCCACGATTGGGCGTCAAAGGATCCTTTAGTTGATTTTAAGGTAAATGCTTCCGGAACCCTTGTCCTGCTTGAAGCTTTACGAAAAATATGCCCCAGAGCTGTTTTTATCTATACCTCAACTAATAAAGTTTACGGAGATACCCCTAACCGGTTTTCTTTTATCGAGCAGGAAAAACGTTACGAGCTTGCACCGGGCCATAAATATTACAACGGAATCGACGAATCGATGAGCATTGATAATAGCCTGCATTCGCTTTTTGGCGCCTCAAAGGCTGCTGCGGATATCATGGTGCAGGAATATGGAAAATATTTTCATTTGCGTACAGGGGTATTCCGCTGCGGATGTTTGACCGGCCCGGCCCATTCGGGAACAGAGCTGCATGGGTTTTTAGCTTACCTGGTTAAATGCGCGGTGACAAAACGCCCCTACAAAATATACGGACATAAAGGCAAGCAGGTAAGGGATAATATCCATTCATTTGATTTAATCAATGCCTTTGATCATTATTTCCAAAATCCCCGTTGCGGCGAAGTCTATAACCTTGGCGGCGGCAGATTTGCTAATATTTCTATCCTGGAGGCGATTAGGCTATGTGAGGATTTAACCGGCGAAGCGTTTATTTATGAGTATAATGATCTTGCCCGAATCGGGGACCATATTTGGTGGATAAGCGATATTTCAAAATTTAAATCTCACTATCCTTTATGGGATTATAAATACGGGATAAAAGAAACGATAGGGCAAATTTATGGAGCCCAAAAAAATCTGAGGTTATCTTAAAAAATAAATAGGGACGGTTCTCCTTTGAGTTGAGAACCGTCCCTATTTATTTGCATAGATGAGAATTATATGTTATTATATAAGAAATAAACTAACAAGGAGGGAGTATGAATATGGGGCGTATTCTTTTAGAAGTTTTACCCGCAATAATGACAAGCTTCATGCTTTTCTTTATCATCGACATTTCCTACAATTTACGTAGGCTGAACAACCAAATTACTAAAATCAACGAAAAAAAATAAAAAATCTCTTGACTAAACTTTAAAATCCTTTATAATAAGTAAATACTTTTTAAAAGAGTTTATTTAATCGGATTAATCAAAATATATTAGCGCCAGTAGTAAAGATTTGAACGATTAAAGCTCAGGGTTAATTAGCGTAAGTAGTTGTGCGGTAACAGCTTTTAATCATTCTAAAAAACGGGTCCAAGAAAGAGTTGAAACCGTTTACTTTTGAGGTTTAGATTTACTTGACAAGCAGGCTAAGCGGTGCTATTCTTTGTACACAACCTAAATTTACATATATTCGGGATCCTCTGCTGGAGGGCGGAGGAGCCACGTGATTTAACCGGATAGACAAAGAATTTTGATCTGTCCGGTTTTTTATTTACTTATTGTTTTTGCAGTTAAAAAATGGTAAAATCAATGAAAATGCCAAAGAGAAACACGATAATTCCGGTAATATTTATGCTGGCAGTTTTGATATTCTTTGCTCCGCCGGCTTATTGTGCTTTTGACTTAAGTTATACCTTTGAACAGGGTGGCAGCCGCCTCGAGTTTGACCGCACCAATTTTTCCCGCGCAATAACCTTCACTGCAACTAACGATGTTGCCAACAACCGCTACGAAATACGCCAACGTACTGACGGCCCCCTAAGAAGCCGTGATAATCCATCCCTGACTATCGGCAACAATTTTGTTGTCCGAGGTTTCCGCGGTTCGAATGCTTACGGAGATTTACGTATTCCTACCGCGGATATACCGGTTAGAAATGATGAACTCATCTATGTTTCAAATCCCGCTGGTAACAGCGATTCTTTTACCCTGGTTTATGCAATCGCTAATTCTCAGGAGATTGCCCCGGGTTATTATACAGGGAGGATAACCCTGATCTTAAATCCTATCGGTTCCGCTCAATCCCCGGTAACCAAGGTTATTGAGGTTTATGTAAGTGTGGAAGATAGCGGCGGTAGCTTGTCGGTTACGGTTGAGCCGGCAGAAGGGGCTAATTCGCTGATAATTAATCCTTCTGAAAAGGATGATTTGCGAGGAATGTCAAGTGCCGTAGTTACGGTAAACGGATCCTTCAATGGCCCATTTAGAATTATGCAAATGCTGTCTCAGCCGATTCAATCCCAGGAGGGAAAATTTATCGATAGTAATAACCTGGTCTATAGCGTTCCCGATGCAAAGATAGGGGTGGCAATGAATCAGCCTACGCCTTTAGCAACTAATATCCAGACGATTTATTCTTCCCGTCCCGACGGAAGTTCAGATAAAATATTCAGTATTGTTTATTCTTTGGCAGAACCTTTCAGCTTGATAGCAGGCAATTACCGTTCCCGAATCCAATATATTCTGGAATCTTCCGGAAAACAGGTTAATTTGGGGGCTCTTGATCTAGAGATCCGTCAGGACCGTATATTTGAGATCAATATCTCTCCCCAGGATCAGCGATATAATATCGATTTTTCCAATCTTAAGCCCGGCGAAGGCCCGCGGATAAATGAAGTCCTTGTTGAAGTAAAGACAAATATAGGGAGGCCTTACCAGGTAACCCAGAATATTCTTTCGGATCTGGTTTCCAGCGAAGGGATAGATATTCCGTCTAAGTTTTTTTCACTGAAAACCGTTTCCGTAAACAGTACCAAGGGGCAATTAAAGGTTTTGGATAAGATTGGCGTGGCAAAAGGAAGCCTTTTATTATTCATCTCCGATAATGACGGCTCAAGCGACCAATTTAAAATATTATATGAATTAGTCTGTCCGCCGGATCTTAAGGCAGGCAGCTATTCTTCGAGGATTACTTATACTTTAACTGAAATTTAGAATAAGGAGGATTTTAAGGTGTTAGGGGATAACAATAAAAACAACAATAAACAAAACACAGAGGAGGTGGTAAAAATGAAAAACATACTGAAGTGTATGATTTTCGTTTTAGTTGCATTCTTTGCAACTAACGCTTTAGCCGCTACCAGCCAATCAGTCAATGTCAGCGCTACTGTGCCGACAATGACCGGGGGGCTATCGGTTGCTATAAGCAGAGTTGTAGGTACTGTTTGGACGCCAAATCAAACCGCGATTGCTTTCGGAAACCTGCAATGGGATACGGTAAACAACATTTTTACGGCTACGTCCTATTATGCCGTTGATGTTGGGGTAACAGACAATTCAGGCACTGCCTGGACCGTAACTCATACCCGTTCATCGCTTGCACGCACGGGTGGCGGAAACCTGGATAACAAAGTTAACGTAACCTTCATGAAACAGACTTCGTCTACTGTTGCGACGCAGTTACAGAAGGTTAGCTATGGCAACTCTAACAATGTAGCCTATACTAAGGCGCAGTTATCGGGCGGTTGGTTACGTATCTATTATGGTGTTGGCACCGGAGACCCTGCAGATCCAGATGCACCCGGAGTAACTCCGATTGGTTTAGATACAGCGGCCGGCACATATAATGGTTCAATTACGATTACACTTACTCCGTAATTAGAAAAGTAAGTGCTAAATTGTAACCAAAAACCGAAAGGGAGGGTATTTTGTCTTCTAAAATACGTGTAATAGGTCTATGTTTTTACCTTGTATGCAGTATTTTTGTTTCTGCGGCCCAAGCAGATAAACTGCCCTTTATGAATAAGTCTAAAATTCGAGTGGTGGTTTCTCCGGGAGATCGCGCTTTCGGAGAAATCACCCTTGATAATCCGACTGAAGAGCCTAAGCAGATGCGCTTATACCTCGAGGATTGGTATTATCTACCCGAAGGAACAGGCGCAAAGGAGTTTTTACCGGCAGGAAGCACTATTAATTCTGCAACTTCCTGGATTACATTTTCCCCGGCAGAATTTACTTTACCCGCATTCGGGAAGCAGAAAATAAACTATTCTGTTGCAGCTCCTAAAAATGCCAAGGGCGCTTATTTTGCAACTCTCTTTTTTGAGACATTGATGAGCAAGGGTGATATAGCGGATTCAGGCCGTTCAGCTGCCCTGGATGTAAATGTAAGGGTGGCCACTCTTTTTTATATTGAAATAAAAGGCACTACCGAAAGGATTGCTAAGATCAGCAACTTGAAGATACTTCCTGCGCAGGAAGATAAAAAGTTCCTAGATATAATTTTAGATTTCGAAAATATTGGAAATACAGACATAACTACCACCGGGACCTTTAGCCTTATCGATAAAGAAGGCGTGGTCAGCGCCAGAGGCGCTTTTAACAGTGTTTATACTTTTCCGGGCGGCAAAGGAACTCTCTTAGGGGTTTGGAAGGAAACTATTCCTCCCGGTGTTTACGACCTGATAATTTCCGTTGACCTTGGCAAAGCGCTCACGGATGCAGGCATGGGCAGAGGGCCTATAATCACCAAAGAAGCCTCAGTCATAATAGGAGAGAACAATCAAATTGTTGAAATCGGCCAGCTTCAGTAATAAGTGTCTTTTTGCTGGGGAGAGAGCCCGTAAAAACCTGCGGTTATCCGGCAAATCCGTTTTATTGCCGGCGGTATTTTTTCTTCTCCTGGTTCTACTTTATTCTCCATCCATAATTTGCGATTCAGCCTGCGCCGGACAAATTGCCGAATACCTTTGCGAAGAAGGTATAAGGTATCTGAAAAAAGGCGATCTGTCCCAGGCAGAGCATGAGTTTAATAAAGCCCTTATTGCCGAACCCGATTATCCTCCCGCGGTTTATTACCTTGAGCTTATAAATCAGGTGTCAAGTGAAGGAATAAGCAGCCGGGAAATGGTTATTCCTGCCTATTCCCAGGCTAAAAAACCAACCCGCCAGATAATGATGGAAAATGCCCTTAATCGTTCCGAAGGGAATCCTTTGGTACCGACAGGAAACTTAAGCGAATCCCAATTTTTTATTCCTGATTCGGAACGGGCAGTGCCCAGCGGAGAAAGCCAGAAAAGAAAGGCGCCAAGCAAATACTTTTTAAGCGACCCCGATTTTTCCTTAAAACAGCCGATTGAAATTGAAGAAGGGAAGAGCATTGTTATCAGCGGGAACAATATCAGCCGTTTTTTAGTTAATCAGCCGGAATTACTGTATATTGAAAGAGTGAATGAAAATGAAATTGTAGTTATGGCCAAAGCCAGGGGTTTTGGTTCAATTGTTGTTTGGGATAATTCGGGCCGGACAACCATTGAATGCACCGGAATTATGCCGATTCCCGAGGGGCCTACTTTGGAAGAAGTTATCCGCCAGGAAGAAGATAGAATGGGTAATTTCAAGTTGCGTTATAATTTAGACTGGTATTCCTATTATGTCGGTAATAGGCTTAAATCAATTCAGCGCAGCGGAAGTTATTCCTGGATCCATACATTGCGGATGAACGGAGCTACTCCTTATGGTTTGGTTGATTCGGGGGTTACTGTCAGGACATTAAAAGGAACCACCGATATGACCTATATCTCCGCAGGTATTACCAACGGCCAACTTGGCGATTTCAAGGGATTTAATCTAAGGGCAGGAGATTACAATCCTTATTTTAATAACCTGGCAATACCCGGGCCGGACTTAAGGGGTGTTTATTTCTATTCGCCGGCTTTTGACAATAAGCTTGATTATTCCATTTTTTGGGGCAGAGAAAACGGCGGCCGCTATGGCACTTTATCGATGATTGACTGGAAATCACTCCACTCATTTATGAGCGGTTTTAACTTAAATTTTTCGCCGGATACCTGGCAGAATTATAAATTCAGCGTAGCTCATGGATGGGGCCGCGACCGTCAGGATTATCTTCAAGATTACGCCTATGATCTTATGGGCAGCTGGAATTTCGAGAACCTAGGTTATAATTATGAGATTGCCAATGACACTAAAAATTTCGCCCAGATATTTTCTACCCGTTACAACGTTAAAAATTTCGATGCCAAATTACAGCTCAGGGATATTGATAAAGAATTTAACAGCATTACCGGGCCCGGCTGGCGTCAGGGGGAGTTCGGGGCGCTGCTTAATTTTAACTATTCTCCCACCGATAAATTAACTTTAACTCAAAGGGTTGATATTTACCGCGATCGCCTTTATCCGTCTGCAGATAAAGGGGACCGCTATAATGAAGACCTTGATACTACGATTAATTATAAAATAGACCCGCTTACCAATGTAGATGCGACCTATACTTTACAGAATGACCTGGGTAAAATATCGGAGACCAGGTATCAATCCGGCGGTTTAGGCGTAAATAAATTATTTTCTCTATTAGGTAAAGATATAAACACCTATGTTAAATATTCCCATCAGGAAAATACCAGCTATTCTTCGCCCTCCTTGGATTATACCAACGAAAAAGCTTACGCCGGCCTTCGTTTTAGCGTTGTCGGGGCATTGTATTATTTTTATAACCGGGAATTGAACTGGCTCAATGAAAGGGCAACCAGTAATAATGTCCGGCCCAATGTTACCGAAACCGGGCTCGATTGGTATGACCGGATCGGCAAATCTCCTTTCTGGGGTTCTTTGCGTTTTACCTACAGGGATGAAGAACGAGCCAGCTCTCCGTTATCTTTTCTGGCCGGTGAAGATTATATCGAAGGCTACGGAGAACTTTCCTACAGGCCTTCCTCGGGCCAGGAGATTTATGCTTCGGGCAGGGTGAGAAACATCTGGAAGGAAGATGATGATGCAGTCAGCCGGGTCGAGGCCAGTTTTAATGCCGGGATGAAGCTTCTTTGGGATACAGGGATTCGCTGGGATGCGGTTTCTTCTATTCAGGGCTATGTTTTTAAAGATTATAATTCCAACGGCCTGCTTGACCGTGATGAGCCGCCTGTTTTTGGCATCAAGGTCTGGCTGGGAAAAGACAAATCTCAAACTACCGATGAGCTGGGTTATTTTAAATTTGATAATGTGCGAGGTAAGATAGCCTATATCACTTTAGATACCGGGACATTGCCGAGCGGATATATTCTTACCGTTCCTGTAACTCAAGGGATACCGATTGCCGGCGCTGGCGCCAATAATGTTTATTTTGGCATCAATTCGCGTTCGGAAATAAGGGGTGTAGTTTTTGAAGACTCTAACGGGGATGGAGAATATTCAGTCGGAGAAAAAGGAGTGGCCGGAGTGGCTATAACTTTGGATGGGTCTAAAACGGCTGTCAGTGGAATCGATGGCAGGTATACTTTTGCCCAAGCCCAGGCCGGACAACACGAGCTATTTGCAGATCTTAATTCAATTCCTGTCTATTACCTGCCTTTAGTCGCCCTTAAAAAGAAATTCCCCCTTCAAGAGGGGGAATCTTCTGTTTGGAACATTCCTCTACGTAAAATAGAGAAATAGGAGGAGGGGGTTAGTTACCGTAAATAAACTGTCCTGACATCTCTGGTAACTTTTTCTCCTTGGGCAAGAAGGTTTTCTAGTCTCTCCTCCTTTTCTATATATTCTGCTCCTTCCGTGGCGGTGGAGTTATTTTTGGCGACATCTTGCCTTAGCTGGCCTCTAACCATGGCCTCCGGAACATTTGCCGGCGCATTTACCCCCGGAATAGAGGGGATAGTGCAGGACATAGCGATAGTTACGCTGTCTCCAGCCCAGCCAGTTGTAGCAATCAAAAGAACGAATAAGCCCGTTAAAATCTCTGTTTTTTTCATCTTACACCTCCTTGCCCAATAAAAAACCCCGGTTTATCGATCGCCGGGGCCATAAAAAACCCTAAAAAGGACATTTTTAGGGTTTCATCCTTTTGGCAGCTCAGCCCTCCGAATTTTCGGAGCTGTAGCTTTGCGCCCCAGCATTACTGCTAGTTAGCCTTTTTCAAAAGCTGTTCCAGATTGTAATTAAATATAACATATTTTAAATAAAATTTCAATAGAGGCTAAAAAATTTTATTTATTTGTAAGTTATTGTAGATAAATGATTTATGTATTATATAACTTTTGCTAAGATAGGCGGTACTAGGCATATCTAAACTTGCAAGCTAAAATTAATTATGATAGGATTAATTTGTATGCAATCCATTAAAGCGAAAAAAATTACCCGCCAACGTTTTATTGCCGCTCGTTCCAATTCCCTTATAATTGAAACTATCCAAACGCAAGATAATACTAAACGCCAGAGTTTACGCATAGTTGAGCTAAAAGGCACTTGGCGGGCCAATGAGAACAACGAGCTAGTCTTTGATGTTTCAATGAGGAAGGGGCCGCCCCAAAGCTATATTTTTAAAGGGATCTGGAAGCTTAATAAAAATCAACAAATAGAATATATCTCCGGCGATAGAAACGTGTTTTTAGTTTTTAAAGGATATTGGGATACGCTTTCCAGCGATCGGATTGTTTATCTTCTTGAAGGAAGTACTACTTCTAGGTTTGAATTTAAAGTACAGCTTGAATCGGCTAGTCTTTATCCTAAAAAAGGGCAGATTAAATACCGGATAGGTTTAGGCGCAAGAAAAAGCCGGTTAACCAAAGAAAAAATCCTGCTTATCTTATACGGGCAATGGAAGTTCGGCCGCAATTTGGCGATTTTTTTTAATATGGATTACGGGCAAAAAACCGTTAAATCAGTGGCCTTTGGCGCAGAAGTAAGTTTCGGCGCAAACAAGCTTATTTTTGCCTTAAATGATGAATCTGGCCAGCGATTAGGAGTAACTTTTACTATGACGCATAAATTACTCAAAACCATTGATGCTGAAGCATTTATAAGACTAAAGAAAATCCAAAAAGAGAGCAGGATCGAAGGCGGTATCACAATTCCTTTTTAGTCTAATTTAAAACCAGTCTTATCACTTGACTTTGAAGGTTTCCCTGATAAAATAAATAGTTTAAAGCTAGAATAATCTGAAATAAAACTGTTTTAAATGACCTTGATTAGCATAAAAGAAAAACCTAAAAGCAAAGGCAGAAAAAAAGCTTTAATCACCGGGATTACCGGCCAAGACGGTTCTTATCTGGCCGAATTTCTGCTTACTAAAGGTTATCATGTCCACGGTATAATCAGGCGGGCCAGTACTTTTAACACCGGCAGGATCAATCATATCTATGTCGATCCGCATGAACCCCAGGCCAATCTTTTCCTCCATTTCGGCGATCTTTCCGATGCCGAGCTGATTAATAATCTAATCTATAATATTAAGCCCGACGAGATTTACCATCTTGGCGCCCAGAGCCATGTCAGGGTGAGTTTTGATATCCCGGAATACACCGGTAATGTTACGGCTCTGGGAACTATCCGGCTTTTGGAAGCTATTCGCCGAAGCGGGCATAAAATCAAATTTTATCAGGCATCATCCAGCGAGATGTTTGGATCTGCTCCTGCGCCCCAATCCGAAGAAACACCTTTTAAGCCTCAAAGCCCTTATGCCTGTGCAAAAGTCTATGCATATTGGATGGCAAAGAACTATTGCCACGGCTATGGCTTGTTTGCCTGCAATGGGATACTCTTTAATCACGAAAGCCCCCGGCGGGGAGAAACATTTGTTACTCGTAAAATTACCCGGGGAATTGCCAATATATTGGCCGGTAAACAAAAGAAGCTTTACCTGGGCAACCTTAATGCGAAGCGCGATTGGGGTTTTGCGCCCGAATACATTGAAATGATGTGGTTAATGCTCCAACAGTCTAGGCCCGATGATTATGTCGTAGGAACCGGGGAATCACACTCTGTAAAAGAATTTGTGGAGAAAGCTTTTAAATATGCGGGTTTAAATTGGAAAAAATACGTCCAAATTGACCGACGCTATTTTCGCCCAAATGAAGTGGATTATTTGTGCGCTGATATTAGCCGGGCAAAGCAAAAACTAAAGTGGAATCCGGAAGTAAAATTTAATGATCTGGTTAAGATTATGGTTGATTATGACCTGAAGGCTTTAGGCATCGCTGCGCCTGGTGAAGGGATAAAGATTTGTAAGGGAAAATGGTATAGCCACGGATAACCCGACATACTAGAGGTGATCTATGCGTATTTTGATTACCGGAATAACCGGATTTGTAGGAAGCCATTTGGCGGAATACCTATTAGGTTTAAATAAAAGCCACCAAATTTACGGTATCTGCAGGTGGAGAAGCCCAAAAGATAACCTAAAGTCTTTCTATAATAAAGTTACCCTCCTCGAAGCCGACCTGACGGATTTAAGTTCTCTGTCCAGAGTTTTAGAAAAAATAAAACCGGAAATTATCTTTCATTTGGCAGCCCAAAGCTATGTGCTGACCAGTTTTAATTCGCCTATCCAAACTCTATGGACTAACGTGATTGGTACAGCCAATCTGCTAGAAGCAATAAGGATCCTTAAGCTTGATCCTGTGGTTCATATTTGTTCATCATCCGAAGTTTATGGCCAGGTAACCAAAGAAGATCTTCCGATTAAAGAGAATTGCCCGCTTAGGCCGGCATCTCCGTATGCGGTAAGTAAAGTCGGAGAAGATATGGTGGCCTATCAGTATTGGCTCTCCCACGGCATTAAAACAATCCGGACCAGGATGTTTACCCATACCGGCCCCAGAAGAGGAGATGTTTTTGCGGCCTCTTTTTTTGCCAAACAGATTGCTTCTGCCGAATTAAAGCTGGATAAGCCGGTTATAAGGGTCGGCAATCTTGAATCAGTAAGAACATTTTGCGATGTGCGGGATGCGGTTAAGGCGTATTGGATCATGGTCAATAAATGCAGGCCGGGTGAAGTTTATAATATCGGAGGCAGGCGAACGGCAACTATCGGCGAAGTGCTGGATATATTAATTTCATTTTCCAAGGCTAAACTTAGTATAAAAGTGGACCCGAAATTAAAAAGGCCCTCCGATGTAACCCTTCAGATACCTTGTACCGATAAGTTCTGCAATGAAACCGGTTGGAAACCGGAAATTCCGCTGGAACAGACCCTGAAAGATATCTTAAATTATTGGAGACTAGAGCTGCGCAATTCCCCCTGGAAGGCAGTCACCGTAGAAAAATAAATACTGATATGGCGAATAATTTAAAAACCGAGCTTTATAGGAAACTCTATTTGATTAGAAGTTCAGAAGAAAATGTAATCCGCTATTATCCCCAAGATCAGATGAAAACCCCCATGCATATGTCTATGGGCGAAGAGGCGATAGCGGCCGGGGTTTGCTCGGCGCTGGGAAATAACGGCCAGGTTTTTGGGACCTACCGCTCCCACGCTATTTATTTAGCCAAAACCGAAGATAGCGATGATTTCTTTGCTGAAATTTACGGAAAATCCTCGGCCCTATTAAAAGGCAAGGGCGGTTCCATGCATTTATCGGCTCCCCAGCACGGTTTTATGCTGACCTCGGCTATTGTAGCTAGCAATATTCCGGTAGCTGTGGGCGCGGCTTTTACCAATAAGCAGAAGGGCAATAAAAAAGCCGTAGCTGTTTTTTTTGGCGACGGCGCAGTCGATGAAGGGGTTTTTTGGGAAAGTTTAAATGCAGCCTGTCTTATGAAAATTCCTGTGTTATTTGTATATGAGGATAATGGTTATGCAGTCCATTCACCGGTTTCCGAAAGACACGGATATCTTTCTGTAACGGAAATAGTAAAAAAATTCAATTGCCTGGTTGAGGAGTTTGATACAACCGATGCCGAAGAAATATATAATCTTACATTGGATTGTTTGATTAGAATGAAAAAAACAAACCAACCGTGTTTTTTGCATTTAAAATACTACCGTTATCTTGAGCACGTGGGGATCTACGAAGATTTTAAGGCAGGTTACCGCTTGAAGCATGAGTTCGAAGAATGGAAAAAACGCGATCCTGTTTTAACTTACCGGAATAAACTGCTTGAATCAGGTTTTAAAGAAAGTGAGATCATTGCAATCGAAAAAGAAATCAATGTAAAAATTGAACGTAGTATTATAAAGGCGCAAGAAGCAGTTTTTCCTGATAAAGAGGAACTGCATGCGAATTTATATTAATGAGAACCCTTACTTACCGTGAAGCGATAAATGAAGCCCTGGTCCAGGAAATGGAGCGGGACCGCGATATTTTTGTGTATGGTATTGATGTAGCCGACCATAAAAGGATTTTCGGCAGCACCAATAAACTTCTTGAAAAATTTGGGGCAGATAGATGTTTTAGTACCCCGTTATCAGAGGACGCCATGACCGGTT
>Ga0265297_10006068_pt1 | contig 17861 bp, 18 predicted proteins | sample Munlanlwell13791_FD_192502 | JGI IMG/M metagenome (GOLD analysis project Ga0265297, IMG submission 192502) | Leachate microbial communities from a municipal landfill in Southern Ontario, Canada - Leachate well 137-91 | ecosystem: Engineered > Solid waste > Landfill > Unclassified | place...
GGGGATCCGCTTATGATACACTATCCTGGTCTTCAGGCTCAAAACAGGCCTTAATTTCAGCCTCTCGTCTTTTTTCGGGTAGATCCCGTAGATTACCAGGCCCGGCCTGACCATATTAAAATGCCCGCAGTCATAACCGATCACGCCCATGCTGTTGGCACAATGCACGAAACGGGGCCTGATCCCTTCGGTTTCTAACTTTGCGATCAGCCGCTGAAAAAGCTCAATCTGATGCATGGTAAAATCCCTGTTCATGTCGGCAAAAGCGAAATGCGTGAAGACCCCTTCGATCTCCAGGTGTTTTAATTTATGGATCTTTTTGACCAGCGTCTCGGCATTCAGGGGTAAAACGCCGATCCTGCCCATACCGGTATCTACCTTAATATGCGCCTTGAGCAATGTTCTGTTTTTTGCGGCCATCTTATCCAGGGCGCAGGCCAGGTCCAGGGTGCAGACCGTAGGGGTAAGTTTATATTTAAAAAGCGGGGTAATATCTTCCTTTAACATGATCCCTAAAATCAAAATCGGTTTTTTTATCTGCGCCCTTCTTAACTGTATCCCCTCGTCAATGGAAGCCACCCCAAAAAAATCTATGCCGCAGGAAACCAGTCTTTTTGCCACCGGGATCAGGCCATGGCCGTAGGCATCGGCCTTCACGGTAACCATCACCTTTACCCTGGGGTCAATGATCCTTTTAACCTGTTGAAAATTATGGGCCAGGTTCCCTAAATTTACTTCCGCCCAAGTGGGCCGATAGCCGATTTTATTTTCCATGATAATTAATAGGTAATGTTGGACTATAACTCAAAGCTTAAAACGCAAAGCGCAAAATTGAAACTAAAAACTTAAAAATTTAGCTTTAAGTTGTAAGTTATAAGCTGTAAGCTGGGAGTTTTTGAATTTACGCCGAACCCAGAACGCCGGACCCAGAACGAAATTTATTGCTTTACGTTATAATTTTACGTTTTAAGTTTCAGTTTTGACTTTTGCGTTTTGAGTTTTACGTTATTCTCGCCCCTCGTCCTTCTTCCCTCGTCTCTCGTCTTTCGCAAGTTACGCACCTGGCACTCTTTAGGATAGAGGTACACCGGCTCTGCCCGCGCGGGATCCTCGACTGCCCCCCGCTTGATCCGCTCTAAGGCAAGCCGGATCAAATTGCGCGGTTGCAAAGGCCAATAATCCTTATCCAGCAACCTAACCCCGCTGATATCCCGGCGGATAGCTTCTTTATATAAAGCCAGCCCGTTGCCTAAAACCGTGCTCCCGGCGGCGATCCTGGAAACAGCCTCCGTAAAACAAGAGAGCCGGTAACCGCCAAGACGCTTCAAGCGGCCGCCCTCAGCTTTATATATGGCATAATAAACCATTTCTCTTCTGGCGTCAACCAAAGGCACGATATAACCATTGGTTGAATCAAGCGCGTTACTGGCCAAAAGATCCAGACCGGGGACACCGACGAATGGTTTTTTCACGGACCAAGCCAGGGCCTTCATCGTGGAAAAACCCACTCTTATCCCGGTAAAAGAACCCGGCCCGGATCCGCAGGCAAAATAATCAAAATCACCGGCTTTTAGGCCCAGGGTATCAAGGACCCGTTTTATGGTCACTGCCAGTAAAGCCGAATTCTTACGCCCTAGATTCAGGGTATAATCAAAGAATTCCCCATTGCAATAGACCCCCAGGCAAAGCAAATCCGTAGATGTATCAACGGCTAATATGCGCATCGATCTTCTCCAATATTTTTTTATACCTTTGGCCCAGGGCAGAAAAAACCAAGCTCCTCTGGGTACCGCCCTTGACGGCCAGCTCTATCTTCAGGTATTCCGGCGGAAGCAATCCATCCAGACGCTGGGCCCACTCCACAACGCAAACTCCCTGGCCGTAAAAATACTCCTCATAACCGATCAGAGAAATTTCCCGCGCAGCATCAATCCGGTAAAAATCAAAATGATACAGCGGTATCCTGCCCTGGTTATATTCACGGATCAGGACAAAAGATGGGCTGTTTACCTCCTGCTCGTCGATCCCTAGCCCTGCGGCGATCCCTTTGGTCAAGACGGTCTTACCGCTGCCCAAATCACCAAAAAGACAAATAATATCTCCGGGTAATAACTCCCGGGCGATTAAACCTCCGAGATGCAAAGTATTTTTTACCGAATGTGAATTTATGCGCATTTAGAAATGCCGGAATCCTTTAGGCTGGATTCCCCTTTCTTTGCCTGCTGTGGTAATCAGGGTAATTCCGCGCCCCTGCCCAACTATCTCTCCGATCGGTTTAAAAAGCCTTCCGCTTTTTCTTAATATTTTTTCTGCCTGCGGGCGCGAAGCGGTAAACAACAGTTCAAAATCCTCTCCCGAATAAAGCAGGTCGTCTAAGCCCTTTGCCCGGATGTCAAAGGGCAGCAGATCCTCAAAAAGTACCGCGCCTTTCGAACTCTGCCTTAAGATATGCCCGAGGTCCTGGGCCAACCCGTCAGAGACGTCAATCATGGCGTTGATCCGGAAATTCTCTACCAGGTAACGCGCTTCTTTGACGCGCGGCGTAAATTTCAAATGCCTGCCGAAAATCGAACCGCCTAAAGTTCCGCTGACGAAGATGACGTCCCCTGCCCTGGCATTACCCCTGGAGATAAAATATTTTTTTTCCACGAAACCAAGCATGGAAACGTCGATGACCAGCTTAGGGGAACTGCTTAAATCCCCTCCCACCAGGTTCAAATTGAACCTACGGGCCATGGCCAACATCCCCCGGAAAAGTTTATCTGTAAAGCTGACGCTGGTTTTTTTCGGCAGCCCCAAGGAAACCAGGCAATGCGCGGGGATTCCCGCGCAGGCAGCGATGTCGCTTAAGGAAACGGCAATGGATTTTCTGCCGACGAGGAATGGGTCCTCTTGAGAATAAAAATCCACCCCCTCGACCAGCATATCGCAGGTAAACAACTGGTATCTGGCGCGGTCAAACTTTAAAACCGCGCAATCGTCACCTGAACCCTTAATCACGGAGGAATCGGTCCTGATTCTCCGGCGGAACCTTTCGATCAATGCAAACTCGCCTAATTCACTGATGCGCATATCGTTAAATTACAGGTAATGGATGCTGCGTTCAGCGTTCAGCGTTCTGCGTTGGTGCGTACGCCGAACGCAGAACACAGAACACAGAACGAAACATCCTTTTATTTTAAGACCCTTTTAATATTCTTTCTACAAGGTTTACGAATAATCCCTTTATCCGTAATTATCGCCGTGATCAACTGATGCGGCGTCACGTCAAAAGCCGGATTATAAACCTCCACCCCTCTGGGGGCAATCGGCTGCCGAAAGAACAATCCGGTTATCTCCCGCGGGTCGCGTTCTTCTATAATAATATCTCTTCCGCTTCTTTTGCCCAGATCAAAAGTCGAAGCCGGAGCGGCAATGTAAAAAGGGATATTATGATAAGCGCAAAGCACTGCCAGGCTGTAAGTCCCTATCTTATTGGCGCTGTCTCCGTTTGCCGCGATACGGTCCGCCCCGGTAATGACTTTTGCGACTTTCCCCTGCTGCATCAGGGTTGCGGCCATATTATCGCAGATCAGAGTAACCGGGATTTTTTTATTCTTTAGCTCCCAGGAGGTCAGTCGCGCCCCTTGTAAAAGCGGCCTGGTTTCCGAGGCATAGACTTTTATTCTTTTTCCTTTTTCAACGGCCCGGTAGATTACCCCCAATGCCGTTCCGTAATCGATTGTCGCCAGGATCCCGGCATTACATACCGTCAAAACCGTGTCCCGGTCATTGATCAACGCGGATCCCAGCTCACCTATCCTGCGGCAGCTGAGCTTATCCTCTTCAATTATCCGCAGGGCCTCTTGGAAAATAAGTTCTTTTATCCGCGGCAAGCTTGCGTTCCGGTTTTTTCCGGCCACTCGGCAAACCCGCTCTATCCCCCAAAAAAGATTGCGCGCCGTCGGCCGGGAGGATGCGAGGTACTTTGCCGCGAGATCAAGCTGCGCGGAAAATTCTCCAAAGGTTTTCGCCCGCGAATCTTTTACGGCCAGATAAATACCCAATCCTGCCGCCGCCCCTAATGCCGGGGCTCCGCGCACCTTCAGCTCTTTAATTGCCCGCCAGAGTTCACGCAGGTTATTGATATAAAGATACTGCAGCCGCCCCGGCAGCTTAGTCTGGTCAATAATCCTGATCCGGTTGTTCTGCCACGAGATCGTCTCGATGTTCATATCTTCTCCTCAATCTGCTTTATCCTCTTCTTAATCTCACTACGGATCCCTGGGCAGCGGCGCGCGGGCAATAATGCCAGCACCTTCCGGTATGCTTTTAGCGCTGCGTGAAAATTACCCTGGTTAAACAATACGTCCGCCAGATTATCGTAGGTCACCGCCCTCTCAGGCTCGAGCTGTAAGGCCTTTTTAAAACAAACCAGTGCTTCTTTATACCTGCCGATATTATTTAACAGCCAGCCTTTATTATGATAGATGGTGGCGTAATCTCTCTCGACACGGATACCCTGGTCAAAACATTTCAGGGCCTCATCGATCAACCCCAGTTCCGCCAGGCAAAGCGCGCGGTCATTGTATGATCCGCCGTCCCGGTTGTCGTAACGGATCGCCGCGTCAAAATACTCTATCGCGCTGACGAAATTTTCCCTGATCAACTCAACCTGCCCCTGAAAATAACAAATCTCCCCGCCAAGACGCTGCCTGCGCGCTTTCTTCAACGCCTCCCGGGCCAATTTCATGGCTGCGCGGCGGCTGCCGTAAGTAATGGCCATATCCAGCTTATCGCGCATCTTGGATAATTGCATATTTAATACATATCTTAAATTGACAAGGTATATAGACTCTAAAACTCTAAATCCTAAACACTAAATTCTAAACAAATCCTAATGTTTTAATGACCAAAGGTTCAAAACAGAGGTTCTTATAAGTTAGTGTTTTGGTCATTTGAATTTTGGTCATTTGAACATTGTTTAGGATTTAGGGTTTAGAGTTTAGAATTTAAGTTTATCTGTCTTCTGTTATCTGACATCTGAAGTTATAACCCCGCGATCTTAGCCAGCAGTGACTTTCTAATCTTAACCGCCGCTGCCGGACAGACTTCCTGGCAGCAGAAGCAGGCGATACATTTAGAATAATCAAAAACCGGCTTGCCTTTTTTCATCCGAATGGCCTTATTCGGACAGGCCTTAACGCAAGTGGCGCAACTTACGCAATTATCATATTCGATACAGGGAAAATACCTGATCAGCTTCAATGCCAATTTCACGATCGGCTTGGGGATCTTATTGGCCAAAGATGCCCCGGTATCCGGCAGTAAAAACGGAGCACCGATTACCTCTTTAAGTTCCTCTCCGAGAATATCGATCTTTTCCAGTTCACCGTTTCCCAGCCCCCGGGCAGCCGCTTCTTTAGTGCTTAAGACATCAAAGGGGTCTACGCCGGCAATCCTGGCCATGACCGCGTCCAATGCCACGCCGTCCGCGCCGGCCATGAATAAACCCGTTTGGCGCAATTTTCCGCAGGTCCCCGGCCCGCTGCCTTCCATCGCGACAACAGCGTCGATGATATTCAAAGACGGCTTAGCGCTGGCATAGATCTCCGCCAATACTCTGGCAAATTCAACAGGATAAACGTGGCTCTTGTGCAGGTGCAGCTTTTGGCCGCAAGAGACTAACCCAAAGAGGTTTTTCAGCGCCCCGGTCAAAAGCATAAAACCATGGGTTTTAAACTTGGGGATATTCACCAGGTGGTCACACTCGTCAAGACAGGCCGGAAAGGCGAATTTTCCCTTTTGCTGCCTCCCGGAGAACCTGACCAAACGCACGTTCTCCTCTTCGGCTATTTTTTTCATTCCGCTAGTCTGGTAGACCCGGTCAATATCTTCAAAATGCCCGCCGAAAACGCTGGGCCCATCCCCTATGGTAATCTCGCAATCGATCTGTTTTAACAGCCTGATCACCGCGCGCACTACTTCCGGATGAGTGGTTATGCCGAATTCCGGCTCTTTAGGCAACAAGAGATTCGGCTTTATTAAGACCCGGCTGCGCGGTTTGATAAAACCAGAGATCCCTCCCAAAAGCTCAATTGCCCTGGCAACCGAACGGTAAACCTCGGTGGGTTCATAGCTGCTGCATTTAACTAAGGATACGCTGCTCTTCATTCTAAAGAAAAAAACCTTTTCGCATTATCCGAGGTAGCTTTAACTACCTCCTCTATACTGATCCCCTTCTGGGCGGCGATCTCTGCGGCGACAAAACGGACATTCAACGGTTCATTACGCCTGCCGCGTAAACCTTCCGGAGAAAGATAGGGCGCGTCGGTCTCCAGGAAGATCCTCTCCAGCGGCGCGATTTTTACGATTTCCCTTAAATCCTGGGCCTTTTTGTAAGTAATGTTGCAGGTGAAAGAAAAAAATAAACCCAGCTCCAGGAATTTTTGTAAAGATACCGCATCACCGCTGAAACAGTGTAAAACCCCTTTAAGCGGAAGATTCCTTTTAAGCACCTCAAGGGTATCTTCGTGCGCCTGGCGGCTGTGAATAACCAGAGGCAATCCTTTTTGTCTTGCCAAATCAAGCAAGGCCTCGAAACAACGCAGCTGGTTATCTTTTTTTGAATAATTCTTGCAATAATCCAGGCCGATCTCTCCGACAGCCACAACCTTGTCTCTATCGGAAAGTTCTTTTACCTGATCCAGTTGTTCCTGATTGAAACCATCGGCTTCATGCGGATGGATCCCTATCGCGGCATAGATAAAATCATATTTCTCCGCCAGCTGCAGCGAGGCAAGGGAAGATTGCAGGCTTGAGCCCACGTTGATGATATACTCCAGGCCTTGTTCCCGCGAGGCACGGATCAATTGGTCACGGTCCTGATCGAACTCCGGAAAATCCAGATGGCAGTGCGTATCGATCAGGCCTTTTATCGCTGGGTTGTACATAATTGCGTATTGCGTAGTGCGTATTGCGTATTGCGTAAAAAAGGGATTTAATTCGCTTTGGTATCGATGCGGGGAAACAAAGGCGCGCCTTTGGCCACTGAATCTCCCCCGATCTGTTTGGTGATGGCCTCGGCAGTGCCGGGCATAAATGGGTATAATTGCCGGGCGATCTCTCTGATCGTCTCGGCCAACAGCCGGATAAAGGCCTTGAGTTCTTCGTCTTTATTTTCCTTGGCCAGGTTCCACGGCTTCTTATCCTCGATGTATTTATTTGCCTTGCCGATCAATACCCAGATCTTTTCCAGGGCCTGGCTGAAATTAAAATCCGCCGCCGGACCCAGCGCCAGGCCGATCTGCTGGCCTAAGCCGGCAATCGCCTCCTGGATTTCCCTGGCCCTCTCTTCGGAGCGCGCCTCGGCCTGCGGCACCGTGCCCTGATAATACTTTTCGACCATGGTCAGGGTCCGATAAAGCAAATTTCCCAGGTCATTAGCCAGATCGAAATTGAACCTCTTGACGATCGCTTCCTGGGAAAAATTACCGTCCAGGCCAAAGGGAACATCCCGCAGAAGAAAATACCTGTAGACGTCTATCCCGAACTTATCCACCATCTCCAAAGGTGAAACCACGTTACCCAGTGATTTCGACATCTTCGTATCCGCGAGCAACCACCAGCCATGGGCAAAAATAGTCATCTTCTTCGGCAGCTCTATGCCCAAGGCATGCAGCATTGCCGGCCAGTAGACCGCGTGCTGACGCAGGATATCCTTGCCGATCAGATGGATCACCTCTGCGTCCTTCTGCCACCAGGCAGAGTGATAAACCCCCTGGTCATCAAAACTCCCTACGGCACTGATATAGTTAACCAGGGCGTCGAACCAGACATAGGTGACGTGGTCCGGGCTAAAAGGTAACGGGATCCCCCAGCTTAAACGCTCTCTGGGGCGGGAGATACACAAGTCGCTAAGTTCATTCAGCTCCAGGAAGCTTAAAATCTCGTTCCTGCGGATCTCCGGAAGGATAAAATAGGGGTTATTTTTAATGTAATCGATCAGCCAGCGGCGGTATTTCGATAACTTAAAAAAATAATTGGTCTCACTGATCCTCTCTACCGGTCGTTTACAGTCGGGGCAACTCTGCTCCACAAGCTGGGATTCGGTCCAGAATGTTTCGCAGGGCGTGCAATACCAACCCTGGTAATTCGCGGAATAAAATTCACCTTTTTTTTCTAGGATCGCCAGGACCTGCTGCACAAAATCAATGTGCCTTTTTTCAGTAGTGCGGATGAAATCATCGTAAGAGATATCCAGCTTGCCCCAGAGTTCACGGAATTGCCTGACGGTCCTATCGACAAACTCCTGGGCGGAGATTTTCTGTTCATCCGCCGACTTCTGGATCTTTTGCCCATGCTCGTCGGTACCGGTCAAAAACCAGACGTTTTCTTTGCCGAGCATTTTGCGCCGGAAACGCACTAACGTATCTGCCGCGATGGTCGTATAAGAGTGGCCGATATGCGGAGAGGCATTAACGTAATATATCGGAGTGGTGACATAACATTTATTTGCCATGCTCTTTTTCCTTATAGCTGATCTCAACCTGTATGCCGTCTTCCAGCTCCACGGTCGCGGAACGCTTAAAGACGTTGATGGCAATTACCTTGCCCTTACCCTGAGGAGTAGATATCTTCTCCCCCTCCCGGGGAAGCCCCTTGGAAAGGATCTTGTAGGTCTCGTATTCGAAATTGAGACAACACATCAGCCTGCCGCAAAGACCGGAGATCTTCGGCGGATTGAGCGGTAACCCTTCCTCCTTGGCCATCTTGATCGTCACCGGTTCAAAGTCTTTCAGGAACCTGGCACAGCAAAGCTCCCTGCCGCAGGAACCAAACCCTCCGAAAAATTTCGCCTCATCCCGCACGCCGATCTGCCTGAGTTCTATCCTGGCCTTAAATATCTTAGCCAGGTCCTTAACCAGGTTCCTGAAGTCAACCCTCCCCGAAGCGGTAAAGTAAAAAACGATTTTCGTCCGGTCAAAAGAGTACTCGGTCTGCACCAGCTTCATCTCAAGCTTGTGTTCTTCGATCTTCTTGGAACAGGTGGAGAATGCCTCTTTGGCCTTGGAACGGTTTTCTTCGATTTGCCTGATATCGCCGCTGTGTGCCGGGCGCAGTATTTTTTTTACCGCCTCTTTTGCCGCGTTTTTCATTGCCTCTTCGTCCGGAGGCATGATCAACCCGTAATCCACCCCGCGGTCATGTTCGACGATAACATAATCTCCTTCTTTAACCTGAAGTTCCGAGGCGTTATAAAAATATGCCGAACCAAAATCCCTTAACCGGACCAAGACCCTTTTTTCCATTATCTATCCTTTCATAAAACCTTTTATGCAGCTCGAGAGCAGCTTAAGATTAACGTTCTGCTCAAGATACAAGATTGAATTTGAACAAAGCTCCAGCGCTTCATCCAGTTCCGAGAAAGTATAACGTTGCCCCGACTGAATCACCAGTTCCTTGCGGTCGGCGTGTATCAACTCAACCGGGTCCAGGCCGCTTTTCACCAGGTAGATATCCCTTAGCCAGGTGCTTAAAATACGCAGGTAAAGACGTAAGGCATCCTTTTCCCCGGCCTCCTGAGGCAGGGGCTTGTTTTTATCGATAAACCCGTCAATGATCCGGTTTTTTTCCCGGAAGATATCGCCGTCCTTGATCGCCAGCGCCGCGCCAAGCCTTCCTTCGCAAAACCAGGCCAGGAAATGCGCATACCCCCTGTCGATCCCGTAATCCGAATGCAATATCCCGGCTAACTCCTGCCTGGGCATTACGGAAAACTTCACGATGCGGCAGCGGGAGATAATGGTCTTAAACAATAACCCCGGACGGGAGGAAACCAGGATGATCAGGCTGTTTTTAGGCGGCCCCTCGAGAACCTTTAAAAGCGCGTTCTGGCCTTCGGCAGTAAGATTATGCGCGTTATTGATGATAAAGACCTTCTTTCTTCCTTCATACGGTTTAAGGATGATCTCCTTCTGCAGCTGCCGGATATCTTCGATCTTGATCGTTCCCGAGTCCGAAAATTCCTGGGCCTCCACGCTTTCAATAACCCGGACATCAGGATGCTGCCCCTTATCGATTTTCAGGCAAGAAGGGCATTGATCGCAGGAATCAAGCTCCGATTCGCGCGGTTCCGCCAGGCAGTTCAGGGCCTTGGCAAATACCCTGGCGGCAACGGCTTTTCCGGTTGCCTCCGGACCGGTAAATAGATAACTGCAAGCCAGGTTCCCGCTTTCCATACAGCTTTTTAATAAATTGACTGCGTGGCCCTGGCCCCGGATAGCGCTAAATGACATATTTATCCACCAATCCCCTGATCTTTTCCTGGGTATTCTTTAAATCCTTCTCTACCTTTACCAGTTTTATCCTCCGCGGCTCGAGGCGGATCAATTTCAGGTATCCATTACGCACCTTAACATGATAACCCAGTGGCCTTCTTTCAATCCTGTCTTTGGTAAATTTACGATGCACTAATCCTTTTTTTACCGGAAGATCAAGAAAAATGGTCAGGTCGGGCTTTAACCCTGCGGTAGCAAATCCGCCGATCTGCCTGATCAGTCCGGTATCCACCCCCAGGCCATACCCCTGGTAAGCCAGCGTGGAATCCAGGAAACGGTCACAGATAACGATCTTTCCGCTTAAGAGCGCGGGCCTAACTATTTCTTTAACGATCTGTGCCCTGGCGGCCATATAAAGCAACATCTCGCAGGCTTCGGACATGAGACGGTTTTCCGGGTCAAGCAGGATCTTGCGGATCTTTTCGCTGATCCGGGTCCCTCCCGGCTCGCGCACGTAAACCACCGAAAAACCTTTTCGCTGAAGATGCGCGGCCAGAAGTTTTGACTGCGTGCTCTTCCCGCAGCCTTCAGAACCTTCGAATGTAATAAATTTACCTTTCATAAATCAATCCTTTATAATAGCGCAAAGCGTAAAACGCAAAGCGCAAAACTACAGCGTAAAGTGTAAAACGGTTATATTTCTCTTCTCCAATCCTGCCCGTCCTTAGTATCTTCAACGATTATTCCGTATTCTTTTAGCAATTTTGTCCTTATTTCATCGGAACGCTTGAAATCACCGCTTTTTCTGGCTTCTTGTCTCTGGAGTATTAATTCTGCTTCCTCTTCGGAAAGTCCATCTTTGGCGAAATTGTTCAAAGAAAGACCGAAGATTTTTCTTGTTAGATGCTGCAAGGTAACTGCTGCCGCATCGATTTTATCATAATAATCCAGATCGTTCTTACCCGAGTCTATAAATTTATTAGTCTCGGTAACTAAATCAAAAAGATGCCCCAGGGCGAGCGGGGTATTGAAATCATCATCCATCGCCTCAATAAAAGAATCTGTTTTTTCTTTAACAAAATCGATGCCGATTATCTTTCCAAGTTTCTTTGGCATTTTCATTTGACAAACTTTTTGTAAGAATATCTCTAATCTCTGGACCGCTTTCTTGGCCTCTTCTATCTTCTCCCAGGTAAAATCAACCGGGCTGGAATAATGGGCCTGGAGAAAGAATATTTTCAGGATGTCGGCGGGATATTTTTTCAGAAAATCGCTTATCATCACAAAATTGCCCAGCGATTTCGCCATCTTCTGGCCGTTGATAGTCAACAGGCCGTGGTGTATCCAATAACGGGCAAATTTTTTACCAGCCCCTTCGGATTGGGCAACTTCATTTTCATGATGCGGAAAAATTAGATCCAAGCCACCGCCATGGATGTCAAACTCATCTCCTAATATATCAGAGCTCATTACTGAACACTCGATATGCCAACCCGGTCTGCCCTTGCCCCAGGGGCTATCCCAGGAAGGCTCCCCCTCCTTGGCCTTTTTCCATAAGGCGAAATCCAGAGGGTCTTTTTTATTCTCTCCCGGAGAAATCCTGGCGCCTGCCTCCATATTTGCCAGCGACTGGTTGGAAAGCTTGCCGTAATTCCTGGCTTTTTTGATATCAAAATAGACATCGCCGCCAGCAGTATATGCCGCCCCGCGCTCGATAAGATTTTGGATAAATTTCTGCATTGCCGGCCTGTCCGGCGCGATAAATTCCGTTGCCTTAGGTTCAAAATCAGGCGGAATAATACTTAGTTCTTTCATCGCCGCGTGGTAAGAATCGAGATACTTGCGGGCAACTTTTTCGGTCGCCTGATTCAGATCCTCCCCCTTAAACTCATTTCCCGCCTTATTGATTATCTTGTCGTCTACATCCGTGACATTACGCACGAACTTTACTTTATACCCCCGGTAAACAAGGTAACGACGGATCACATCAAAAATATAGGCGCTGCGGGCATGGCCGATATGCGGATCGTCATAAACCGTCGGCCCGCAGACGTACATTTTCACCTCGGGAGGTGCTATCGGAAGAAATTCGTCTTTTTTTCTGGTTAAGGAGTTATGGATATATATGGGCATAATTAACAGCGTAAAGTGAAAAGTGCAAAGCGCAAAACTACAGCGCAAAGCGCAAAACGTTTTGAGTTTTACACGTAACTTTGCGTTTTGCTCTTTGCGTTTTGCGCTTATTATCTATTTATTCTCTATCTTATCAATCCGTTTCTGCAGCTCTTCGATATTCTGCATGATCGGATCAAGGACGTGGCTGTGATCCAGGGCAACGTCGATTTTTTTACCGTCCTGCTTGGTGACCCTGCCGGGGACCCCCACTACCGTCGAGTTCACCGGGACATCTTTGATCACCACGGCGTTTGCCCCGATATAGGAATTATCCCCGACTATAATATTACCCAGAACCTTGGCACCCGCTCCGATGACAACATTATTGCCGATGGTCGGATGGCGCTTCTCGTGTGCCAGGCCGGTACCCCCCAGGGTTACCCCCTGATAAAGTAAAACATTCTCGCCGATGACCGCGGTCTCTCCGATCACTACGCCCATACCGTGGTCAATAAAGAGCCCCCTGCCGATCTTTGCCCCGGGATGGATCTCGATCCCGGTAAAGAACCTGGCGACCTGGCTTAGGTAGCGTGCCGGCAGGTATAGGCGCATCCGATACAGTCGATGCGCCAGCCGATAAACCACCAGCGCGTGCAGACCCTGATAAAGCAGTACGATCTCCAGAAAACTCTTTGCCGCCGGGTCTCTTTTCTGGGCGGATTTTATCTCGCAGTAGAATATTACCGATACCAATACCGTCTTAAGCACTAAGATCGCGATCAAGGCCAGAATAATCATCCATAGAATATCCATTGTATCTATCCTCTCCGGTAAACTCTAAATCCTAAATATGATCAAACCCTAAACTCTAAATACTAAATCCTAAACAAATCCAAAAAATAATAATGTCAAATTCCCAGCGGCGGTTCTGCTTTATCTCGGGGGACGGTTGTACTTGATCCCGGGGACGGTTGTACTTGAGTCTCAGAACCGTCCCTGGTTAACTTTAAGCTTAAAGCTTACAACTTATAACTTAATTATCTGTCTTCTCAATCATCACCACGGCATAGCTGGCAATCGCTTCTTTGCGGCCGGTCTCTCCCATACCTTCGTTTGTCTTTGCCTTGATACTGACCCGGCCCGCGTCGATTTCCAGGACCGCGGATATTTTTTCCCTGATCAGCTTCTTGAACGGAGAAAGCACAGGTTCTTCGGCAATAACCACCATATCGATATTGCCGACAACATACCCCTTGGCCTTAGCCAAGAGATGAATTTTTTTCAGCAGTTCAACGCTGGAGATATCCTGATACTGCGGGTCGGAATCCGGAAAATGCTCGCCGATGTCCGATTCTCCCAAGGCGCCCAAAATCGCGTCGCCTACGGCATGCAAGAGGACATCTGCATCCGAATGCCCCAAGAGGCCTTTGACATAAGGGATCTCGACCCCTCCGAGAAAAAGCTTCCTGCCATCGACTAATCGATGGATATCGTAACCAATTCCTATTCGTGATATCATAATTTAATTAGCGTAAAGTTCAAAACGCAAGACGCAAAACTACAGCGTAAAACCCAAAACGTTTTGCGTTTTAAACTTAAATTTTGCGCTTTGCGTTTTACGCCTTGCGCTTCTTAACTATCCCCTCAGCGATAATCAAATCTTCTGGCGTAGTGATCTTGATATTAAAATATGAGCCCGCGACCACGCTGACCTTAATTCCGGCCTTCTCCACTACGCTTGCCTCATCAGTTACCGTTTCCCCGCCAAACCTGGCATACGCCTGGACAACCAGGAATTTCTTGTAAACCTGCGGGGTTTGCACTTCCCAAAGCTCATCCCGTTTCAGGGTTTCCTCTACCACACCGACAACCCTTGGTCCTTGGTTCTTGGTCCCTGGTACGGGAGCGCCGATTATTTTAACTCTCTTAATCGTCGCCTTCACCGGCACCGCCAGGATCGCCGCCCCGGTCTTGGCGGCTTCTTCTATTACCGCGGTAATTTCTTTCCTCCCGATAAATGGCCTGACCGCATCATGGATCAAAACCAACCGGGCATTGCCCTTTACGGCGTTCAGGCCCCGCAATACCGAATCCTGCCTTCTTTCCCCGCCTAAAACCAGAGAATTGATTTTCTTAATCCGGTACTTTTTGATGATTTTCTTAACCTGGCCAAGGCAGGCGGCGTTAGCCACCACCACGATATCGCTGATTTGAGGATGGCCGGCCAGTTCCAGGAGCGAATAAAGCAAAATTGGCTTTTTCCCCAGGCCGATCAGGATCTTCGGGATCTTCGATTTAAAACGCCTGCCGCTGCCGGCAGCCACTACTACCGCGGAGGCCTTGATCATCTTTCCAGTTTTGTGAAGATCATCCTGCCTGCCTGGGTCTGCAGGACCGAAGTCACCACAACCTTAACTTCCTGGCCGATCAGCCGGCGCGCCTCTTCGACCACAACCATCGTCCCGTCTTCCAAATAGCCTACTCCCTGGTTGTGCTCCTTACCTTCCTTGATCAACTTGATCTGCATCTCTTCACCCGGAAAAACTACCGGCTTCAGGGCGTTGGCCAATTCATTGATATTCAGGACCTTGATCCCCTGTAAAGAAGCCACGCGGTTTAAGTTAAAATCCACGGTCAATATCTTTGCCCCCATAAGCTTGGCCAGCTTAACCAGCTTGGCATCCACTTCCGGGGTCTCGGGAAACTCTTCTTCGTGCAAGGCAATTGCCTGACCGAGCTCCTTTTGGATGGCATGCAGGATCTCCAGGCCCCTGCGGCCGCGCTGCCGCTTGATCGGGTCTGTCGAATCCGCTATCTGCTGTAATTCTTTTAAAACGAATTTCGGGATAATGATTTTCCCCTCCAAAAACCTGGTCTTGATAATATCGAATATCCTTCCGTCGATGATCACGCTGGTATCCAATAACACCATCTCTTCGATCTGGTCCTGGCGGCGCAGCCTGACATAAGGAATGATGATATTAAATTCATCCTTGCCGCGTAATCCTATGGACATCCCCAGATAACAGAAGATCAAAGTCAGCGTAACCCTGATCAAAGAAAGCGCGGAGATCGAGATGGGGGCCAGGCTAAAGGCATCGGTAACCATCTTGGCCATAATCAGACCCAAAATCAGCCCGAAGACCGCGCTGGAAAGGCCGCGCACCGAAACCTTGCCCATACCTATTTCAAGCAAAATAATCCCCAGGCCGGCCGTTGCCCCGACTAGCCCGCCCAACAACTCCGAGCCATAAGGGGCTACGGTGGTATACCCGACAATAGCGCTGCCGACGACAAAAAGCATGCGTAATAAAAATAAATTCATATGATTACCTCCTTAAAGCGATATCCAGGGCTTCTTTCAAAGTAGAAACCGGGATCAGCTCCAATGGCCCTTTCTTAAAATCCAGGTTCTTATGATTATTCCTGGGTATGACTGCCTGGCGGAACCCCAGTTTTTGCGATTCCTTCAGGCGGACAAGCGTCTGGCTGATACTCCTGACCTCCCCTGCCAGGCCCAGTTCTCCGAAAAATACGGTATCGGCGGCCACCATTTTTTCCTGGTGCGCCGAACTGACGGCAACCGCCACCGCCAGGTCCGCTGCCGGATCAGCTATCTGGATCCCCCCGGCAACGTTAAGAAAGATATCCTCCATCTCCAGGTGCAGCCCGATGCGTTTTTCCAGCACCGCGATCAAAAGGCTTAGACGGTTAAAATCAAATCCTTGCGCGCGGCGCCGCGGATAACCAAATCCGGATTTACTGACCAGGGCCTGGACCTCTACGAGAAGCGGGCGGCTTCCTTCTAAAACAGAGGTCACCACCGAACCCGAAACCTCCTTCGGCCTTTCCGATAAAAAGATCTCCGAAGGATTCTTGACTTCCTTTAACCCCGAGGCGCTCATCTCAAAAACGCCTATTTCATTAGTAGAGCCGAACCTGTTCTTAACCGCCCTTAAAATCCTGTAGATCGCGAATCTGTCACCCTCAAAATAGAGTACCGTATCAACGATATGCTCCATTACCCGCGGCCCTGCCAATGTCCCTTCTTTGGTCACATGACCGATAATAAACACGGCGATCCCGGTGGTCTTAGCCAGCTGCGTAAGGATAGAAGAACACTCCCTGACCTGTCCGACGCTTCCCGGAGAAGAGGTAAAGTCCGGATGAAAAATCACCTGGATAGAATCTATGACCACCGCCTGGGGCTTGATCTTTTTAATATGCTCCACGATCACGGATAAATCTGTCTGGTTGACTATATAAAGCGTTTCGCTGTTATCCCCCAGGCGGCGGGCGCGCAGTTTTGTCTGGGCGACCGATTCTTCCGAGCTGACGTAAAGCACCGTATGACCCTGGCGGGTGAGCTCATTAGAAACCTGCAGGGAAATCGTAGATTTACCTATTCCGGGGTCGCCGCCGATCAGTATCACCGAACCGGGAACAATACCGCCGCCTAAGACCCGGTCGAACTCGGCCATCCCGGTCTTTAACCTGACATCTTCAGAGACATCGATGTCTTTTAAGAGCACGGGTTCTTCTTTGTAGGGGGCGCTCTGCTGCGGCCGGGATTTGGCAAGCGGGGCGGAATAATCTTCCTCCACAAATGAATTCCAATTATTGCAATCAGGGCACCTGCCCAGCCACTTGAGTGACTGATACCCGCAACTCTGGCAGGAAAAAACAGTTTTTGTCTTCATCGGCTAAAAGTACCTTACTTCTTTTTATTATTTCTATAGAAGAGTTTCCAGGGGTTCTTTTTCAAGTCCGCGGTCATCTCTTCCAGATTATTATAAACGCTGTCATCGTGAAGAAACTTACCAACCGTCCCCTCGCCCTTGTTGACCTGGACAATCGTCTGATCTAAATTCTCGACTATTCCCTTGGCAGTGCGGAATATCTCGTGCATCGGGATAGGATCTATCCCTACCAGGGTTTCTCCCCCCTGCAGGCACTGATCATAATCGGTTCCCGGCATGATCTCGATATACTTTTCTCCCAGAAGGCCCAGGGTATTGACCCAGATGGTAGAGTCTCTCGGGATCTCCACCTTGCTCTTGATCCAGCATCGCACGAGCACCTGGTCCTTTTTTTCTTCGGGCAGATAATTGAATTCGATCTTCTTGACTTCCCCTACATCGACTCCGGCAAAACGGATCGGGGCTCCGACTTTCACTCCGTTCACAAAATTAAAGATAAAGCCCACATTGTAACCGGAGGCCCAGGTCCGGAATTTACCGATAGATAGAATAAACACCGCCAGGATGATCAAACCGATAAAAACGAAGATACCGACCTTCAGCTCAGTTTTTGTCTTGCCAAAAATCATCTCACTGCCTCCGTGTTATATATGTGGGTTTAAAGCTATGCTCTATGGTTTCGGTAATCGGCCCCTTTGCCAGGCCGTTGATGAACTGATGCACCACCGGGTGTTCCAGGTTCTGGATCTCCTGAGAAGTCCCTTCGGCGATAATCCTGCCTTCATAC
>Ga0265297_10006070_pt1 | contig 17860 bp, 27 predicted proteins | sample Munlanlwell13791_FD_192502 | JGI IMG/M metagenome (GOLD analysis project Ga0265297, IMG submission 192502) | Leachate microbial communities from a municipal landfill in Southern Ontario, Canada - Leachate well 137-91 | ecosystem: Engineered > Solid waste > Landfill > Unclassified | place...
GCTCTAATTTTGTTTTCTGCTTTGATTCCAGGAATTCTTGGCGAAAAATATACTCCCCTATATATAAAAGCAATCGTCACAAGGATTTGACTCCGGAGCAGGAAGCTGATTTGGTAGATACATTTAGGCAAATGGTTGATCTGAGACAGATCGTCTTGCCTTATATGGGGTTCAGAAATATTTTTTATCAGAGCGGCTATGAAGCAGATGACTTGATTGCAAAAACCATTAAAGACAACGAAGGCAAATTTATGGTTGTGTCGAGCGATGAGGATTTATTCCAATTGCTCGATTCTGATGTCAATTTATATAATTTCAAAAGGATTTTATCTTATGCTGATTTTTGCGAGACGTACAAGATTTTACCGATTCAATGGCCTGAAGTAAAAGCGATTGCGGGTTGCTCTGGGGATAATGTTATTGGCATAAGAGGTATCGGTGAAAAATCAGCAGCTAAATATCTCACAGGAAAGTTAAAAGGTAAGTCGAAAGAGGGCATAGAATCAATTGAGGGATGCCGAATCAAGGCTTTTAATCTTCCCTTGGTACTCTTGCCCTTTAATGGCAAAAAACCTCTTAGAAGTTGTCAAATTGTGCCAGATGAGATTTCAGAAGATAGATTTTCATCAATGTTTGGCCAGTATGGGTTTAGATCGTTTTTAAACGAGGAGAATTGGAAGAAATGGGGGGAGGTATTTAGGTTTTGAAAGTGAAAATTTTGGAGGAGGCGGGATTTGATTCTGCTATGTTTGGTTTGAGCCTTTCTAAGAGGCAGAAGGTAGAAAAAATTCAGGAAATTTCTCATCTGTTATACAATAAAGATTTTGGACATAATAAATTTCTTGAGCACATGGAAATTTGGCTGGAGATTAAAGCTCCTCGATTCTGGTGGCAGGAAGCTGATACATATCGGCTCAGTTCTAAACAATCGGACTCGACTATGCACACGATTCACAAGAGATCGCTTGTTCAAGATGATTTTGAATATCCTATTTTTGAGAACACCCTGAAAGATTTGAACAATTCAATTCAAAAATATTCGGATGATCGCAGCATAGAAAATTTATTGGCAATCAAGAATAATTTGCCGGAAGGTTTTCTTTCAACAAGGGAATGGAAGATGTCCTATAAAGAATTGAGAAATGTGATTGCACAACGATTGTCTCATCGTCTTCCGCAGTGGAAATATTTTTGTACAGAAGTTTTGAGACAGATAAAACACAAGGAATATTTTGCTGATTTTTAGAAATTAAATGAGGAGATAGGAATGGCCAAAGGAGGCACTTTTGAAAATGAGGTATGTAAGAAATTATCCCTTTGGTTCAGTGAAGGAAAAAGGGATGATCTATTTACACGTTCTGATGGTTCAGGAGGAAGATTCACCAGAAGAATAAAGAAGGGCAAGGACACGGCTAATCAAGGCGGGGATATTAGTTTTTGTGATCCTGAAGGAGAATCGCTTATCAGGAAATGGTGTATTGAATGCAAGACAGGTTATTCAGGCAAGAATAAAATCAAAGATGCCGATGGAGATATAGTGAAACTTCCTATTTATCAACCGGCTAAGAAAGGAGAGAAGAAAAAGTCAGATGATCAGAGAGTGATAATTGGTTGGAAAGATAAGGTTGTGCTTGCTCCTTGGGATGCTTTTGATTTTCTGGATTCAAGGCAGAAGAAAACCGTTTTGCAGAAAATGTGGGAGCAGTGCCAGAGGGATGCAGAGCTGACAAGTCGTGAGCCTGTTTTGATTTTCAGGAGAAATGGAAGGCAACCTTGCATTGTTTTAGAACAGGATTATCTTGCAGAATTACAGAGAGATTGTGGGAAATATACTTCTCCTCTGGTAGCATTGAAATCTGATAGGCAGGTCTTATTTGTTTTCAATTTGAATGATTTTTTCTGTTGGGCAATAAATTTACCGGAAATTATGAAAAGTGGATTATAATAGTTCAAGAAAGGAGATGAACGATGAAATTGATTCTTGAATCTTGTATTAAAAATCCAGATGGCATTATTGATATATCAGTATTTATTAAGAGCGGGAAAACAGAAGCTCTAAAAAGGTACACATATCGTTTGAATAGTGAATATCAGGCAAGACGGTTTAACACTCTTTACAATAAAGGTACAAAAACTCATGGGAGAGCTTTGCAGATATTGAAGCAATGGAATATTAGGGAGACAATGTAATGTTTGAAGCGAAAGTAGAAGGTAAGATGATTTTTGATCCTCGCGATTGCCAAATGAAAATTTCAGATAATCCCGCCTTGATTTTTGCAGATTTGGTTATAAAACAGCCTATGCTTGTTTCCAGATATGCCAATGAAGGTAACAATGTGGAATTTTGGGATTTTATTAGAGAAATGGCTACTTGGTGTGAGGAGCAAGATTATATTAAAGAGGTAAGCGATGTTTGAATCATTAAGAATCAGGAATTTCAAAAGCTGGGATGATGTCACAATCCATTTTGATAAGGGCGTCAATGTTATTCAGGGGCTTTCTTTTACTGGCAAGACAAATATTTTGAGATCACTGAGGTTGCTGTTCGAGAATAGGCCACAAGGAGGAAAATTTTTTTCTGATTTTGCAGGAGATAAAGGTAAAACTGTAATTGATCTGAAACTGATTGAAGGCAAAACAATTTCCTTACAGAAAGATATTCATATCAACAAAAAGGGAGAGAAGCTGCTTGATAAAAGTACATATAAAATGGAGGAGTTTGAATCAGCGGCACCTCAATTGGGAATTCCAGATCAGATCAATCAAGTTCTTAATATTTCCGAATTGAACATGCAGCGGCAATTTGATAGACCTTTCCTTATTATGTCTTCGCCGGGAGAGGTTGCCCGTGTTATCAACAAAATAACAAAATTGGAGGAAGTCGATGAATGGGTGTCGAATGTTACAAGTCAGATTAATCAGAATCAGAGGGAAGTTAATAAATTGGTTTCTGAAATTGATTCAGAAGAAATTACGTTAAAGAAATACGGAGATATTGAAGAAACAGAAACTGTTGTGAAGGCATTGATTCAGACAGAGAAAGAGATCAGTTTTCTGCTTTATTCAAAAGAGGTTCTTGATAAGCGGTTGGTTCAGCTTGAAGATAATCAAAGGTCGTTGGAAAAGATTTTGGATTTTCTTACAGCTGAGAGATATATCAACAAGGTGGAAGCTTTTATAAAAGAAGTCGCAATACAGGCTGTTTTTCAGGCTTTAATTAATGATTGGGAACTTTATACCACCCTAATAGAAAAACGTGGAAATGACGTATTAGGGCATGAAATTTTGGTGAATAAATTGGAGGCCTCAGACTACTCCGAATTATCCAGCTTGCATAATAAACTGAAAGGGCTGCTGGATAGGTATGATCTGTTGGTTTTGGCAGGAGAAAATTCAACTGCTGCAATTGATAATGCTAAACGGACATATATGGATAAGGTATTGAGCATGAAAAAGTGTCCTCTGCTTGGCATTGATTGCGAGGTCGTGAAAAATGCCGAGGTTATGGGACAGATTGAGAGGGAGTTGTGAAATTTATATTTCTGTCGGATATGCATTTGCTGTATCAGAATCCTGTTGGGAGAGTGGATAATCTTGTGGAGGAACAATGGAAGAAGTTACAGTTTGTGCTGGAATTTGCAAAAAATAATGACTGTATTATTTTGCAAGCGGGAGATTTTTTTGATAGACCGAGAAGCTGGCAGCTATTGCCCATAACAATAGACCTATTGAAGAAATATCAAGTCAGAATCTGTTCTGTTTATGGACAGCACGATACTTATTTATATGCAGAGGAAACCAGAGATCGAACAAATCTTGGTATTTTGCAGAAGGTGGGGCTGGTGGAGATATTAACCAATGAGCCTGTTGAACCCATTAAGATTCATTCTCAGGATGATGTTTTTATTTATGGTTCTTCTTTTGGGGGAGAAATTCCAGAACCTTCTAATCCAGATGCTTTTAATATCCTTGTCATTCATGCTCCAATAGCTGATTTGCCTTTATTTTTTGGCCATGAAATTACCTTGGCTAAGAAATTTCTTTTAACGCATGATAAGTATGATGTAATTTTGTGTGGCGATGTTCATCGCAGATTTTCGGCAAGAATTGGCAAGAGAATGATTGTAAATACTGGTCCAATGTTGCGCAAGGAGGCTTCTGAATATAATTTTTCTCACTCTCCTGAATTTGCAATATATAATACAGATATAAAAGAATTGGAATGGGTTGGCATTCCTCATAGGCCAGCGTTCGAGGTTTTGAGTAGGGCGCATATAGAAAGGCAGAATGAGGCAGAAAGCCTTTTGGAAGATTTTATTGAATCAATGAAAGAGGATATTGAGCAAGGAGTTTCATTCAGTGAAAATTTGAGGATTTTCCTGAAAGAGAATAGAATTGAACCGCTGGTTGTGGATTGTTTGGCAAAAATTATGGAGGGAAAGGGATGACTGACGAGCAGATATTAAAAGGATTGAAAGATAAACTGGAAAAACTCAAGAGAGAAAAAGCTCAGGCCGAAGGAGAACGCAATGCAATTTTGGCTACAATTAAAAAGGATTTTGACGTGGGTAATATCGATGAAGCTTATGCTCTGCTTGAGAAGATGTCGGCGGATATTGAAATCAAGACAGAGCAGAGGACGGAGCTGTTGAAGGAGGCGCAAGACAGGCTTGCGAATTACAAATGACAAGTCAGGAAATTATAAATGAGTTTGCCGGAGCGAAAGCCAATTACAATCTTCTTTCTAAACAATTGTCGGCTAAAAAAGAGCAAATGGAAAGCCTGAAGAAGCAGGTAGAAATTCAATCTAAGGCTCGGTGGGTATTGACAGAGGTTGCTCAGAACACGCAGAAGCGGTTTAAAGACAGGGTTGAATCGCTGGTTACAATGGCAATCCAGAGTGTTTTTGATCGGCCATTACATTTCTGTCTGGAAATAGAGAGAAACAGAAATAAAATGGAATGCAGGATGCTGGTTAAAGAGCTGGTTGATGGTCAGGAAAGGATTTACTCTGATGCAGAAGAGGATATTGCGGGAGGTCTTATTGATGTAATGAGTTTTGCTTTAAGAATTGTGTTGTGGTCATTGCAGAATCCAAAGAGCAGAAATGTCATGATATTTGATGAACCGATGAAAAATATGGGGAAGCTGATTTCATTGGGAGGACAGGTGTTAAAGGAGATTAGTCATAAGTTGAATTTTCAGATTATTATGATTACTCATGATGAAAGTTTAATGGAAATTGCGGACAGGTCATATCAGGTAACTCATGATGGGAATAAATCTTCTATTCATCTTATAAAGGGCATAAATTATGGCGAAGGAAAAAGTGGGCTTTGCTCTGTTGCAGACAGAAAACTTGGAAGAAACATTAAAATTAATCGGGAAGTTGGTTAGTGAAAACTTTACAGACAGAGAAATTGCAGACAAATTGAATCTGTCAGTAAGTAAGATTTGTTCCCTTAGGATACATGAGTTGAATGTCATTTATGGGGAAAAGAGGAAGTGCATAATCTGTGGACAAATGAAAGCTGCTCAGTGCTTTACAACAAAGAAACCGGGATATGAAGGCTGGTGTGTCAGCTGTCGCAGGAAAGATGGAGTTGATCTATATGTAAGAAGGAATGAAAGGAATGAACCAGTGGAAAAAAATTGCTGCTATGGTTCATTTGCCTGTATTAGATGCAATAGAAAATTTGAATCGCCTATCTGGAGTGTAAATCAGCACTTTCATTTATGTTCGTCTTGCAGGGATATTGTTAATGCCATTGACAGGGTGGGAATTTTTTAGCAGAAAAGAAAGGAGGGGAAGTGGTTAAAAGATTGTTTTTAGATACAGAAACAACAGGGACAAATACGGACACAGTTGGAATGTATCAGTTGGGAGGTATTATTGAAGTCGGCAAAAGAGAGGAGGAATTTGAGTTCAATTGCGATATTTTTGAAGAGGATGCTATTGATCCAAAATCATTTGGAACGAATGGAATGACGCTGGAGAAAATATCTAATTCCCCATCGCCAGAAAAAGTCTTAGAACAGTTTACAGGCTTATTGGATAAATATGTTGACAGGTATGACAAACAGGATAAGTGGATTGTTATTGGCTACGGAGTCGAATTTGATCAGAAGATATTGAGAAATTGGTTTTACAAGTTAGGAGATGATTTTTTTGGTAGCTGGTTCTGGCATCCCTGGATATGTGTCATGAATCTTGCTCAATATGTTTTGCAAGAGGAAAGGTCTGAAATAGAGAATTTCAGACAAAACACTATCGCAGAGTATTTGCATATTAGGGTAGATGAGAGTAAATTGCATACAGCTTTATATGATGCAAAAATAACAAGAAAAATATTCAACAAATTGGAGGAGAGAATAAAATGCAGATAGATACATTGGAACAGGCAATATATGATGCAAAGAGGTTTCTGGAAATAGCGGCAAAGGTTCCAATAGTTCCTTTTTTTGGAAGAAAGGAAATCAGGACGGGCAAAGAAGCAGCAGCATGCAAAAGGGCAAGTCTGGATTTGACAAGAGCATTGTCAGCATTAAGAAAACCATAAAAATCAATCAGTTAAGTGAAATAAGAATAAATTTCTTTTATTTCAGGGCAAAATAAATTAAAATGTAGCTTATGAAAATCATAAGACTACCTGAAAATGATTCAATTCCAATAAAAAGGAAAAGAGGAAGACAACCGGGAAAAAGACAAACTAAATATTTGAAGGTGAAGTTATTTGTAAACGAGTATTTAGTTTGTCTTCAACCATATAAAGCTTTTCTGAGATGCAAATATGGAACAGGAAACGAAAGCGCTGACAAAGAACAGGCCATTTTATTTTTCAGAAGGCCAGATGTTCAACAAGCTATTCAAGAAGAAGTGGATAGAAGGAGTAAAACTTCTGAAATCACAGAACAGGCCGTAATGAAGGAACTGGCAAAGATTGCCTTTAGTGATATCAAAAATTTCATGTCTTGGGATTCAGAGGGCAATATCTTGTTTAAATCCAGCGATGTACTGGCTGCTCAACACTCTGGGGCAATCGAATCATTTGAGACAAGAGAGGCAACAAGATGGGAAGCAAAAGAAGAAAGTGATGCAAACGGGAATACAAAAATCAAAAGAGTTGCCACAACTGTTCCATCATTCAAATTCAAGTTATATGATAAGAGAAGCGCATTGATAGACTTGGGCAAACACATTGGAATGTTTTGGGAGAATGCAAGTCTGTCAAAAGATCCAGCTGAGGAGACTAAGAAATATCAACAGGCCATGAAAAGCATTCGATTGATGACTGATCCAGGTAAACCAACAGGGGATGGAGATTGAAAAAATTTGAATCCCCTGTAATAGAACAACCTTTCCCTCCTATGCTAACAAGTCGTTGGCTTCCTTTGAATTATCATCCAATACAGCAACAATGGTGGAATAGTCCTGCCAGATTTGAAGTTGTGCCAGCTGGAAGAAGATCAGGCAAGACAGAAATATCTAAGCGTAAGCTGATTGATAGGGCAATTTCTTATTTTTTTTCAGATAGACTTCCTTTAGTAAAATTTGAAGACCCACGGTTTTTTGCTGCTGCTCCAACAAGAGATCAGGCGAAAAGAATTTATTGGGATGATCTGAAAAAGCTGACTCCGAGATGGGTTCAATCTAAGCCTCCAAATGAATCAGAAATGTCAATTCATTTCACAAATGGCGTTGTGATATATGTTATTGGAATGGATAAGCCTGAGAGAATAGAAGGTTCTCCTTGGGATGGAGGCATTCTTGATGAGTTTGGAAATATGAAGAAACAGGCTTGGGGAGAGCATGTCAGACCGGCTCTTGCTGATAGAACTGGCTGGTGTGATCTGATTGGAGTGCCGGAAGGAAGAAATCACTATTATGATATAGCAAAAGAGGCGCAAGCTAACAAGTCAGGTGAATGGGCTTATTTTCACTGGTTCAGCTCTGATATATTACCAGCTTCAGAGATAGAAGCAGCAAAGAAGGATTTGGATGAATTGACATATCAACAGGAATATGAAGGCTCTTTTATCAATTTCTCTGGCCGAACATATTATTCCTATCTTGATTCAACTCACAATGCAAAAATAGCTTATGATAAAAAACAACCTTTAATATTCTGTTTGGATTTCAATATTGCTCCAGGAGTAGCAGCAATTTTGCAAGAGAAACAGATCAAAGACATTTCTACGAATGCATATCTGATAAATGAGACAGCAACAGGAGTAATTGGTGAAGTTTATATTCCGAGAAATTCTAACACCCCATTGGTCTGCAATAGATTGATAAAGGATTGGGGTAACCATCAAGGCAGAATTGTTGTGTATGGAGATGCAACAGGTGGATTGAGAGGAACAGCAAAACTTGGAGGATCAGATTGGGATTTAGTTAAGCAGACTCTTGGAAAGCATTTTGGAGAGCAAATTTTCTTTAATGTTTCTGCTTCAAATCCATCAGAAAGAGACCGTGTTAATTCAGTCAATTCCCGGCTGAAAACAATGGATGGAAAAATCAGAATGTATATCGATCCAAACAAAGCTCCTCATGTTGTAAAGGATTTTGAAGGTGTTCAGTGTGTTGAAGGAGGCTCTGGTGAAATCGATAAACAGAAGACTCCTGAGCTAACACATTTGTCAGATGCCATTGGCTATTATATTCATAAGGAGTTTCCTGTCAGAGAAATTGGTGCTGGGATGGCTGTTGTCCGTGGTGTATAAATAATTTTCTTGTTTTGGTAAAATCAAGCTATAATCTATTTGGAAGGAGGAACATGCTGATCATTGTTTACACTCCAGAATATTGCAAACTACACAACAAGGCTTGTGAACATGGGAAGCATAAAGAATGTCCGAAACACCCCGCGATGGTATTGCTGTGTAAGCATAGTGTGAACAAGGAGAAATTAGAAAGGAGGGCTAAAATGAAAAAGCTGATATGTGGAATCGCGGTAGTGTTGATGTTAGGCGGGGTTTGTTATGCTGGAAGGATATCAGAACTGGATCGGGACTATTATGATAAACCCCAAATAGATGAAAGGCAGCTAAAGAGAAATCCATACAATGACACCTGGAACTACGAGACACCAGAATCACAATTGAAATATAATCCTTATGAGGACAAGTGGCAATACAAGGAACCGAACGAGAGGTTTAAATACAACCCATATGAAGATAAATGGGAATAAGGAGACTCAATGAATTTTGGTATTATTGGTGATGGATATGCTGCTCAAAGACATAAAAAAGCAATAAAATATATTGGAGGAAATTTAGTCTGGATATATGATCCACCTAAATATGGTGGAGATGAGATGGAAATGAATCTGTCTTTTGCAAGCAAGGGCAATGCAGATTGGGTTGTGATTACAAGTCCAAATTACCTGCACTATATTCATTGCAAGATGGTATTGAGGACGACAGAAGCTAAAATCATCTGTGAAAAACCGTTATGTCTTCCTTGGGAACCTATCATTGATGACGATAGAATAAATATCTGTTTGCAATTGCGATATATTGAGAATCTGCCAAAACAAGCCGAATCAGTGAGAGCTTTCATGGTGAGAAACGAGCAGTTTTTCAATAGCTGGAAAGGGAATCCGAAGCTATCGGGAGGCAATTTCTACGAATTCTTTATTCACTATATCGATTTGGCTATTTTATTAAATGCTGATTTTGAGGGAGCTGTATGGGAGACAGGAGAGCAAGAAAGGAAAATCATTATCAGCTATAAACAGGAAATTGATATCATGAAAATTGATATGCAATCTCTTTACGACAAAATGTATGAGGAAATCCTTGATGACAATGGCATTAAACCGAGAGACATTTTTTATCTGAAATACGCTCTTGATAAATTCAGTAATGAATATGGATTCAGAAAAAGTGGAGTAACAAATAGAATCGAAATTGGAAAGGATCAGTTGCGCTGATGACAGATGAAGAGGAAGAAGGTCTTTTTCGTGATATTGTTGATTCATCCCCAGAGATTCAACAAGCTTTTGAGGATGCCCAGATTCATTTGAGCAAAGCCTTGGACATGGTAAATAGCGAGTCTGTAAAGAAGAACAGTATTGTTTTTCAAACATTAATGGTTGCAGTATCAATTGATGACAGAACTATTTATAGCACAACACATTAAATAGGATATAATATGAGTAGAAGTTACGAAGACAAACCAATGCCTTTTGGAGAGTATAAAGGAGAATTGATTTGCGATGTTCCAACAAGCTATCTGGCATGGCTGTTAGATCAGAATTGGTTTAACAAGAAGTTTGCTGATTTGAAGGATATTGCAGAACAAGAGATGGAATATAGGAAAAGATGGAATCTACCATAAAGGAGGAAAATGAAAGCTTTACTAATAGGATATGGAGAAGTTGGGCAGGGAATTTATGAGGCTTTTAAATATTATCACGACATCGAAATATATGATCCAGAGAAGGGGTTGGATACAATATGGGATTTGCCTATTGATATTCTTCTGGTGGCAATTCCCTATTCCGATGTATTCGTTGAGCAGGTTAAGGAATTTATTCAAAGAGCTGATGGAGCACCGGCAATTGTGTTTTCAAGTGTGCCAATAGGAACGTGCAAACAAATACCCGCTGTTCATTCTCCAATCGAGGGGGATCATACAAACATGAGAGAGTCGGTTTTGGTTCATAAGCGATATATGGGAGGCCATTCTGGAAAAGCTTATATTTTCTTCAAACAGGCTTTCTGTGACGTTGTCCAGCTTGAGGAGCCAGATCATACAGAATTTCTGAAGTTAAGATCGACAACCATTTATGGAATCAATATTGAATTTGCCAGATATTCAAATGCAGTTGCTCAGAAATTGGGGATGGATTATCAGGACATTAAAAGTTATGATGAAGAATATAACAGGTTGACAAATAGAACTGAAAGGCCAGATAAACAGAGATATATTTTAGATGCTCCAGAGGGCAGGATTGGAGGGCATTGTATTATTCCAAATGCCAAATTGCTTCAAAAAACATATCCATATTTTATGATAGAATATCTATTGCTTGTAGATAAAATATTGCAGGAGGGAGGAGAAATATGGTAGCCAAAGATTTTGAAAGGTTGTTTGACAGAAGAGTGGGAGCTTGTAGAGAGGTGATGATTGAGAAAGCAAAAGAGTATGCTTCTGAAGATGACAGATTGCATAATTTTGAGAGAGGGGCTGATTTTTTAAAACAGAATCCTTCCACTGTTTGCTTGAATTACATGACAAAACACTTGGTCTCTATTTATGACATCGTACAGGGTGAAGAGCAGGTAACTCAAGCTCTACTGGACGAGAAAATAGGAGACGCTATCAATTATCTGATTTTACTTGAAGCCTGTTTGGTGGATGAAGGAGTTTTTTGCAAATGAATATAGCTATTATTAGTGACTTTAATATCGGAGGCCAACCAACTGCTTTGACGAGAGCAATCAATAAATATACAAAGCATAAGGCCAGATGTATCATAGCTTTTGATGATTCTTTTGCTTATGATAAGGACATCATTCTGAATTCAGATGCTGCTAAGAAAGAAGCTGCGGATTGGTGTAACCAATGTGATTTTTTCCATTTTGGGAGAGGGATATTTAATTGGCCGGGAGTTGATTTCAATAAGCTCCTGAATAAAAACAATTGTTGCGTGAAATATTATGGTTCTGAATTGAGAGAAAATTCAGAAGCGATAAAGGCCTTTCACGAAAAGACTGGTGTTGCGGCTATTACTGGAACAGGTTGGAGCATTACGGGTTTATTGCCAAACTCATATTATCATCTCAACTCTTTTCTGACGGCCTATGGAGATATGAAATGGGAAGAAATTCCTCTTTGTGTTCCTTATGAAAAAGGCGATCCATTAAAGATTTGTGCTGGCTCAGCAGGTCATCCATTAAAAGGGTATGATGTTCTTGGAGAGACGATCAAGGAATTGCAGCAAGAGGGCGAAGATGTTGAACTTAACATTATTCAGGGAATGAGTAATAAAGAGGCTTTGGAAAAGAAGAGAGAAAGCCATGTGACATTCACAAGTCTTCACAGTGCTTGGGGAATAAGTGGAGTTGAGAGCATGTATCTTGGCCATGTAGTGATGAGCTGTCTTGATCCATGGATAATGACTTTCTTTCCAGACAATCCCACGGTGATCGTAAGGAAGGATACATTGAAGCGACAGATTAAGAACTTAATAGGCAAATATGATGAAGTCAGAGAGCTGGGAACAACAAGTCGCTTATTTGCATTCATAAATTTCCAGACAAGGACAATCCTGAAAAAATATTTATATTTGTTTGATCTGATTATGCATAGGGAGTTATATTTAGACGGATTTAGGAACCCAGATATTATTTATCGGGATTTCTAAAAATAAGCTTATAATATAAGAGGAGCATCAGCATGATCGATGAGCGATTTGTTAAGATTGGAGAGTTTGCGAAAATATGGCATCCTGAGCTTGTGAATATTTATGGCAATGAAGATTCTTTTTGTATTATTGGCAATAGCAACATAGGGGCTTTTGTTGAGATTGGTCCAGGAGTGGTGATTGGGGATAATGTTTCAATAGGGGCTTTCTGCTTTATTCCGTCTGGTATTACAATAGAAGACGGCTGTTTTATTGGTCCAGGAGTGCTATTTACCAATGATAAATACCCTCCCAGCCATAAGGCTGAGTGGAGGAAAACGGTTGTAAAAAAGAATGCCAGAATTGGGGCAAAGGCCGTTATAGCTCCGGGAATAACAATTGGAGAGAGATCATTGATAGGCATGGGTTCTGTTGTAACAAAAGATGTCCCAGAGGGATCAATAGTTATGGGCAATCCGGCAAAAATAAGACTTAAAAAAATATGGAAGGAGGACTAAAACATGTTTGTGAGAGAAGCGGTTGTTTGTTTAGATTGCGACATGATTTATCGTCAGGAGGAAGAGTTTTGTCCTTGTTGCACGAGCAGGGGAGCTGTTGAATTGAGACAGTATTTTCCAGCTAAAAACATTCTGGCGAAAGAGGATTTTGAAAAGATGGCTCGGCAAAAAAGTAAGCAGGTTAATCGGAAAGAGGTTGCAGTTAAGGAGACAGGAAAGCTCTTTAAAATTTTATCACATTTGAATCCAGTAAAGAAAGCGCAAGCAGCATGATTCCTCTTACAAAGCCTTATTATGGGCAGGAAGAATTAGATGCTGTAAAAGAGGTGATGGAATCTGGATGGATTGCTCAAGGCAGAAAATGCTCCGAATTTGAGAAAGCTATCTGCGAATATGTAGATAGCGAATATGCTGTTACTGTTTCAAGTTGTACCTCTGCTCTATATCTGTCTCTGATAGCTTTGGGAATAGGTAGAGGAGATGATGTTATTGTGCCAGATTATACGTTTCCGGCAACAGCATTGGCGGTTATGCAAACTGGTGCAAGGCCAGTATTTACCGATGTAGGATTACAAGCGTATAGTATAAGGCACAGAGATTTTGTCAAGGCGATAACACCAAATACAAAGGCCGTCATCGTTGTTCATCTGTTCGGCCAACCTTGTCCTGGAATGAATGAAATCAAGAGTGAAATCAAGAATCATTATTCCATTGCGAAAAAGAAGAAAATTTATTTGATTGAAGATGCTGCCTGTTCATTGGGAGCATCTTATGTAAAAACAAATAAGAGGATGGTAGGAATTCAGGGAGATTTAGGCTGTTTTTCCTTGCATGCCAGAAAGGGAATCACAACTGGAGAAGGAGGGATTGTTGTAACAGATGATCATAGGTGGGCAGAAAAGATCAAAAAGCTTTCTGCTTTTGGCATGGAAAGGGCACATGAGAGAACTGGCGAGATTCAATTTGATAAGCGTGGATTCAACTACAAGATGTCCGATATAACTGCTGCCATTGGACTGGCTCAACTGAAAAAAATAGATTTGATCATTCAGAAAAGAAAAGCTGTTGCGAAACAATGGGATGAAATAATCAAGAATGATTCAATCCTAAAAGACAGGCTAATGGTGCCAGACAGTTACAGAAACATCTACCAGTCATACACTCCTTTGTGTGATCCAGGGACAAGAGAATCTGTAACCAATTATTTCAAGCACCGTGGGTTCGAGACCGGGATTGGAACTTATGCTTGCCATATGTATCCAGATGCTTTTGCGACAAGGAAGAAGGACACATTTGTTAATTCAGAATATCTGTTTGACAATGTTATTTCTTTGCCTATTTATCCAGATTTAGATTTATCGAAAGAATGGTGAAATATAAGTTATAATAGAAGGGAGAAGGAATGAGCAATCACGGATTTGATTTTAGTCAGAAATTGACAGAGACAGGCTTAACTGGCAAATTGTTTTATTCAAGACAGCAATGGAAGGAGCTGAGGGACAAAGGTCGAGACAGAACCTTTGCGATGCTTATAAATGGGGAGTTGAAGGAATACACCGAATTGATTTCTTTGGATGCTCTATTGGAAAATCCTTTCGACACATGCCAATATCAGGATGCTTATTTAGTAGGCGAAGGTTCTTTTCATCATTTTGCAGATGAAAAAGGAAGAAGGATAGGTTAAAAAACATGAGAGTGATGGTTGTAGGAGGGGCTGGTTTTATTGGTAGTCATCTTGTTGATGGTCTTTTGGCAGCAGGACATATTGTGAGCGTTGTTGATAATTTCTTCCTTGGTAAAGAAGAAAACATTCCCAAAGAAGCTCTTAATTATAAAATTGATGCATCAGATTTTTATTCCCTGCTGCATTCTATAATAGAGGAGAGGCCTGAGATCATTTTCAATCTGGCTGTATTGCCCTTGCCTCATTCTTTGGAAAAGCCTTTTCATAACGTTGGTCTTAACATAAAGATTATTTGCAACTTATGCGAGCTATTAAGGATTGGGTGTTATAACAGATTGATTCATTTTAGTTCGTCTGAGGTTTATGGCTCAGCACAATATGCTTCTATGGGCGAAGATCATCCGATTGAACCATCAACTCCTTATGCTGCCAGTAAAGCAGCAGGAGATTTTATCTGTATGTCCTATTCCAAAACTTTCAATTGTGATATTTCTGTTATCAGGCCATTTAATAACTATGGCAGCAGACAGAACGATCAATCCTATGCCGGAGTTATCCCCTTGACAATAAATAGAATCCTGGATGGGAAATCTCCTATTATTTATGGGGATGGGAATCAAACAAGAGATTATATTTTTGTTGAAGATACAATTAGAGCTGCTTTGCTGATGATGGAGAAGAAGAATTTAAAAGGAGAGGTGTTCAATATCGCTTCTGGCCATGATATTTCTATTGGCTGGTTGATAAAAACAATTCAAGCAATATTGGCAAAGAAGGGACTTGATGTTAAGCCTATCTTGCATGAACGTGAAAGATCGGGAGACATCAGAAGACATATCGCCAATACCTTCAAGGCAAAAGATGTTTTGGGATTTGAGCATCAAATAGGAATGTTAGACGGATTGGAGAAAACAATTGACTGGTATATCAAAAAAAGAATGAATTAGTTTTTCTTTAATGGTTATTTCATTTATAATATAAAAGGAGCTTGAAATGATAACTTGTGATGTAGTTTCCTCAAAAGAAGATATAATTGACTATTCTGAATTTATCAATAAATTCTCTTTCGCTTCATTCAACGCTTCCCTCAAGTTTTTGTATTTCCTGACTCAATTGCTTGATAAAAGTTGTATCCCGTATTATTTTATCGCCAGAAATGGAGAAAGGCAGGTTGTTGGAGTTTTGCCAGCTTTTATGAAGAAAGGGATTTATGGGGCTGTATTAAACTCTTTGCCTTGGTTTGGTAGCAATCCGGGAGTGATAGCCGACTCCCCAGAAGTTTCAAAACAGCTGGTGGATGCCTTTTTCAAAACTGCAAAATGGACAAATTGTGTTTCTGCAACTATCATATCAAATCCCTTTTATGAGAATCAATGGGACTATAAAGATTTGTTTTGTGAGAAAGAAGAAGGGAGATATTTAGAGGATTATAGAATTGGGACAATGACTACCTTGCCAGATTGCAAAAGCATAGAAGATAAGGATTTGCTGGAGCATCAGTTAATTGGAATGTACCATCAGAAAACTCGTAATCAACTGAGAAAATCAATTGAGTTATGTAGAGCAGAAGTGAGTTACAGGCCAGAGGCTTTTGAATTCCTGATGAAAACTCACAAGGAGAATATGGAGGCAGTTGGTGCTCCTTATAAAACAAAGGAATTTGATATCATCAAGACTCTGAAGGAAAACGAAGATTATAAGTTATTCATTTCCTATGATAAGAAAACAGATGATCCAGCAGCGGCTCTATTGCTGAAATATTATAACAAGACCGTTGACTATATGATTCCTGCCACATCTCTGGAATATAGAAGCATTGATCCTTTGCATATTTTGATTCATCTGGCCATGATGGATGCTGCCCAGAGAGGGTACAAATACTGGAATTGGGGTGGTTCTCTGGTTGTTGGAATGGATGGAGTTAAGCATTTCAAAAGCAGGTTTGGAGGAAAAACTTTTCCGTACACATATCATACATTGCTATTCAGGCCATTAGAACCTTGGGTGACTAAAGAGGCAATTCTGGAACAGTATAAATATTTTTATGTTTTACCGTTTAAGGAGATGGAAGAACATGCCAACACATAAAGTAAAGGGCGGCTGGAAATGGGGCAAATCAGGGAAAGTATATCCAACTAAGAAAAAAGCTGATGCTCAAGGGAGAGCCATTTATTCATCGGGATATAATAAGAGGAAAAAGAAATGAGCTGGCAATTTACATATGATGGGTTGAGGAAATATTTTGCATTTCTGGGAGAGCAGGGAACAGTAACTTCGTTTGAAAATATGGACAAGGTGGATAATCCGATTGTGTTAAGACACGATGTTGATTTGGATCCAACAGCTGCTTTTTATCTGGCAGGAGTAGAAAGCAAGTTTTCTATCAAGTCAACTTTCTTTTTCAGGGTTGCTTCACCGACATATAACATATTTGCACTAAAGTTTTTACTGCATTGGTTTTGCGAAAAAGGATTTGAGATAGGACTGCACTTTGATCCAGCTATTTATTCTTCAGAGATACAACATATGTGTGAGTTGGAAATAAAAATACTGGAATCGATGCTACCAAAAAAGAACTGTGTCAAGTCCATCAGCTTACATAATCCATCAATTTACAAGAATAAATTTTCAGTAGAGGGTTTCATTGATGCTTATGATAAGAAAGTCTGGGGTGATAGCAATTACATTTCAGACTCTTGTAAGAATTTTAGAGCAAAAGAACCCTATGAATTTGTTAGAGCAGCGAAGAAACCTATGCAGATTTTGTTGCATCCTCTTTATTATGCCGAGACAGATTCTCCTTATTCAGAAATTATAAAGAGATACATATCAAATCAGATCAGGATAATTCATCGAGACTATGGTGACAACCCTGCATATGTCAAGGATATGAAGGGAAAGAAACTGGAAATCTGCTGTAATGAGAAGGAGAAATAAAATGGTTATCTGGGACGTTGTTATGGCTTTGGAACCATATTCGGCAATTATAGGTTCTCTTTCTCGTGAATTTGATCATCCTGTTGATATTTCCAATACAGATGATACCTCTATTGCTTTCTTGTCAAAGATTAATTCTTCTTTTGAGGCTTCAACGCTGAGAGGGGTTGTTATTGTTGATCCTTCTTTGGTAGATGATTTGATTGATTCTTTAATAGATGAAAATGATTTGGAGAAAAGGACTTTTGTCATCCCACGGGATTCACGCAAGCTATTTATCAGAATATTGGATAAATATTTTGTCAATGAAAACTGCATCTCTGAACCCTTGCCTGAATTCCCAAATGTGATTTTTATGGGGAAGCAAA
>Ga0265297_10006071_pt1 | contig 17856 bp, 15 predicted proteins | sample Munlanlwell13791_FD_192502 | JGI IMG/M metagenome (GOLD analysis project Ga0265297, IMG submission 192502) | Leachate microbial communities from a municipal landfill in Southern Ontario, Canada - Leachate well 137-91 | ecosystem: Engineered > Solid waste > Landfill > Unclassified | place...
GTCCTGTTATACCAGTTGAACCTGTAGGACCTGTAATACCCGTACTACCTGTCGGGCCTGTGATACCAGTTGAACCTGTTGGACCAGTAATCCCAGTAGATCCTGTCGGACCGGTAATTCCAGTTGATCCTGTAGGACCAGTGATACCTGTCGATCCAGTTGGTCCAGTAATACCCGTACTACCAGTCGGGCCTGTAACTCCCGTAAGTCCAGTTGCTCCAGTTGGACCAGTAATACCTGTCGAACCGGTTGGACCTGTAATACCTGTTGAACCTGTAGGACCGGTAATTCCAGTACTTCCGGTAGGCCCAGTTATTCCCGTTGAACCAGTCGGGCCTGTGATACCAGTTGAACCTGTTGGACCAGTTATACCTGTCGAACCAGTAGGTCCTGTTATACCAGTAGAACCTGTAGGACCGGTAATGCCTGTACTACCTGTCGGGCCTGTAACTCCCGTAAGTCCAGTTGCTCCAGTTGGACCAGTAATACCTGTCGAACCGGTTGGACCTGTAATACCTGTACTTCCTGTGGGACCTGTAATTCCTGTTGATCCCGTTGGTCCAGTAATACCAGTACTTCCGGTAGGACCGGTGATACCTGTAGATCCAGTTGGACCTGTGATTCCAGTAGATCCTGTAGGACCGGTAATGCCTGTACTACCTGTAGGTCCAGTAATACCAGTTGAGCCTGTAGGACCGGTAATTCCAGTACTTCCGGTAGGCCCAGTTATTCCCGTTGAACCTGTTGGTCCAGTTATGCCTGTACTTCCTGTAGGTCCAGTAATACCTGTTGAGCCTGTAGGACCGGTAATTCCAGTACTTCCGGTAGGCCCAGTTATTCCCGTTGAACCAGTTGGACCAGTAATACCAGTTGAACCAGTCGGACCTGTAATTCCTGTCGCACCCGTAGGCCCGGTGACACCTGTAGGTCCAGTAGGACCGGTAATTCCTTGAATACCCGTGGCTCCGGTTGGCCCAGTCTCACCCGTTGCTCCAGAAGGTCCAGTCACACCTGTATTACCGGTTGAACCAGTAGGTCCGGTTATACCCGTACTTCCAGTAGGTCCTGTTTCTCCTGTTGAACCTGTGGGTCCTGTTATGCCAGTACTTCCTGTAGGACCAGTTATTCCAGTCGAACCTGTAGGACCGGTTATACCAGTACTTCCGGTAGGACCAGTTATTCCAGTCGAACCTGTAGGTCCAGTAATACCAGTCGAACCTGTAGGTCCAGTTATACCCGTACTACCAGTCGGACCGGTTATTCCAGTAGAACCTGTAGGTCCTGTAATCCCAGTTGATCCAGTTGGACCAGTTAAACCAGTTCCACCAAGAGGTCCGGTTGCACCCGTAGGTCCAGTCTCACCAGTACTACCAGTAGGACCAGTAACTCCAGTTGGACCAGTAGGCCCGGTGATACCCGTACTTCCAGTTGGACCTGTAATACCAGTACTTCCGGTAGGTCCTGTTATTCCTGTAGAACCTGTGGGTCCTGTAATACCTGTTGACCCGGTTGGTCCAGTGATTCCAGTAGAACCAGTTGGTCCAGTCACGCCTGTACTACCAGTAGGTCCAGTGATTCCAGTAGAACCAGTTGGTCCAGTCTCACCAGTACTACCAGTAGGACCAGTAATTCCAGTACTACCAGTAGGTCCAGTTATACCAGTGCTACCTGTAGGACCTGTTAATCCGCTTCCTCCCAAAGAACCACTAGCGCCAGTTGGACCTATTCCTCCTGTACTTCCAGTTGGACCTGTTTCGCCCGTAGATCCTGTAGGTCCAGTAATACCAGTTGATCCAGTGGGACCTGCAACTCCAGTTGAACCTGTAGGTCCAGTTATTCCCGTGGAACCTGTGGGCCCAGTGATTCCAGTCGAACCTGTAGGACCAGTTATACCCGTACTACCTGTAGGACCTGTTAATCCAGTAGCACCAGTTGGTCCGGTTTCACCTGTACTACCTGTTGGTCCAGTTAAACCTGTGGCTCCAGTTGGACCAGTTTGTCCAGTTGAGCCTGTAGGACCAGTAACCCCAGTAGGTCCGGTAGGGCCTGTAATTCCAGTAGAACCAGTTGGACCGGTTATCCCAGTTGATCCAGTTGGTCCTGTAATTCCTGTACTACCAGTCGGCCCAGTAACTCCAGTTGAACCTGTAGGTCCTGTTTCACCGGTTGAACCAGTAGGACCTGTAATCCCAGTCGAACCAGTAGGACCTGTAATCCCAGTCGAACCAGTAGGTCCAGTTAAACCTGTAGCTCCAGTCGGACCAGTCTCACCAGTAGAACCGGTGGGACCAGTAATACCAGTACTACCCGTAGGCCCAGTTATACCTGTACTTCCAGTTGGTCCCGTTTCTCCTGTAGAACCAGTAGGTCCAGTAATTCCAGTTGCACCAGTTGGTCCGGTTTCACCCGTACTACCTGTTGGTCCAGTAATTCCAGTACTTCCTGTAGGTCCAGTTAAACCTGTAGCTCCAGTCGGACCAGTCTCACCAGTACTACCAGTTGGACCAGTTATGCCAGTTGAGCCTGTAGGTCCGGTTATCCCAGTTGATCCTGTAGGGCCTGTAATGCCCGTACTTCCTGTAGGTCCAATTTCTCCAGTTGCACCAGTTGGGCCTGTGATTCCAGTTGAACCCGTAGGTCCTGTTTGACCTTCAGGTCCAGTTGCGCCCGTAGGTCCCGTTATACCTGTACTACCAGTTGGTCCGGTTATACCCGTACTTCCTGTAGGTCCAGTTATACCTGTTGCACCAGTCGGACCAGTTATACCAGTGCTACCTGTGGGACCTGTAATCCCGGTTGAACCTGTAGGACCTGTAATCCCGGTTGAACCTGTAGGACCAGTTATGCCTGTAGAACCCGTAGGTCCTGTGATACCCGTACTACCTGTTGGACCGGTAATACCTGTCGAGCCTGTAGGACCTGTTACGCCCGTATTACCAGTTGAACCAGTTGGACCAGTAATTCCAGTACTTCCTGTGGGACCAGTAATACCAGTTGAACCCGTAGGTCCAGTTAAACCTGTTCCACCCATGGGTCCAGTACTTCCTGTAGGTCCAGTAATACCAGTCGAACCAGTAGGTCCAGTTACTCCAGTACTACCAGTCGGACCTGTTCTACCAGTACTACCAGTCGGACCTGTAACACCGGTAGGTCCGGTTGGTCCGGTTATACCCGTACTTCCTGTAGGTCCAGTTATACCTGTTGCACCAGTCGGACCTGTAACACCGGTTGGTCCGGTTGGTCCGGTTATACCCGTACTTCCTGTAGGTCCTGTTTCTCCAGTCGAACCAGTAGGCCCAGTAATTCCTGTGGCTCCAGTGGGTCCGGTAATACCTGTGCTACCAGTTGGTCCAGTAATTCCTGTGGCTCCAGTGGGTCCGGTTAAACCACTTCCTCCCAAAGGACCTGAGGCTCCAGTAGGCCCAATCTCCCCAGTTGCACCAGTCGGCCCAGTAACACCTGTACTACCAGTAGGACCAGTAATACCTGTACTTCCTGTAGGTCCTGTTTCTCCAGTCGAACCTGTAGGTCCTGTAATTCCAGTTGCTCCGGTAGGTCCAGTTAAACCTGTTGCACCGGTTGGGCCTGTTTCACCAGTTGATCCAGTCGGACCTGTTTGACCTTCAATACCAGTACTTCCAGTCGGTCCAGTCTCTCCCGTACTTCCGGTTGGGCCTGTTTCACCAGTTGATCCAGTCGGACCTGTTTGACCAGTTGCTCCAGTCGGACCCGTGATACCTGTTGACCCAGTCGGTCCAGTTAAACCAAAACCACCAAGAGGTCCAGTTGCACCTGTTGGTCCAACTTCTCCAGTCGCACCAGTCGGACCAGTAACACCTGTACTTCCTGTAGGTCCAGTTATTCCCGTGGAACCAGTCGGACCAGTTTCTCCTGTTGAACCCGTAGGTCCTGTTTCTCCAGTACTTCCAGTTGGGCCTGTTATACCTGTACTTCCTGTAGGTCCTGTTTCACCAGTAGATCCAGTTGGGCCTGTTTCTCCAGTACTACCCGTAGGGCCCGTTATACCAGTACTACCTGTAGGACCAGTAATACCTGTCGAACCAGTTGGACCTGTTAACCCAATTTCTCCAGTCGCTCCAGTGGGTCCAGTCTCTCCCGTACTTCCAGTAGGACCTGTTATACCGGTTGAGCCTGTAGGTCCAGTTATTCCCGTGGAACCAGTCGGACCAGTTTGACCTTCAATACCTGTTGAACCAGTCGGACCAGTTATACCAGTTGATCCAGTTGGACCTGTTATTCCCGTGGAACCAGTTGGGCCTGTTATACCTGTGGCTCCGGTTGGACCATTAAGTCCACTAGCTCCAGTTGGTCCAGTTTTACCAGCATAAGAAACATCAGCCCAGCTAGCATTTCCACCACTGTCTGACATTAAAATATAACCAGTTTTAGCTCCATTGGTCATTTTAAATCCATTTGTCTCTACTGTTCCGACAACATCTAATTGGCTGGATGGGGTAGTAGTACCAATACCAACATAAGCACTTCTATCTTTTGAATCGATATATAGCCGGGTAGAAGTATTAGTGTTCCCACCTGTTCGAAAACTGATAGAACTTGCCGATCCAGTAGCTTGTATTATGATATCTCCGTCTGTGACATTTGGATTTCCTGATTGAATGACTAAAGTTTTAGCGCTTGAAAGTGTAAAATTAGCCGAAGCGTTAGTTGCTCTGATACCGGGCGCAGAAGCAGCGATTAGCATATCGCCATTGTTATTGATATAGGGGATACTCGAAACACCTGTTCCTGGAGGAAGGCCTTGAAGTGTCTCTGCATTAATAGCATAACCTACGTTCGCAATTTGTTGTCTTGGGCTCATTTCTGTGTCTCCTCCAATCGTTACTCCAAGATAAACATTGGGATTTTCAGTGAAAACAGAAGAAGGAATTTCATTCATTTCGCAATCTTTACCTATGAGAACATTAATAATTCCATCTATATCTGGAAGAAGTCCGTTGTTATTAAGGCAAGATCCGGTATATAAAAGACCTGAATTTCCATTACTGGTTTGAGTTTTCCATAATCTAAAAACAACGTTTGTTTTAGTTATAATTGGATTATCAATACTGTCTGTTAATCTTCCTTGAAAAGAAATTATTCGTCCACTAGAAGTTAATGTTGTGGGGTAGGCAAACGGTCGTTCGGTTTTAATAAAGAATTTATTAAAAATTCCAGCACCAAGTAAAGAGGTAAAGATAAGAATAATAGTTAAGGCTATATAATGGCGTATGTTAAAGGTAGATCTTAGATCGTAGATCTTAGATCGTAGATCATTATCTTTTTGATTTTTAACTTGTAATTTTGACTTTTCTAAGTTGGCAATGGTTCCTTTAATCTGCTCATATTCCTCTTTTTTTATATAACCCTTGTGGTGAGCCCAATTAATAAACTTATCCACGGCTTTAATTTTTATTTTTACATAATGTTCAGATTCTTCACTTTCGTGAAGTTTTTGTAAATAAGCCTGGATTTTATTAATTGAGTCAAAATTCATGTTGTGAACTTGCCTAACGTGAAGTTATATCTCACGTAATATTTAAAAATCATATTTTTGAGAAACGTCGGTTAAATTTAAACTGAAAGCTTTTTGTTTGATCATCTTCAAGAGTGTTTCTAAGGTAGGGATGACTATTGAAACTGGGGTCTGTTAAAGATCTAAGACCTCTCCAAGCCTTAATTAATAAATAACGAGTAAGAAAAAAAGAATTATGAATATGGTTCATAGATTTGATTAAATTTGTAATGCTTCCTGAAGTATATTCAGGTAACTTTTAATGGTTAGAGTATTTAAATCATCTTTTTCTAGGTCAGTTTTGAATTCGTTTAGTAGTTTAACCGTCTCAGTTTTCTCGCTTAGCTTCTCAACCGAGGCGGTTTTAGTTTTAACGACATTGGCTATTTTTTTGGCTGGGTTTTCCTTCATCCAGCCTTGGGAAATACAAAAAGAGCAGAATTTTCGTAAAGTAGAGAGTCTTCGATTAACGGTTAGTCTGGGAATTTTATTTAAACTGAAATAAGTTTTATATTCGCTAACCAAAGCCTCATTTATGAAAAAAACAGGGTTAGTGATGTCAAGAGATGTACCTCGAGATTCTATTGTAAACGTGACCCAACCTATAAAATGTCTAAGATCGGATAGATAATTCTTGATTGTGAGACGATTTGTATTTTCCGCAAGGAGATATTGTTTAAATGAGGCTTCAAGATTAGAAAGATTATACCTATTTACCATATATATTCATAATAAACAATAATAATAATAAAGTCAAGAGTCATTTTGTTGATATTGTGATATAGTTTTGTGGGTAATTTTTTACACGGCTCAACATGATTTAAGGCAGAAGATTTTAAGAGTTGGATCTTGTAATAATATTTAATTATATTTACACGAATTAACGTAAAAAATATTCAATTACTCTTCTATATCAAAAACAATCAACAAACTTATAGTATTTATAACAATAGTTTTTAGATATTGATTACTAAAAATGCATGAAAAATTAAGGCTTCTTATTAAGATAAAATTAGTTCTTATTGGGGTTTTTATTATTGCAAAAGTCCGAATAGAAAAAACACTTTATAAAGCTTAAAAATCAAGAAGCATTTATTAAAAAAAATTTACACTTTTAGAATATTTTAAACAATACGATTTAAATATTATTTAATTTATTAAATGAGTTTAAGTCAAAAATATCAAAAAAAATATTGGTTACAGAGTGGAAAGATTTTAACAATTAGCAATTAATTTTTTTGTCTGCTAAATCAAGGTTTGTTATGAAGTAGCTCGTTGTGACAATCTAAACCCTTAGGATAGGGTGTGGTTGTTAAGCCCCTTGCAACCAATCTAAAGATAGTTTACTATTAATCTTAGTATCAGGTTTAGGGCTTTTTAGGATTAGACTGTTTTTGTTAGCTTTTTATGAAAAAAACTTTATTCTTCTTGATTCTAGGCCTAGTTATTCTTGTTTTATTTTCTTTTTATTTTTGGTTCTACCAAACAAGATATTTTATCGGAAGAGCTAGCGTGAGTCAAGCGTCTTTCTCAGTAGAGAACTCATATCTTTTTGTTACCCCTTTGCGGGCAAATGCCAATGGTCAAGAAAAAATAAGAGCGACAGTTTTTATTCTAAATAATCAAGGTTTGGGAGTTTCTAGTAAAAAAGTTATCTTGACCGATAATGTTGACTTAAAGTTGGATATTGTTCAGGGCCTTACAGACAATTATGGTAAGGCAATTTTTGACATTTCAACCACTAAAGCCGGAGAGTATTATCTAGATGTGCAAGCTGACGGTCGAATTTTACCGCAAAAAATACACGTCACATTTAATTAAATCAGAAGATTATTGCTTCTTCATTATGGCTAAGTTTTCTCTGACTGTTAGCGCGCGCGTTTTTGAAAGATGAAAGGGATGGAGACGACTTCTATAAAAGTATATCAAAATCACTGAAATTTCAACCAAAATAAGAATCGGCAGGAAATATATAAGGCGTATGATCATTAACCATAAGGGCATTATTTTAAGCTGAAGAGTCAAGCTTTTTGGAGACGCTTCTTTTTTATAATTTACTGTGGTAAAAAGGCGATAGGTTTTGGCTGATGCAGAAGGTAAGCTGATTGAAAAATTACCTTTATTGTCAGAAACAGCCTGTAATTGAGGCAAAGAAAAGGCTTCTACTTGTTTTATGAGGGAGATTTTAGATTTTAGATCATAGACCTTAGACATTAAAGGGGATTGTGTGGTGTCGGTAAATACTAATAAATGTATAGTCGAATTTGGAATGGTTTGTCCAGTTAGTATTGCTTCATCTCCAACATAATATGCGGATTCATTAGGTATGTTTAAAGAAATTGTAGGTGGAAGGATAATCGGTCCAATAGTAACGTTGTATTTGGTTGGAAAAGGCGGAAGACAAGTTGGGGTTGAAACCCGGCCGAATTGATCAATAGCAGTAAGACAGGCTTCTTTAGGAGAAAAAGGTGAAAAACGGTTTTCAAATATGAAAAATCCATCGCTACCGGCGTAAGTTTGATCAAAAATACTCATGCCTTCCAGGCTTACCAGAGCTCCAGGTGATGTATAACCGAATAAACTAAAACGATATTCTCCAACCCAAGCCGTTACCTTAACACCTTTAGAAATAGTTTTTAATCCAAGGACTTGAGGTTTGCCCAGATAACCGATTGTTTTTGATAAATAAACAAAAGCAGTTAAAACAAAGGTAATTAATAAAGTAGCCTCAAGAATAGTTTTACTTAAAGATTTTGTCATCTAAATTAATAATAACAAAAAAACGTATGACTGACGATAGAAAATAGAAGATAGAAGGTTGAATTTGAGGCTAGAAGATAGAAAGTAGAAATAAAAAGTTTTGTATTTCTATTTTCTATTATCTATTTTCAAGATCTATCGTCTACTTTCTATCTTCCATCGTCTGTTTTATTTTAAATACCCCTTGACAACTATTTTTTCGTCTGTTAATGTTTTACTTATATGATGGTTAAGGATCGTCGGACGAAAATTCTTCTTTCGTTATTATTGTTAGGTAAAGATTTATCATACGTAAATTTTGATTCAAAACTACAAAAAATCTTTGATCTTTCGTTGAACCAAAAAACACGAGGTACTTTATCTGGAATGATAAAAGAAGGTCTAATAGAAAAATCCCAAATCACAAATCCCAAATTACAAAATGGTGAAAATGTTAATCAATATAAATTAACAGACAAGGGATTAAGCATCCTGGATTTGACTTTTCCTTATTTTAGATTTTTAAGAGATAAATGGGATGGTAAGTGGAGAATTATTTCTTATGAAATTCCGGAAGCAAAACGGGAATTAAGAGATCGCTTGCGTCGGGAAATGCAGGGTTGGGGTTTGGGTCCTTGGCATAGGTCGTTTTGGTTAACACCTCATCCGATAATTGCAAATTTAAAAGATCTTGTTTTTGGCCGGGAAGAGGAAAAATATATTCAAGCCTTTGAATCAGATCATATTTTTGGTGATAGAAATGTGCTGATCGAAAAAGTTTGGGCAAAATCAGAACTTGATAAAAAATATAGATTAGTATTTAAAAAGTGGCACGAAATATTATCTAAAGATGGCGACAAGACAGACAAATTCATGCAAATAATTGAATTTTATCTTGATGTCTTAAGAGAAGATCCGGGATTGCCCAAGGAGTTGGTTGGAGAAAAATGGATAGGCTTTGAGGCATTTGATATTTTTCAAGAAATAAAAAGCATTCTTCTAACTTAATTTTCAATTTAAAATTACTGTAACTGAAATATGATGTCTCCCTCCTTGTCCGTCCGTCTTATTTTCGTTTTAAAGGCTTGCAGAAGATCTAACGTTTCTTTGGCCGGATGACCAAAAGTGTTATTCTTCCCAGCACTTATCACTGCTATCTCCGGACCTGCTAATTGTAAAAATTCGCGGTTCAGGCCATATTTTGAGCCATGATGAGGTGTCTTTAGTATGTTTAGATTGATTAGATTGTCTATATTTTTTCTCGCCAAGTGACTTAAAGCAGCAGCTGTGGTATCGCCAGTAAAAAGAGCCTTAAAATTACCTTCTTTAAACAATAAAACTAAAGAAGAACAATTATTATCATTATGACAAAAAATTTCAGTCTTTGCTTGTGGCCATAAAAAAATAAGATCGACATTAAGAATTTTTAATGTGTTGTTGGCTTTAGTAAATACTAATAATGTATTGATTGATTTTAATAAAGTCATAAGCGAAGAAGGAATTTTTGTTTTGGCCATATATATTTTGTTTATTTTGTATCGTTGAAGAAGATGCAGTAAGCCGCCATAATGATCTTTTTGTGGATGTGATATGACCAATATTTCTATTTTTCGGTCAAAAAAAGGCATATACTTACCCAGACAATTTAATATTTTTTTATCAGGTCCAGCATCAATTAGGATGTCGACTTTATTTTTTATGCGAATATAAATTGCATCTCCTTGTCCCACATCACAAAAAACTATTTTGGTTTTTGAAGATAAGGATTGAAAGAAAAGAACAAAGACGATCATTAGAGCAAAAAAACCAGTAAAAAGTATATTTACAGGAGAAAAATTATTTTCATTCATTAAATTAGCTTTAAAATTGGAAATAAATAAACGGTAAGCGACTTAAAGTTCTAATAATGAAAACCATATATGATAATAGTCCGTAAGATAAATAAGCAAAAGGAAAACCAAGAATATGATTAATTTTTCCTAAAATAGCAGTCAGAAAACCAAAAATCATCAAAGAAGGAATAAACGGAGCTACTAAAAGGTTAGCCAAAGGAGAGATTAATGATATTTGTCGAAAATAAAGAAAGATTATGGGTACAGTAAGAGCTTGAGCGGCTAAAGAAATCCTTAAATCCTTTTTAATATTCAATACAAGTTTATTAAACCAACCAACAGGTTTCTTTTTAATTATTACTTGTCCCCAAAGAATAATTCCTAAAGTTGCACCATAGGAGAGTTGAAAAGAAACGGTTGTCAGCCATTTTGGCCAAAAGGCAAAAATTATTAAAACCGAAAGAAAAAGACTGTAAAAAACAAAGGCGCGCCTTTTTAGAATAATAGCAACGAGCGTTAAAATACCCATAATGCCAGCTCTTATAATTGGGGCCTGAGGACCAACGAAGATAATGAATAAAATGATCGTTAGTATAGTTATCAATATTGATACTGGTTTGCCAAAAATACTGGTTAATGAAGCAATAATAGCCGAGAGGAAAGTAATGTTTATTCCAGATAAGACAACCATATGAAGTAGACCTACAATTTTGAGTTGCTGATAAAAGAAAGGGTCGGCCTTTAAAGGTATACCAAAAATAATACCATTTAAAAGCGAAGCGTGAGGTTCAGCTAAATATGAATTTATAACGTCTGTAAAAATCTTCGGAGTAAACATGATGGTAGAATATAAAATTTATTCTATCGTTATTAAGTCTTTAATTTTTTCCCAAACACTTTTATTGACGACTTTTTTGGTCAGAAGATCTTCGATAATAGTAAAAGGTCGGGTCTGGATAATTTTATTGGCGGTAACTTTACCAATTCCAGGTAAAGTATCAAGTTCTTCAACCGAAGCAAAGTTGATGTCGATTAATATAGACTGTTCTGAAGCCTCAATAGATGTAAAGGGATTATTTGTTATTTGTTGATTTTCTATAAAAAGACCAGTGTTAATTTCTGAAACAGAAGGAATGTATATTTTTTCCTGATCAGATAAAATTCTAGCCTGATTGAAATTACGGGAAAAAAAATCTTTATCAGCTTCTTCAGTTAACCCTCCGGCTTTGATAATTATATTTTTAAGTCTCGTCTCATTGGTAATTTCATAGATATCAGGTTTTAAAACTGCCCCAGATAAATCAACATAAGTTTTCCTTAAAGGAATTGTAGTCTGTTTGGTTATTTCCTCTTCGTCGACCACTTGATTTGTATTATTATTCACAAAAATAAAAAAAGACACAATAGAGGTGATCAAAGCAATACTTAAAAAAATAACCTCAAGCTTTCTTTTTTTAAAAAAAATCAATAATGGTTTAAATGATTTTAGAAATCCTTTCACATCTATAAGATTAAAGAAGGATGTAAGTTTAACAATGGATTATAAACTACAAATTTTTTGTTTTAAGCCTCATCTTCATCTTCGTTTCTAGAAAGTCTCTTGATTAAAATCAAGCTAATGATCAAAGCAAAAATAAGACCAATAATCCAACGAAATGGAAGAGCAACGAATGAAGTTGAAGCGGTTAAAGGTGTTAAGCTCTCACCGATATTAAGAGATGCGGCTAATTTATATTTGCCTAAAAAAAATCCGGATAATACTAATGAAGTTGGTTGGTTTATTTCAGCTGAAGGCGTAGCAAAAACCAGCCTTTGTGACTGAGCTAAAATATTTTGAGCTGGAATTTGATAAGTGGCTTTTTCACCAAAATTCCCATTTAAGACGATCTCACCCTCAGCCTTAATCATGTTTTTCCCATTGTTTTGTACATTTAATACGACCGGTATTTTTGCATTACTATCAAAAATTTTCCAGCCAAAAGGTTTAAATTTACTAATTACATCAAATAAAACAATTTTGCCACTGATTTCAGTCATACCAGATCCAGTTACCGTTATTAAAATATTGGCGCCAATTGTTCCCTTAGCTCTTCCGCCAGTTGAACCGTCAACTGTTGGTGGGGGTTCAGTTTCTATTAATAATGTATAGTAATAGTCTCCATCAGGAGTTCCTTCAGGCAACCTCATTCGTAAAAGAAGTTGTTTAGACTCTCTTGTTTTCATAAAAAAAGGTTTTTCTAAATCCAGATCGCTATTATCTAAAGAAAAACGGACAGGACCGGAAAAATCTTTAGCGATTTTTATATTACCTTGGTTGCCCAAAGGCTCAAAAGGCAGGATTTTAGCTCTAGCTATTACTGGATCAGCATAATTATCGATTTTATAAGCAACCATAATGGATTTATTCGGTTTAATGACAATTTCTAAAAGCGGGGGAGAGATACCCAGAGAAAGTTCCTGGGCAGATACTTTAAAATTCAAAAAGCAAAATGCAAAAATCAAAACGACAAAGTAAAATGCAAAAAGAAAATTACTTTTTAATTTTTGATACGTCATTTTAATTTTTTATATTTGATTTTTAATATTATTAATATGTTGGTGTTGCTACAAAATTAATAATGGTTTGATAGCTTCCGGTTGTTTGAGCAGGTCCAATATTAACTTTGAATTTAATAGTTGCCTGTTTATTCCTTCCAACATTTGGGCTGGACATAACAATTGCTGGAGTTTCCGGAGTTGGTTGTAAACGATCGGGAAATGGACGATAACAAGATTTATTACCACTAGTTTTATAACAGCTGATAAAACTTTCAGGAATATCTTTTCCGCCAACATCCATAGTATACCCAAAACCATACGCACGATTCGAGTCCCAGAGTTTAGGAGTTACTTCGTCACAAGTATTTTTCCCGCCATTACATAAGGTATCAGGAATAAATGTTCCGGACATGGTCTGTAGTGGTCCTTCTTCAACTGCGGTAACCTGATATTGTCCAGCACCTCCAAACGAAACTGAAAGAATAGAGGCAACCTCAGAAGGCGTATTAGGAATAAGGCTGCCAAAATCAATATTCGTTTTTGAAATAGAGAATCTAAAAGGAATAATCGAATGAATATATTGAAAACCGGCCTTAACAACATAGCCATCAGAATCAAAACGATTAGCCGCCAATTGACCCAAGCTGGTTGTAAGTCTAATATCGTCAGACGTTAAATTATCGCCACCAATACCAATGTTGCCAAACTGAATACGATAACGAGAGGACTCCATGTTTATAGCCTCAACAGAATTCAAAAAGCAAAATGCAAAAATCAAAACGACAAAGTAAAATGCAAAAAGAAAATTACTTTTTAATTTTTGATACGTCATTTTAATTTTTTATATTTGATTTTTAATTTGATTTCTCAAATTTCTCAATAGTTTTTCCATCTTGTCGCTGTTTTTTTTGATTTCCTCCAATTCGTGGTCTCCCATAAAATTTTCGACCGCACTTTTTATGTTTTTTATATGATTCTTAAGCATTAAAGATAGGAAAAGAAAAGTATTTTCTTCTAAATTTTGCATTTTTATTTTTGATTTTTGATATTTCATATGCTCCTGTCCCATAAACAAGGCAAACGGCGTAAGAAAGGCAAGCGAAAAAATAGGCAAGAGCGATTGAAAATTTTGGCTATCAGATAAAGACAGTAAGAAAAAAATAACCAAGGCTAGGGTGATTACGATTGAAATTATTGGTTCAAGAATCAAGGAAAGAGAAAATAATAAGAAAAAAAGTAAAAAGAAAAAAGGAGATGCTGCTCCACCGGTTGTATTAACGATCAGAAGAATGACAAAAGTGAAGATAACTGATTCAATCAATTTTGAGGCTGATTTTTGGGGAATAAGAAAGCGCTTAGAAACAAATAGAATAACAAAAAGGAGGGCGGAAATTTGCAAATCATAATTTACCAAATTAGTTTTAGGAAATAAAAAGGCTAGGGTAATGGTTATTATTAAAACAACAGAGTGGAGGATTTCATTAGTCATATAAACATTATATATGGTAAAAGATAATTTAAAATTTTAAATTGAAAATTCCTTATTTTATTTCTTTTTTATGCTAAAATAAGGTCATGGTTAATCGACAGGCGATCAGTCAAAATTTTGCGACAGATATAATTGAAGAATTAAAAAAGGTTACCTGGCCTACTAAAAAGGAAACATTTAGATTGACGACTGTAGTCATTCTCATCTCCTTGATTATCAGCATTTATATCGGTATAATTGATCTCTTATTAGCTAAAGGACTTGAAGTTATCACTAAATTCAGATAATTCTTAAATGGATCAGACACAAATTTCCAAGGAACAACAAGAGGCAACCAGTAGTCAATCACCTGCTTTGTTGGGTGCAAAATGGTATGTTATTCATATCCAAACCGGTTATGAAGCCAAGGTAAAGCAGGCTCTTGAACAGAGAGTAAAAAGTTTGGGGGTAGAAAATAAAATCTTCGATATAGTTATTCCAATGAGAGAAATTGTTGTAGTTAAAAAAGGAAAAAAAACCAAGCAAAAAGAAAAGGTATTTCCGGGTTACATCTTAATTAAAATGATCCTTGATGATGATTCTTGGTTGGTTGTACGTACGACAGAAGGCGTTACGGGTTTTGTGGGTGCAGGTTTGAAACCGACTCCCATTTCAGAAAAAGAAGTATCGGCCATTATGAGATTTGTTCAACAAGAACAACCTAAATTTAAAACAAAATTTTCTGTTGGTGAAGCTGTTAAAATCACCGAAGGACCTTTTGCCGATTTCTTAGGTTCGGTGCAGGCAATTGATGATGAAAAAGGAAAAGTAAGGGTTTTGGTTTCAATTTTTGATCGCGAAACACCGGTAGAATTAGATTTTTTACAAGTGACTAAATTATAAAATGGCTAAAAAAGTAAAAACAATCATCAAATTAAATCTGGCTGCAGGTGAAGCAACACCGGCTCCTCCAGTTGGTCCGGCTTTAGGACAACACGGAGTGCCGATCATGGAATTTATCAAGGAATATAATGCTAAGACTGCTAAATTAAAGGGTCAAATCATTCCGGCAGTAATCACTGTTTATCAGGATAGAACTTTTACTTTTATTACTAAATTGCCTCCGGTCGCAGCCATGATTAAGAAAAAATTGAATTTACAAAAAGGATCAGGCAAGCCAAATACGGAAAAAGTAGGTAAGTTGACAAAAAAACAAGTAGAGGAAATCGCCAAAGAAAAATTAAATGATCTTAATACCCAAAATCTTGAAGCGGCCATGAAAGTAGTTGGCGGAACAGCCAGGTCGATGGGAATAGATGTGGAATAATTATTTCATTTTTTTATTACGAATTACGGATTACGAATTTTAATACGTAATGCGCAATGCGTAATTAAGTAATTATTAATTTTAAAAAGCTAAATGGGAAAAATCAGAACCAGAGTCTTGGGATCGGAAGAGGAAGAAAAAAAACAAAAAGAAGAGCAAAAAATAAGATCACAAGCTAAAAAGTCCGAAGCTAAACCGGAAGATAAGGCCGTTAAAGATGTTAAGGTGGATAAGATAAAAAAAGATAAATCCCACCCCACCAAGGTTACGCGGGACAAGGAAAAAGAAAAAAAGGAAAAAGTCGTTAAAGCTCGGGGTAAAAAATATCAAAAAACAATTAAAAAAATGGATAAAACAAAAACTTATTTTTTAGCAGAAGCCATAAAGATTTTAAAAGAAGTCAAATATACAAAATTTGATGAATCAGTTGAGCTTCATTTTAATGTTGAGGAAATCGGATTAAAAGGAGAAGTTGAGTTACCTCATTCAACGGGAAAAGTTACACGCGTGAAAATTGTTGATGATAAAGTTTTGGCTGATTTGGAAAAAGGAATTATAGATTTTGATGTTTTAATTACTCATCCTTCTTTTATGGCAAAATTAGCTAAGTTTGCCAGAGTTTTGGGTCCAAAAGGCCTGATGCCTAATCCAAAAGCCGGTACGATTTCTCCTAAACCTGAAGAAACACTTAAAAAATTTAGTAAAGGTATGCTTCGATGGAAAACCGAAGCAAAATTTCCTCTTATTCATCAGATGATTGGTAAAGTATCTCTTGACGATAAGGCTTTGATTGAGAATGCAACTGCTTTTATTAAATCAGTAGGAACAAATCATGTTCTCAAGGCTTTTATCAAAACCACCATGAGTCCTTCGCTTAAACTTAATTTAGAAAAGCTCGCCTAAGAGATTGATTTTTCTGCTACAATTTTTTTATGGAGGAAATAGCTGACCATTATCGAAAATTTTGGGTATATTTGTCACAAAATCAAAAAGATTTGATTTCAGAAGGACAGTACCTGATGGATGATATCGTAAGAGATAAGGCTCTAAACTTTAAAGATTATTCTTTCCTAATTTTTCCTTTTGCTAAAGCCTATGAAGGATTTTTAAAACAGTTATTTAGAGATGCCAAACTTATTTCCCGTCTTGATTATATTTCTGATCATTTAAGATTGGGAAAATTAATGTCGCCTAATTTGGTTGGGAGACTTGGGGACAAATCTTTATATAAAAAAATCGAGGACAAATGCGGAAGAGATTTGGCAGATAAAATTTGGGAAACCTGGAAAACAGGACGTAATCAGATTTTTCATTATTTTCCTCACAATATTAAAGCAGTAAGTTTCGAGAAAGCAGAGGAAAAAATTAACCAAATTATTCAAACAATGGAAAGCGCTTATGAGAAGTTAAAAATGGAAAATATAAAGGATAGAATTTCAAATTTTTTATGAAAGGATTATCAACTCATCAAGCGAATGAATTTCTAAAACAACATGGACTAAATGTTATTACAGAGCAAAAGAAAAAGAATATCTTCCTAAAATTTCTTGAACAGTTTAATGACTTTTTAACCATATTGCTTATAGCTGCAGCTGGTATATCTTTTGTTATAGGTGAGATGGTTGATGCTATTTTGATACTTTTAATAGTAGTTTTAAATGCCATTTTTGGTATTTATCAGGAGGCTAAAGCCGAAGAATCAATCGCTGCCCTTAAAAGTATGACGGTCACAAAAATAAGAGTAATAAGAGATAGCAAAGAGATGGAAATAGATAGCCGTTATTTAGTCCCGGGAGATATTATTTTTATGGAAGAGGGAACAAAGGTACCGGCTGACGGTAAAGTCATTGAATCAGTCAATTTGGAAATAAACGAAGCATCATTGACGGGAGAGTCTTTACCAGTAGTTAAAGGTAAAGGGGAAGAAATTTTTTCTGGAACAATTGTTTCTAAAGGTAGAGGGTTAGTTGAAATAGTAAAAACCGGAGATCAAACAAAATTTGGAAAAATTGCCAGTCAATTGGTGGAAATTAAAGAAACAAAAACTCCCCTACAAAAGAAGCTTGAAAATCTTTCAAGAACAATTGGCATCGTTGGTATAGTTGTTGCCATTTTTGTTTTTATTATTTCTTTTTTACAAGGAAGTGGTTATTTTCCAGCCTTTTTGCTTTCGATTTCTCTGGCAGTTGCACTTGTTCCCGAAGGTTTACCGGCTGTGATGACGATTACTCTTTCAATTGGAGTAAAAAGAATGGCACAGCGCAAGGCAATAATTAGAAAACTTTCGGCGATTGAAGCCTTGGGAAGCATTAGTCTTATCGCAACCGATAAGACAGGTACTTTGACTACTAATAAAATGAAGGTTAAGGAAATCTTTGTTGATAATAATTTTTATACAGACGAAAAATTACAACATCTT
>Ga0265297_10006072_pt1 | contig 17853 bp, 17 predicted proteins | sample Munlanlwell13791_FD_192502 | JGI IMG/M metagenome (GOLD analysis project Ga0265297, IMG submission 192502) | Leachate microbial communities from a municipal landfill in Southern Ontario, Canada - Leachate well 137-91 | ecosystem: Engineered > Solid waste > Landfill > Unclassified | place...
GAACTGACCTCTGGTGTACCAATTGTCCTGCCAAGGGCATCGTTGGGTAGCTAAGTCGGGAATAGATAAGCGCTGAAAGCATATAAGCGCGAAACTAACTCCAAGATGAAAACTCTTAGACCTCCCGCAGACTACGGGATTGATAGGCTCCAGGTGTAAGCACAGCAATGTGTTCAGCCGGGGAGTACTAATAAGTCGTTTATCCTTTGATATATTCATCATTTGAGGTGAAATATTAAAGAAAATTTTCACATCTATTTGCGTAGGTTTACGCTAATAGATACAGATTTTAGGTATTTTTAACCTATAACCAAAAACTTTAATCGAGTTTTTTGATAGCAATCATATTGTTATTATTAAATAAGATTAATAATTGAGTTTTTTGGTGGCAATTATTCTGGTGTTGTCCCACCTGATCCCATTCCGAACTCAGAAGTGAAATACACCAAGGCCGATGGTAGTGTCTTTGACGCGAGAGTAGGTAGTTGCCACCAAAGAACTTAATCGCAAGATTCCGCAGAAATGCGGTTTTTTGTTTGCACAAAGTTAATTATTCTGTTAGTATTACTAAAATCTATCGCACCTTACAATTAGTGGAGCTGAATCATGAAACGGAAAAGGAGACGCAATGAAGATTCAAGGTGCAAACTTGTCAGAATGGTAATCGCGGACGCTTTTTGTATAAGCGATGTGACAAGAGAGGTACTTGATCAGTTCGAAAGATTAGACGACTTTGAAAGAATCGTGGTTGTAACATATTTGCAAGTTACTAAGCGGGAATTCCTGCTTGTTGACAAGACGAAGATATTCGAATTCATTGTAGATACCGACAAAAAGGTGGTGAGTTCGGATTTGTTTTTACTGCATAAGTGGCTGGAATCTATCGCCTCTAAGTGTCGCAGTTTTAACGATTCTATCCAATTGCAGGTGAAGGAAGAAATCTGCGTTGAAATTTTTCGTGAAAAGATTGTTTATTTTGAATCCCAATCCTCTAACAAGAAACGGAGAAGCTAACTTATGGCAGTTTTCTGGTGCACGAAGCACGGCTTCTGTCCGCAGGATGAGGCAGAAGACAAGCAGTTGTCACATTGCTTGGCGCAGAACGGCAATCGTGGGTGCCCAAATCTGATAACCTTACCAGACAAGCACCCGTGCGACGGCAATACCAACGGCAATGGCAATGGAAACACTAACGGTAACGGACATTCAAAAGGAGGATATAATATGCCGCCCATAAGAAGGCGGAAGAAAAAATACGGCTCTAACCATAATGGCAATAGCCATAATGGTCACAATGGTCGCCATAAGCGCAAACGCGTCAAATGGCCAAATGGACGGTAAAAGCCGTTCAAAAGTCCCCAAGGGAGTGGGGGCTTTTGTTTTCTATTGACAATTTAAATATCTATTATAGTATAAATGTAGAACCCATTAATGGGTAGTTCATTTCAAACAAGTATTTACCCTTTCCTCTTAAGGAGACTGTCAAATGTTTCGTATTTCATTGTTTTTGTGTGTTGTGTTCAACTTGACTGTTGGCTTGACTGCACAGGAGTTTGCTACTAATCACCATCCGGAAAGGAAGCCGGTTAGTCCAGAATTGATGAGACGCTGGGCCGAGCAAGCTCCATCGCCTTTTCAAAAGGCATGCACGTATGCAACGCTCGTCTCAATGACTCACTCTGATCAAGACATCAAGATTGCCAGAGATCTGGCATCAGGTTTAGATAACTTTTCAAAGTGTCCTCAACCTAATGGTTTTGAGGGTTTTGTACCAATGGCAAGGTCTAACGCCTTTTTGGCCATCTATCGCGCCACAAAGGACCCAGCAGATCTTGCAGAAGCCCGAAAAGGCGCAGAAGGTTCTTTCTTCTTGAATATCTATCGAGACAGCAAAGATCCGGAGGATCTTGCCAGAATAAACGAAAACATTGGCGACGGAAAGCCAACGTATACAAATATCTGGTGGTTGATGGAGTTATACAAACTTGACAAGAACCAACAACATCTTGTCAGAGCTCGTGAATTTGCCAAAAAACACGGGCCAAACAACAGAGACTATTCTTTGCCGTTCTTGGAAATCTATAAGGTTTCCAAGGATCCGCAAGATCTCGCCTCTGCTAGAGAAAGCAGGCGTGATGCCTTATTTCTCATAATGATCTACGAAGTTTCTCAAGACCCCGTAGATCTCGCCTCGGCCAGAGAAGTTGCAAAAAGCGCGTCGAATCGCGTTGATGCAATCTGTGGTTATATCCAAATCTGGCTAAGGACACACCAATCGCAAGATTTGCAAGCAGCCAGGAAGTTGGCCAGCAACGTCCAACAGTACTTGATAGTCTATAGGGCTTCAAGGGAAGATCAAGATTTGTTCGCAGCAAGGAAGTTTATAGGAGGCATCAGTGATTCGTTTTCGTTTGATAAGGTCGGCGGATTCTTGGAAATCTATAGGTTCACCAAAGATCCGCAGGATCTTGAATTGGCAAAAAGGGCTGTTGCCAAAGTCAAAGAAAAAAGCAAGAGAGCTGTTGCGGCCGAAATGGTTAGGAGGGCTGGCATTCCAGTCGAAACTCCCGACAAAGAGGCTAAGGAGAAATACGCAAGCTCATCATAGTCCTTGTGACGGACAAGGAGCTTTCGAGCCCAGGAAAAAGATTCTGCAAAGAATTTTTGCTCCTGGGCTTTTTGCATACTACAAATTTAATTTTAATTTGTTGATTATTTTTTTTGTGGAGTGTAAAATAAAACATTAAAGTTTTTAGATGAATTGGAACATAAACACTTTAAATAAAAAGAGAAATTTTCTGCCAAAATTTTTAGTCGCAGTGGCTATTTTGGCTTTGTGTGTTTTTTTACTTATAGTTTTTACAGTTCCTATTAAAAATTTCTTCTTTAATATTTCTGCCCCACTGCAAAAGGGGCTTTCATCTGTAGGCAAAAATGGATCAAGTTGGCTAGGATCTATGCTAAATTCTTCCGGTATACAAAAAGAAAACGAAGTTTTAAAACAAGAAAATACAAAACTTTTGGCAAAAATTTCCAATCTGCAATCTATTCAAGAAGGAAATCAGGCCCTCAGCGCAATTTCTCAAAGTTGTCAAGAAAATAATTTTACAACAATTATGGCAGGCATCACGGGATTAAGCGATCGGGATATTGTATCTATTAACAAAGGTTACGACGATGGTGTCGCAGAAAATATGCCAGTAATAGATCAAAATAATGTGCTCTACGGGAAGATATATAAAGTTTTTAAAAATTTTTCTCAGGTTATGTTGATTTCTAATGAAAACAGCTCTATTAATGCACAGGTTCAAAGAGATATTAAATCAGAAGTAGCTAATGGAATTATAAAGGGTGGCGGAGGATTATCTATATATTTAGACTTGGTCCCAGTAGGACTAGATTTACAAAATGGAGAAATTTTAATAACCTCTGCCTTAGAGCAAACTTTTCCTAAAAATCTTTTAATTGGCAAAATTTATCAGGTTGATAAAAATGATCAAAAACCGTTTCAACAGGCAAAAATTAATCCATTTTTTAGTCTCGATAGCGTAGAAAATCTTTTTATAATAACTAATTACAAAACAGGCCAATAATAAAATTATTATGGTTTGGGTTTGGGCAATATTTACATTTTTACTTTTCTATTTCTTTGCGGTTTTGCAAACCAGTTTTTTTGCTTATTTTAATTTACTAGGGCAAACCCCAAATTTTGTTTTCATAATTTTTTTTATATTTGTTTTCTTTGTAAAAAAAAATTATTTTATAAAAACTCTTTTTTTAGCTTTTTGGGCGGGTTTTTTGTTGGACGTATTTTCCGTAATACCCATCGGAGTTTCAATAGTTCTTTTGTCAATATTGGGTCTGTTTATAAAAAGAATTCAAGTGCTTCTAAGAGAAAAGGAAAGCAATTATCCAATAATTCAATTCGTCATTATGTTTGTTTTGGCGTTTACGGTCTATTCTTTTGTCATGAGACTACCTTACTTTTTTTTAGGATTAGTTCATATAAATTTTATGTTTAATTCAGAATTTCTTTTAGGAATAATTTATAATCTATCCGTAGCCTTGATTATATTCTGTTTGGCAGATATATTTATAAATCCGAAAAGTTCAGAAAATAGAAGCCGATTTTTATAATAATGTTTAAGTATAAAGTCAAAAAAAATTTTGGGGATATCGAAACAAATGAAATTTTCTTAGATGAATGGGCTAAAATAAAAGAAGATGAGTTTGGTCTATCCGAGAAAAGACTTGAAGTTCCGCTGCAAGAAAAAATAGCATACATTTTAATAGCTGCCTTTTTGGTCGTAGCTATTGCTCTTTTTTCTAAGACTTTTTATTTACAGGTTGTTAATGGCCAAACCTTAAAAACTACTGCAGAAAACAATAAGGGCAATGCCAGTTTGATAATACCCGAAAGAGGTGTAATATATGACAGCAATATGAAAAAGCTAGTCTCAAATTCACCGGCTTTTGATTTAGTGTGCGATAAGAGATCTTTATCTGCGTCATCAATCCAAGCAGATAAAGAAATAGAAATAATTGCCCAGGCCTTATCACAAAATTATGACGAACTAAAAAAAACCTTTCAAGACACTACGGCCTCAGAAATTATTGTATTAGAGGATATGAGTCACGAACAATTGCTGATTTTTGAAACCAAAATTCAAGATATTCCAGATTGCCAAATAAAACAAAGCACAAAAAGAGATTATTTGTATGGCAGTGTATTCTCACAAATTTTGGGATACACCGGCAGGATAAACCGAGACGAATATGGTCAATCAAAAGGATATGCCATTTCTGATATCATCGGAAAACAGGGCATTGAAAAATATTACGAAACCTATCTTCGTGGGACTCCTGGTCAATTAAAGACAATTAGGCTAGCGAATGGCCAAGAAAAAAGCACCGAAGTTTTATTAGAACCAACCGCAGGGTATAACTTAATCCTAAACATAGATTTTGACTTACAACAAAAGACATATGAAGCCTTAGAGTCTTCCATTAAAAATTTGGGGGCTCAAAAAGGGGCAGCTGTTGCAATAAACCCAAAAACAGGAGCCGTTTTAGCACTGGTATCTTATCCAAGCTATGATAATAATTTATTTTCTGGAGGAATCTCCCAAGAAAATTTTACAAAAATACAGGAAGAAGAATCCCTTTTTAACCGCGCAATTTCAGGTCAATATCCAACCGGGTCTACGATAAAGCCATTTGAGGCAATTGCTGCCTTACAAGAAAAAATAATTTCTCCAGATAAACAAATAAATGATATAGGATACATAGAGGTTTCGAGCCAATACGACCCAAGCGTGATATATAGGTATGAAGGAGTTACTCCGCACGGCTGGGTTGATATGAGAGAAGCCATTGCTGTATCATCAAACATTTATTTTTATACTGTTGGCGGGGGATATAAAGATCAAAAAGGTTTAGGATCGGCCAAGATTAAAAAATGGCTTGAGTTATTTGGTTGGGGTCAAAAAACTGGCATTGATTTGCCTGGTGAAATTTCCGGGCTAGTTCCAGATGCGGAATATAAAAAACAACTCCTAGGAGACAAACAACCTTGGACTACTGGCGACACTTATAATCTTTCAATTGGCCAAAGCTATTTAAGAGTGTCGCCGATACAAGTAGCTACTGCCTATGTTGCTATTGCAAATGGAGGAACCATTTATAAACCACAAATTGTTAATAAAGTAATTGATAATAACGGAAACACAATAGCTTCTTTTGAACCAGTTGTCACAAGAAAGGACTTTTTTGACTCAGAAAATTTAAAAGTAATAAGAGAGGGAATGTATGATTGTGTGCACAAAAGTTATGGCTCAGCTGTTAGTCTTAATGATATGGGGATTGATATCGCCGCTAAAACAGGAACCGCCGAAACTGGTCGCGATGGTATTTTTAATACTTGGGTATCTGCTTTTGCACCATATGACGACCCACAAATCGTGTTTGTAACCACTATAGAAGGCGTAACTGGTTTAAGATCGGCAACCTTACCAGTCGCTCATGATGTTTTAGACTGGTATTTTAATAATAGGTAATTTTTGCAAATTTACCTGAATTTTGGTATTATAAACCAATTAAGTAATCTCAAATTTATGCCGACAATTGACGAGCTAAGGAATACTAGAATAGAAAAATTAAGCAAGCTTCAGAAGGCTGGTGTTTTAGCATATCCCGCTAAAACAAACAGAACAAACACTATAAAAGAAGCCCTTGATAGCTTTGATAAAAAGTTTTGGTCAATTAAAAAAACCACTGAAAAAACACCTGTTTTGGTGGGTAGAATCTTGGCGATAAGAGAGCACGGAAAAATGATTTTTTTAAACATTCAAGACGGCACAGGGAAGATACAGGTTTTATTAAAAGAAGATACTCTCGGCGAAAAGGGAATAAAATTTTTTAAAGATTATTTTGATATTGCTGACTTTATAGAAATAAAAGGAAATTTATTTAAAACAAAAAGAGGCGAAAAAACGATAGAGGCTCAAGATTTTAAAATGTTGTCAAAAGCCTTGCTTCCACTACCAGATCAGTGGTGCGGATTTACTGATATAGAAGATTGTTTGAGAAAAAGATATTTAGACATTTTATCAGACCCAGAGGTGCGAATAATGATTCAAAAAAGAGCTATTTTCTGGAATTCGATAAGGGAATTTTTACTACAAAAAGGGTTTTTAGAGGTAGAGACGCCCGTTTTAGAAACAATGCCTGGTGGGGCTGATGCCAGACCTTTTATAACCCATCACAATGCCCTAGATATAGATGTTTATTTACGTATTTCAATGGGTGAACTTTGGCAAAAAAAACTTATGGTGGCTGGAATTGAAAAAACTTTTGAAATCGGTAGGCAGTTTCGTAACGAGGGCATGGATGCGGAACACTTGCAAGACTATACACAAATGGAGTTTTATTGGGCATATGCAGATGCAGATATGGGAATGGATCTAGTTGAAGAAATGTATAAATTCATTGCTCAAAAAACTTTTAGCACTTTGCAATTTAAAATTAAAGGATTTGAGATAGATTTGGGTAAAAAATGGGAAAAATATGACTATAAAACAGAAATTGCAAAATATACAGGCGTAAATATAGAAGAAGCAAGCTTGGCAGATATGGAAAAAGCTCTCAGAAAGCTGAAAATAAATTATGATGAAAAGGGATTTAATCGTGTAAGAGCAATGGATACATTATGGAAGTATTGCCGTAAAAAAATATCAGGCCCTGGATTTTTATTGCATCAACCAATAGAACTTGACCCACTAGCAAAAAAAGATGAAAAAAATCCTAAATATTCTCAAAGATTTCAAATAATTATAGCAGGTTCCGAAAATGGCAAGGGGTATTCAGAATTAAATGATCCTATAGATCAAGCAGAAAGATTCGCCGAACAACAAAAAATGCGCGACGAAGGGGATCAGGAGGCTCAACCCTTTGATAAAGATTTTGTAGAGGCAATGGAGCACGGAATGCCACCCACCTGCGGATTTGGATTTTCGGAAAGATTATTTGCCTTCCTAATGGATAAACCAATGAGAGAATGTCAAATATTTCCATTAATGAAGCCAAAACAATAATAATTGCAAAAAAACAGAGCGATCCGAGAGGACCGCTCTTTTTTCGAATGGAAAGAATCGTTGTTCAACCGACTTATGGTTGATTATTGGCACACTTAATACAGAGTGTGGCATATGGAACGGCTTCAAGCCGTTCCAATGAAATTTCTTTGCCACATCCTTCGCAAACTCCGTAGTTTCCCTTGTGCAGGAGATTGATGGCGTGGTCGATCTGTCGCAAACGATGGCTTCCCGCAGTGACTAGCACTGCGTCCACTTCTCTGTATGGAGTGCCGACTAAATCGGCCCAACCAGCAAGAGAAGCATCTAGCTGTGGCTCTTGTATGACATCGATACTGCCTTGAATCCTTTGACACGTTCCATCTCGCAGTTGTGTCAAAATTGACAACGCCCTTGAGATAAAGTTAATCCTAGCATTTGACTTCCTAGCCATGGCTCCAAGCCTCCTTTTAATCCTTGGGTCTCAACAAAAAAATACCAAACTCTCCGAAAAACGATAGCTGACAACTCATCAGCTATATTTGACAAATTACATATCTTAATTATAACATATAAAATTTATTTATGTCAAGGAGTTTACTCTGGGCTATGGATTTGGTAACATTAAAAAATAATCAGACCATAATATGTTAGACATAAATTTTATACGAGAAAATCCAGACATCGTTAAGAATGCCTGTGAAAATAAAAATATCAAAGTGAATGTTGATAGACTTTTGGATTTAGACAAACAGAAAAGACAGTTACTACAAGAAACAGAGTCTCTTAAGGCTGAACAGAATAAAATCTCTCGATCGGGCGATAAGGCCTTGATTGAACAAGCAAAAGAAATTAAAACAAAAATCAAGGAATTAGAGCCAAAATTAGAAGAAGTAGAGAAAGAATTACAACCACTGGTTTTGACGTTGCCCAACATTCCATTTGATGACGTTCCTGTTGGAAAAGATGATACGCAAAATATTATTGTGCGACAAGTTGGCAAGCATCCAGAATTTGACTTTCAGGCCAAAGATTATATGCAAGTAGCCGAGCCATTAGACTTAATAGACACCGAGAGGGCAGGCAAAGTAGCAGGAAGTAGATTTGGATATATTAAGGGAGACTTAGCTCTACTTGAATTTGCTTTAATAAATTTAGTATTAGATACGGTTAAAAAAGAAGGGTTTAAGCCAATAATTCCCCCAGTAATGATTAAAAATCAAGTTGCAAGAGGCACAGGATATTACGAAGCAGGGGATGAGAGCGAGGCTTATTATTTACCATCTGACGACTTATATCTAACAGGCACCTCCGAGCAATCGCTTCTTGCAATGCATGCCGACGAAGTTTTACAGGAAAAAGATTTGCCAATAAGGTACGTTGGCTTTTCAACTTGTTTTCGCAGAGAAGCCGGCAGTTATGGAAAAGACACGAAGGGCATTTTAAGGGTTCACCAGTTTGATAAACTGGAGATGTTTATCTATTCAACATCAGAACAATCAAGGCAAGAGCATGAGAAAATTTTGGCAATAGAAGAAAAATTAATGAAAGATTTAGATTTACCATATCAGGTGTTAAATATTTGCACCGGAGATCTTGGAAGGCCTGCTGCAAAGAAATACGATATTGAAACATGGTTACCATCAGAACAAAAATACAGAGAAACACATTCTTCTTCGAATTGCACTGATTTTCAAGCCCGCAGACTAAATATCCGATACAAAGATAAAGAAAACAAAATGCAGTTTTGTCATACCCTAAACGGCACAGCTTTTGCAATTGGCAGAATCTTAATAATGATAATTGAGAATTATCAACAAAAAGACGGCAGTATAAAAGTTCCAGAGGTCTTACAAAAATATTGTGGAGTAAAAGTGATAAAATAAAATTGCTTGTAAATGGAAGAGAAAAACATTTTAATAAAAAACACAAATTCCATCGTTAAAATATGGAACAATGAATTATCTGGTAAGAAAATTACAACGCCAGAGAAGAAGACTTTGCTTATTTTACATGGATGGGGATCAAATTCAGATAGATGGGTAGATGTTGCAGAAAAAATTTCAACTAAAAATCCTAATTTGAGAATTATTGCGCCAGATTTACCCGGTTTTGGCAAATCGGATGCGTTAGAAAATCCGTGGAACACAAACCAATATATAGAATGGATAGATGAACTTATTTTACACTTTGAGCTCAAAGAATTTTATTTAATGGGACATTCGTTTGGTGGAGCATTGGCTTCAAAATTAGCTGTAAAACATGTACAAGATATTAATAAATTATTTCTGGTGTCGGCAGCCTGCATAAGAAGAAAAACCGCAAAGAAAAAAACTTATGCAGCAATTTCAAAGCTAATAAAAATATTTTCATTTGTTCCTCTTTATAAATTTTTCAGGAAAGCCGTTTACAAGTTTATTATTAGAAGAAGTGACTATACATACGTCGAGGGTAATTTAAAGCAAACTTATTTAAATGTTATTACTGAAGATTTGTCCTTTCATTTACCTTTTATAAAAGTACCAACAACAATTATTTGGGGTTCAAAAGATACTTTTACCCCCATCGAAGATGCGCATTTTATAAGCAAACAGATTAAAAATTCAAAGCTTATAATAATCCCCGAAGCTGGCCACGACTTAAACAGAAAAAAACCGGAAATTTTAGCTCAAAAAATAATAGAGAATATCTAAAAAATGAATATTCTTTTAAACACACTTTGGTTTTTTAGGACAATAAAATATGTCCTTTTTTGGGTTTATTTGTGGCAATTAAAAGAATATCATATTCCCAGATTTATTAATCATTTTACAACACATAAGGGCAAAAAATTACTTACCAATCCATTGCAATTAGTAAAAATACTGATTTTATCAATTCTGTTATTTTATCCTGAGCTTTTTTCTGTGTGCTTTGTGGCAATATTTGCTATGTGGGCTATAGAATTTGCAATTTTTGCAAAGCAGATTTATCAAGGTTCGGCTAAAAAACCTGTTATAACTATAAAAACATTTATATTATTACTTACTTGTTTTACTGTTTTAATATTTTCAGGAATATTTATTTCTTTAAGCTTTTTGGACCAAAACCAATTATTCTGGCTTTTAGTCTTAGATATTTTAACTCCTTTGCTGGTATCTGCAATTGTTCTTTTGGTGCAGCCATTTTTTGTTATTGCAAGAAATAATATTTTAAAAAAGGCGGGGCAAAAAATAAGGCAACAAAAAAATCTAAAAGTTATAGCAATTACTGGCAGTTATGGAAAAACAACAACGAAAGAATTTTTGGCAACCATTTTATCTGTAAAATATAATGTTTTAAAAACAAAAGAGCATCAAAATTCGGAAATGGGAATTGCAAAATGTATCTTACAAGAATTAAATCCCGAACACGAAATTTTTGTCGTTGAAATGGGTAGCTATCAAAAAGGTGGTATAAGGCTATTATGCGATATGGTCGGGCCACAAATCGGCATAGTAACAGGGGTAAATGAACAGCATTTATCGCTTTTTGGTTCAATTGAAAATCTCTTGTCAGCCGAAGGTGGGCAGGAATTGGCCACAGCCCTACCAGATAATGGACTACTTGTACTTAATGGAGATAATAAATATTGCCTTAATCTTTATAAAAAGACACAAAAGCCAAAAAAAACATATAGTATAAACAGAGGAAAAATAAACTCAGATATTTGGGCCGAAGATATTGAATTTAGCCAAAATCATATTTCTTTTTCTGCTGTTAATAAGCAAAAAGAAATTTTTCATTTTAATGCTAATGTTTTAGGTAGACAAAATATTCAAAATCTTTTGGCCGCCATATTGGTGGCCAAAGAGCTCGGCATTGGCTTTGATAGAATTGCCCTAGCAATATCAAATATAAAACCAGAACATTCTGGAATAACCTTAAAAAAGAATAAATTAGATATTAATATTATTGACTCATCATATTCTTCAAACCCTGATGGAGTTTTAGCAGACCTTGATTATCTGGATATTTTTAACGGAAAAAAACTTATTGTTATGCCTTGCTTAATTGAGCTTGGTAAAAAATCTGCTGAAATTCATGAAAAACTTGGCCAAAAAATCGGTAAAATTTGCGATATTGCAATAGTTACCACAAAAGAGCATTTTGAAAGCATTAAAAAGGGTGCCATGTATTCTGGAATGGAAGAGAAAAGCATAATTTTCTGCGAAAATCCCAACGATATTTATTCTATAATCACTTTACAGGCGGCCGAAAATGACGCAGTGCTATTGGAGGGCAGAGTGCCTCAAAAATTAATTAATTTACTGCAAGAATAAATGAGCTATTTTAAACCCATATCAATTTCATTATCGCCAAACGTAGAAAAAGACGACGCAAACCTCGCCTTAAATTTGATTATAAGGCCATGGCTATGGAAAAAAACTAAGGCGATAAAACAACTGGAAGCAGAGTTTAAAAAATATCTCGGGGTAAAGCATGCCGTGTCTTTTAATTCGGGCAGAAGCTCATTATATGCCATTTTAAAGGCACTGGATTTACCCTATGAAAGCGATGTTTTACTGCAAGCCTTTACCTGTAATGCCTCTATAAACCCAATTCTATGGGCCGATTTAAATCCCGTATATGTTGATTGTAGCAAAGATGATTACAATATAAGCACTGAAGACTTAAAAATAAAAGTTACACCCGATTCAAAAGTTTTGATGGTTCAACATACTTTTGGTATGCCCGCTAACATGAAAGAGGTGATAGAATTGGCAAAAAGATATAATTTAACCTTGATTGAGGATGTTGCCCATGCTTTGGGCGCCAAATATGATGGCCAAAAAGTGGGCACATTTGGCAAAGCTGCATTTTTTAGTTTTTCCAGAGATAAGGTTATTTCCTGTGTTTATGGCGGTATGGCAGTCACTAATGATGACAAAATTGGAAAAAGATTAGAAGAATTGCAAGAAGAATTTGAGCAGCCAAATGTATTCTGGATTTTACAACAGCTTTTGCACCCCATTTTGCTGAGATATTTTATTTTGCCAGCCTACAATCTTTTTGATCTGGGAAAAATAATGCTAGTATTTGCCCAGATAAGCCACTTGCTTTCAAAAGCGGTTAGCTGGCAAGAAAAGCGGGGCAGAAGGCCTGATTATTTTCCTAAAGCTTTGCCCAATGCTTTGGCTATTTTGGCTCTTAATCAATTTTCAAAACTTGAAAAACTTGAAAACCAAAGAAAAAATATTGCTCAGGTTTATTATAAAGAACTGGCAAATACCGGTTTTAAACTGCCTGCTAAGTTTGAAGAGCGCTCACCATCGTGGCTAAGATTCACTGTGCAACACAAAGACGCCCATGAAATAATCTACCAGGCCTGGCATAAACAAAATATCTTAATCGGAGACTGGTATACCACTGTTATTTCACCCTTTGCTACTAACCTTAAAAGTATGCGATATAAGCCCGGCACCTGCCCCACAGCAGAAACTCTTGCAAAGCAAACTCTTAACCTGCCAACTCATATAAACATATCAAAAGAAGATTTAAAACGCATAATTGAATTTATCAAAAATTATGCCAGCAAATAAAAATAAATCTATTTCTGTGTGGCTGGAGCTAGTTGACGGCCCAAATGAAGGTAAATTTGCCCTACAAAAAAGAAATGAAAAAGAAATAAGATTTAAATTTGTTTGCCAGCCGACTTGGGCAGGAAAGGTTGAAGAAAGCGAAAGTATAGAGATAGCCATTGAGCGTGAATGTGAAGAAGAGCTTGGTAAAAATTTTAAAGATGATTTTGATTTTTCTGCATTAAAATTTATTGGAGCGCAGGATTACTCTTTTAGAGGAGATAATTGGCAGTCTTATAATTATTTAGGCAAAATAACGCAGCAAAAATTAGAATTGGCAGAGCTACACGCGGAAGCCGAACCCCAATTTGTTTTTGCCAATAAACAAGATAAAGTTTTTGATATGAAATCTGCAAAGTCGCCAAGGTTTGATATTGTACTGTTTGACGACCAATATAAAATTTTCAAAAAATTATAATGGATATTAGAGAAATATCAAATAAATACGAATGGGAAGATTTCTTGCAAAATTGCCAAGAAAAAACCTTTTTGCACTCGTGGAATTGGGGAGAATTTAATGAAACGCAAGGACATAAAATATGGAGATTCGGCGTCTATAACAGAGAAACCTTATTTGCTGTAATAATGGCGATAAGAATAACTGCAAGGCGCGGAACTTTTTTATTTATTCCTCATGGGCCCGTAACCATTGATGGTACAACGGCCGATAGACAAGAAATATTAAAGCTTTTTTTATTAAACATACAAGACACAATAAAAGAAGAAAAAATAAGCTTTTTAAGAGTGGCTCCCGTATGGCAAAGAAATCAACAAAATGAAAGCGTCTTTGAGGACTCAAAATTTAGGCTTTCTCCAATACATATGCACCCAGAGGTAACTTGGGAGCTTGATATTTCGCCAACAGAAGATGAAATCTTGGCCGGAATGAGAAAAACCACAAGATATTTAATTAAACAGGCCTTAAAAAATCCTGATATTGCCATCGAAAAATCCACCAATCCGAATGATTTAAATTTATTTTGGCCAGTTTACAAAGAAACCGCTCAAAGACACAATTTCGTGGTTTTTTCGGAAAAATATTTAAAATCAGAATTTGAAATTTTTGCAAAAGACAATCAAATAGAGTTGTTTTTAGGAAAGTATAAAGGCGAAGTAGTTTCCGTTGCCCTATTTGTGTTTTGGCAGGGCACTTGTGTGTATCATCATTCTGGATCTTTATCAAAGTTTAATAAAATACCTGTATCCTATCTACTGCAATGGGAGGCCATAAGGACGGCTAAGGCAAAGGGTTGTATGTCTTATAACTTTTGGGGCGTGTCACCAGACACTAAAACCCCAGAGGACGCTGCATCTTCAAAACATCCATGGGCTGGATTATCTTTATTTAAAATGGGGTTTGGAGGATACCTAAAAGAATATGTAAAAACGCAGGATTTGCCGATCTCGTCAAAATACTGGCTAAATTATATAATAGAAGTACTAAGAAAGAAAAAAAGAAACCTGTAACATATGCAATACAGGCATAAACACATCAAAAAACATTTGAAAAACAAGCCAAAAACTCCGCTATATAAAAGGGGGATTTTTTGGTGGTCTCTGTTAATTGTCGTAATAATGTGTGGTGGCATTTATTTATTTTTATTTTTGCCCAATTTCCAAATAAATCAAATATTTGTATCGGGAGCAAGTAAGATAGAAGAAAATATTATCGAGGATATGGGCTGGCAATGCGTCACCAAAAATTTTATTAAAATGGGGGACTGGTCTGTTTCTTCTAAAAGTATTTTTTTAGTAAATGCAGAAGAGATTAAAAATAAAATTTTAAATTCTGATGCTGTAATAGAAAATGTAATTGTTGAAAAAAAATGGCCAGATAAGATTGACATTAAAATAAAAGAAAGAGATCGGGTTGCTGTTTTTTGCCAGGACGAGAGATGCTTTTATATCGATGCCAATGGGATAATTTTTGATGAACTGCCAGGCAAACCAGAAGACAGCTTTATTGTGCGACAAAAACAAAATGGTGAGACATCAAGCCTTTCTCTTGGGTCTTCGGTGATTCGCGGAGGACTAATAACATCAATTTATCAAATAGAAAAGAAGCTAAAAAATAATTTTCAAATTAATTTAAAAGAGGCACTTATTTCTACCCCCACAAGACTTGATGTTACAACGGGGGAGGGATGGCAAATATTTTTTGATATAAATCAAGATGCCGATATTTCAAATCAACTAACAAAGCTTGATTTACTCTTAAAACAAGAGATAAATAGCGAAAGAAGACAAACTTTAGAATATATAGATCTAAGATTTGAGGCACGGGCGTATTACAAATAGCTTGTATTGACAAAATGCTTAAAATATTATATAGTTAAATATATGGAGCATTTTGCAAAAAACAAAAAGATAGGCTCAATTTTAGAGGATTTTTTGAAAAGCAAAGCCTTGATGGGTTTTGTTGTTTTTGTTTTTGTTGTTAAAATCTTTTTTGCAGTGGCTCAGATAAACTTTCCGTATAATATATTTTTTGCCGATATTACAAGATCTCAATTAGTTCAAATGCTTAATCAGACCAGAAAATCACTTGGACTAAGCACTTTAACGGAAAACGAAAAACTTAACCAGGCGGCATCCTTAAAGGCTAATGATATGGTTGCAAACGGATATTTTAATCATATTTCTCCAAATGGCATTACTCCATGGTATTGGTTTTCTCAATCGGGATACTCTTATAAATATGCAGGAGAAAATTTAGCAATCGGATTTTATGACTCGGCCGAGGTGTATAATGCCTGGCTTAACTCCCCATCACATAAAGAAAATATGGTAAGCCCATATTATTCCGAGGTGGGAACAGCCATCGTGAATGGTTTTGGCAGTAGTAATGCAATTGTTGTGGTTCAAATGTTTGGGACTCAAAAATTAGCAACCACTAACACAGAACCAACCCCACAACCTCGAACACAAACAGAAACAGAAATACAAGAACCCATTCAAATTCAAGAAACCCAAGTCGGAAATATAACTAAAACCGAACCAGAAACTATCGTAGAAACATCAAGTGAAATTCAGATGGTTTTATCATCATCAGATACTATCAAACCAGATAATAATACGGCACTTTCTAATCTTTATTCTAAGTTAGCAAACTTCGCCTTGTACAATTTTCAGTCTTTGATACAATATTTTATCTACGCCATAATATGTGTAGTATCCTTAGCTTTTATTTATCTTCTAACACTAAACCTGGACGCTGAGATAATAAACGGAGTGGCAACGCGAGCGATTATTTTAATTATTATCTTAATATCATCCGCTACCATAAATCCAAGCCTTATAACATGGATTTTTCCCCATCAAATTATAATTTAATTTAAAATGGACAAAAAGCAGTTCACAAAATTAGCAAAAATTGCAGCAACTCTTTATGTGGCCAGCTTTTTGATTATAAATTGGGACGAAGTTTCATGGATATTTAATTACAGAGAGGTTTATGGATTAACTCAAGATTTTTTTAACCCATATCCTAGCATAGACGAAACTTCAATGGCTGGATATTTTTATCCAAATCGCAGTTCAACCGTTTCAGCTGCTACTACAACAACCCCAAATACCGAGTCTCAAACCCAAACTGCAACCCCAAAAACTACCACAACAACAAAACAAAATATGCTAGAAATTCCGGCAATAGGCATTGAGGCCCCAATTGTTTTTTCTCAATCAGCAGATAAAACCGCTATCACAAACGATTTAAACAAGGGAGTTGTTTTTTATCCTGGATCTGTCTATCCTGGTCAACAGGGTCAAATAGTTATTTTGGGGCATTCTGCGCCTGCTGGCTGGCCCAAAACAAAATATGAATGGGTATTTAGCGACCTAGAAGACTTAAAGCCAGGAGACCTTATACATATTGATTCAAACGGAAAACAATATACCTATATAGTAAGAAAAACCGAGATTATTGCCAGGGGAGCCGATGTTCCGGCTTACGAATCGGCATCTGGAAATGGCGTATTAACATTAATCAGTTGCTGGCCCCCAGGAAGAGATTATCAAAGGATTGCGGTTCAGGCAGAGCTGGTAACAGAACAATAGCTTGACAAAATATTTAAATATGATAATTTAATCTAAAAGCAAAATATGAACAAAAAACAGATAAAGTGCGTATTATTTATATTAACCATCGTTTTTGGCGGATTTTTGTTTGCTACAGGGGCAAGTGCTGCCCAAAACTCAAGCTACCCCAGCCCTTCTCAATGTAATGGAGCTGATTGGAATATTGGGCTTCCGGACGGAATTACCTGCTCTGGTAGTATAACAACAGTTGGCGCACTAGAAGGAGATTCAAAAGCTACTAGCATCTTTGGTGTAGGTAGTAGATTAAAGCCTGATTTAACTTCTTTAAACCAGTTTTGCAAACAATATACAGGCCAAAGCACATCTTATGCCACATATGGCAGGATGCATAATTATTGCAATGGATATGACCAAAATTTAAGCTGGTGGACAGGTTCTTCTTGGTATAATCAAATAGGCGTAAAATATGGAAACTTAAACGTACAAAGCGTAAAATGTGCCACAGGTTGTGGTCCAACATGCACATCCCATTCCACAAAACAGTGTTCGGGCACCGCAGTGTATTGGTACAATTCTTGTGGAACAAAGGAGGATTTGTATCAGCAGTGTACATCTTCTCAAGTATGTCAGAATGCCCAATGTGT
>Ga0265297_10006073_pt1 | contig 17847 bp, 17 predicted proteins | sample Munlanlwell13791_FD_192502 | JGI IMG/M metagenome (GOLD analysis project Ga0265297, IMG submission 192502) | Leachate microbial communities from a municipal landfill in Southern Ontario, Canada - Leachate well 137-91 | ecosystem: Engineered > Solid waste > Landfill > Unclassified | place...
AGCCGCCAAAAACTCTTGAATCAATACTTTTTGTTGTGCAATAAATTCATCATTTCTTTCGGTGCCATCTTTCATCCATTTGGAAACTCGTGCGGTAAAGATAGTAATTTCATAATTCTTTGATAGCCATTCCTTTACTTTTTCAATCATTGGGAGAATCGGCTCGCCTACCCGTAAAACATCTCCGTGGTCAAAAGTGGCGAGCGTTCGATCAAAATCAAGTGCAATGTGAATATTTGGCATAAAAAGGATAATAGAGCAGAATTATTTAAAAGTCAATGGTAATTTTAAAAATCTGAAGATATTTTAGCGAAGATAGGTGCTACTTTGAAATTTTTGGTGTAATTTAATTATTATGACAATACCCCCCAACCATTATCGGGCACCAATGATAACCGTTTAGGTATTCAGGTTCAGTTTATATACGATTCCCAAAATAGCGGTTTTCGCGCCGTTACTGACAGCGATCTCCTTTCTGCAACAAGTGGCGTTGCTACCTTGGCGACGGGCTCATTTAGTTTTAACGTAACAGGAATTAATAGTGGAGTTGTAAAAAATAACATCTTTTACTAATTTTCGCTATTCGGGACTCGTAGCTCCGAACCGTCAAAATTATAAAATCCGCACTGATTCCAAAAGAAACCATTACTTAAATTATATTTTTGACCTAGAAAAGCCTTCGGAACGTCGGGTAAATCAACTAAGTGATTTAACGCGGCATTGTAATCTGCGTCGTCGCAGTAACCGCAATTTTTGCAAGAATAACTCTTGTTTTTGCGATTAGCCTTTCTAACTAGGCCACATTGCGAGCATCTTTGAGAACGATAAGCGCACGATTGTTCAATAACTGGAACCTCCAATTCTTCGCAACGGCGTTTTATCTTATCGCGAATCTCAGGATTACTCCAATGCGACATTTTTCTGGAAGTTTTCTTCTTGAAGCGAATGTTAATCACTTTTTCTAGGCGAACTTCCTTAACGCCATTGAAATTTATTTGGTTAATAGACCAATTGACAAAATTTTTCCTATGAGTTTGTGCTTTTTTGAAAGATTTAGAGCCTTTCTTTTTTCTGGACAGTTTATCTAGAATAGATTGCATTGAATGTCCGTGTCTATCGCATTTTTTTGCCACTTGTCTATCAGAACACGTAACCACATCATTTAATCCTTGATCTATAGCTAAAGTTTTATTTTTAGTTGATGAAGATAATGGGTGAGATTTTACTTCCCAGCAAATTTGCACATTTTCACTAGAAAATAAAAAACCATTTCTCATTTCACCATCAATAATTTTACTAAAGGAAATAGGTATGTTAAAAGATCCGTATTTCGATCCAACGCTTTTAATTTTTAAAAACCCAAAGAATTTACCATTTTCACACTTTTTCCAATCACAACATTTTGAGGATAGCATTGGTTTGACAAAAGAAACTTTGGGCTTGGAAAACGATTTATTTTTGACCGATGGATTTTTGTTTTTCTGAACCCAAATTACTCGTCTTTGTTTTTCAATAGAAGATTTAATAATTTGAACAACTTGAGTTACCGCCGAACTTTTAGCTCTGGCAGACAAATTACTTTTAATAAATTTGAAATCATTATAATCAATGTATTTTGGCAAATTTAATTTTTGGTTTTTAATTGAAAATTCTTTATATCCAAACCTCCAAATATGCTCTAAAATAGATTTAGCGAAATTAGAATAGTCGTTAAGAAACAAATCATATTTTATAGATTTTCCACTATTTAATCCATTAATTTTATGGAGAGAAGACTTAATCATTTTTCAAAGACCCCTTCATTTTTAAGCACTTTGCTTGACCTCTTCGTGCACCATATAATCTACAACAAAAACTTGTAATAATAGCAATAAAATCCTTTAACAAATCATCTTCGTCGGTCTTTTCTGAATTGATAATTTCTATTGAACTATTTTTTGAAATTAAACATTTTTCTATATAATTGAATCCAAACCGGGTTATTCTGTCTTTGTGAAGACAAACAACCCTGATATTTTCGGAATCTAAAATTTTATTTAATTTTGATCTGTTGTCGTTCATTCCAGACGCTATTTCTTTATAAATCTTTTCGATCTTCCATCCCCTTGAAATACAATAGCGTTCGCATAGTTCGGCTTGAGAATTTAAATCTGATTTTTTGTTCGTACTTGATACTCTAGCATATATAAAGGTTTTTTGAAAATTTTCCTTGACATCTTTATTTGGATAAACTAATATGGTTCCAGTATCAAGCTGTTCCGATGGAAAAGGTAAGGTTTTATTGTGAAACCATTTTAATACAGTCCCGTATGCCAAACCTTGTTCTTTAGCCCAATTTGAAAGTTTCATCTAAATAGATTTACACGAACAATATCATTTGTGAACAAAAAATATGAAAATTAGTAAAATTTCTCAAGACAGGCAACAATCCCCGTAGGTGCGCGTGCTTATAGCATCAACGTCCAATCGGGCATCGCCAGCGTAAACGGGACATCTGTAAATGCAACTGCCACTATCGCGGGCGGTGGCTATCCAAATTATACGCTTGGTTCGGCAATTACATTTGGAGTCACGGGCGGCGCTATTCTTGCTACTTGGGAAACGTAACAGCGGGGTTCCTATTACACCGAATTAGTGCGTATAACTTACTAAATTTGTCACGCGACACATTTAAAGATAATTGTGCTTTATTTGGGTTAATATAACTTGCATGAGTAAAAAGCCCCGCCCCCAAACGGTCGCCCGCGCGAATAATGAGGTTAAGAAAGATCATAGCCCGTATAGTCCACATAAAGCAAAATCTAAATTAACTCTTGAATTATCCATCAGAGATTTACCTTGGACTCCGCGACAGAAAGAGTTTATTCAATTAGCATTAGATAAAAAAGTTTCTATTTTATTGGTTAAGGGTCCGGCTGGATCAGCAAAAAGTATTTTGGCGGTATATTGTTTACTCCAAAAGATGAAAGAAAAGAAAATTAGTTCATTTTCATACTGTCGCGTTCCTGTTGAAAGTTGTGCTCATGGAGTCGGCTTCCTTAAAGGCGAGTTGGTCAGTAAAATGCAGCCGTATTTGGCCCCATGTCTGTCTAAGTTAGAAGAATTATTGCCTCCGACACAAGTTACTTCATTGATTAATGATGAGAGGGTAGTCGGTATTCCTATGGGATTTATGAGAGGTTTGAACGTAACGGACGGACTTTTGCTGGACGAATCGCAAAATGCCACGGTGGAAAATCTGCTTTTATGCATGAGTCGCATGGCTAGATTCTCTACGTTGATTATTTGTGCCGATGAACGACAAAGCGACGTTAAGAATAGCGGGTTCACCAAAGTTTATAATGCTTTTAATACTGACCGCGCGAAAGAATTTGGGATTTATACGTGGGAATTTACCAAAGACGATATTTGCCGCAGTCCTTCTCTAGCATTTATTATTGATACGTTTGATGAAATTAATAATCTTAAAGGCGATTGGAAGCCCAAAGAAAAATAAAATAATCTTGATTTTTGGTCATATATCTTATTAGTGGATCATAAGAAAAAAGAGGAACATTGCTGGTGCATCATGTCGGCGAAAGAGGCGAAATAGTAAAAATATATGGCATTGTTCGCCATAAGTGGCGACATAATGAAACTCGTCCTTAGTTGAAACCCCTTTAAATTGTAATTATTTTACGTTTAAGGGCTCATAAACGGCTCACGTCACTTACCCCGACTAAAGTCGAGGGCTTGTCCCGCAACTAGCCGGGACGTTTGGTCGAGTGACGACGACCTGCAATATAAATCAAAGATAATTCTCGTATTATACGTTATACGCACAATTTGTTTTACGCGCTATTTTGAAAAATTCTCTAATTATTTCATTTATTTTTGGTTTTTATGCGAAATTCCTCTACCGAATGAATTCGTAAGTCTCCTTTCGTCAATTTTATGATTTTCTTTCTAAGATGATGTTTTTCTTTTGCGAGCTTGTCCGGCCTTGTCCGGTCTTGTCCGGTCTTGTTCGAAATTTGTATGTGTTTTGTGGACATTTTTAAATGCGTTGTTTACAAGTGGAGCGAGTAAATCAAGATAGATTTGATCTATTGGGTTAATTTTAAACAGTTGTGCATAAAACTAAAGATATGTGCTATTACATCTACAGTCCACCCGTTGCCAATTGCCGCCTTTGCTTTATTAATTTCTAAACATTCTGTATAGTGAGTGGGGAGTGTTTGTAACCGTTCGTGTTCTACTCTAGTTGTTTTTCTAATTCTTCCATTATCTAATAAAATTTTACTTCCATGAGGGGCCGAATAATTTAATGTCCCCATTTTGCCATTTAAGAGATATGCACGGTAATTTTGACTCCGATTACCTTTTCCACTACCGTCGTATTGTAAGTATGATTTCCCCACTTTTCCCGTTGAAGAAAGACCTTCATGAATATATTCGTATTTTGATTCGTCTAATTCTTCAATAATATCTTTTAACAAAACCCCCTTATCTTCTGGTTGGTTAATGTTAGGGATATTCGTCCAATACAGCCGCCGCCTATTTTGAGCAGAAACCAAAGATGAATTTATCATAATTGGTTGCACGCCAAGATGTTCCGAGATAATATCTTGATATTCTTTCTTCATAACTACGTTTTCAAACAAGAACCATTTGGGTTTACATTCTTCCAACAGCCTGACGCATTCAAAGAATAACTTTCCGCGCGAATCGTTGAAATTTAATTGTTTACCGGCGAAACTAAATGATTGACAACAAAATCCACCCATTAATAAATCAATTTTAGGCAAATCTGTCACAGTCACTTTCGTGACATCTCCCAATTGAATAGTGTTTGGCCAGTTTGTTTGAGTTACTTTAATTGCATAGTTGTCGATTTCACTTGCAAAGTATTGATTGATGGGGATTTGTGCGCGTTCTAAGGCTATCCTGCCGCACGATATACCATCAAAGAGACTTAAGACGTTGATTTTATTCATAAACAATCTATTTTAGCAATAAAAAAACAAAAGTCAACAAGAAAAACTATTGAATAATAGAAATTTTATTGATAAAATCTACTTTATGCGTAATTCTTCTAACTGATTTCGTAATTCTGGCGGCATGTTACTCAAAAGGAACGTATTGCGTGGCAAAAGTTTCGTGGGCATGGTCGCGGCGAGGTCATTTTGCACTTTATTAGTTAATTTTACCCAATAACCATTATTATGAATACAGAAGATATACTTCCATAAGGTAAGATTCGCGACTTGTTGGTAGTATGGCAAATCCACTGGCAGGTAATACTTTTTAGCATCTCTAATCGCTGCTGTTTCCGCTTGATGCTCAAGATTAACTAATACGCGGCAGGTCTTTATAGGATTAATCACTTGTTTACCGCGATGGATTATATCATCTATAGATGTATCAAGTTGTTGATATGCGATCCATTGGGGTTTTTGTAACGCAAAGGATAAAGCGTGATTTTTTTCATGCCCTAAGACTAGCAACCAATCCAGTGATGGTCCTACGAAACATCGCACACCTTCATCTTCCGCGAAGTAGCCCGCTGTATTTGCTCCAATTACCGACAGTCCACCATCTAAGTAGAGAGGAATGCTATATTTGCTTAATTGTTTTATACAAAATTTAATATATCGTCGTGCATTTGGGTTAGTTATGGACCTTATGACATCTTCTATTTTCACAATTTGATTTACACCCCAAAAGACAATCATCATCTAAATCTAGGGAAAGTTAATCTTTTTGAAAATAATCTTGAAATCTTTAGTTTAAACGGGTATAATTAGTTAGAGAATAATGATTTATTGGGAATTTTAGGTTATTTCGTGTAACAAATTTGTTAATTATGGAATATAAGCATTTTTTAGTTTTTGATATTGAAAGTATTGGTCTTTTTGGCGATCCTTTTGCGGTGGGTTGGGTAGTGATTGACAATAGGGGCAACGAACTAGAATCGGGTTACTTTGCCGTTAATCCTAATGAGGTAAATGGCGCGGACGATGATAGGAAATGGTGTAAGGAAAATCTGCCCGAATTAGATATTACTCATTTAAGTTTATCAGATTTATATAATGATTTTTGGGCGCTATGGCTAAAATGGAAAGAGCTGGGCGCGGCGATGATTACAGATTGCGGTTGGCCCGTAGAGGCTAATTTTCTTACAAAGTGCATCGCAACGGGCCTAACGACTAGAAAATGGGATGGACCTTATCCTCTTTTTGATTTAAGTTCAATTTTATTATCTAAAGGCAAAGACCCTGTTGGCACTTTCGACAGACTCCATAACGAACTTCCGAAACACCATCCATTATATGACGCCCGCCAATCCGCAAGAATCTTTATCGAAAATCTGTAATGGCGCAATCTATGGACGAATTACCCCGCGAAAACATTAGGTTGTATGAGAAGTATGAGGATATTATTGATAAGGAGATAGGTAAAAGGATATTTAGATGGACATTATTTTCTCTTGCTTATATTAGTTTAGATGATATTTCGCAGCTCCTTCATTTGCATATCGCCCGTAAGATTCATTTATTTGACCCCCTTAAAGCCGCGTTTCCCAATTGGGCCAATAGGTTAATTAGCAATCAGCTAAAGAACTTAATGAGAAACCATTATCAGTCGATGGCCAAGCCATGCAACCGATGTCCTTACAATGGTGGCGGATCGACCTGCGCTATTTTCGGCACACACTCTCAACAATGTTTGGATTACGCAAAATGGTTCGGAGGAAAGCGCTACAAAATGGAAATTAATATCGCGCATAGTATTTCCGCGCCCCGTTTAACCGCCGAACACGATCAAATCCACCAAGAAATTAATGATAAGACTTCTGATTTTACTAATTTTGATAAAAAAATTCCAGAATTCAATAACCTCCTTAAACAAAAACTAAGGCCTTTAGAATGGAAAGCATACACCTTACTTTTTATTGAACATTTGACAGACCTACAGGCGGCGAGACAACTAAATTACTCAGTCGAGGGAGGAAAAGCAAGCGTTGGTTACAAAACCATAGCTAAACTCAAGACTAAAATCTACAAAGTTTCACAACAAGTCGTTAAGGATATGGACTTTTAATAAAAACCAAATTAAAGAAAATTGCATCATGGCGTACGAACACAGAAAAAAGCCGGAAATTACCTTGACAGATGAACAAAAAGAATTGATTTGTCATTTATTCGCTACTCTCCCGCCCGAAGAGTTAAACCTAAAGAATATTACCCAAAAAGCATTCAATAATACTAAATTAAACGGTCAGACTCAGGAGGGGCGCGTTGTTAAGGGGTTTATGGGGAGTTCGGGGTTTGAGTTTAAGACTAGAACAACACCAGTTCCAAAGGGCGCGGCCCCGCTCACGGACGATCAAAAGAAACAAATTGACGCTAATATTGGAGGATTGGTTCGTGGTGATATTGGAATTGTTGAATTGGCTAGACTGATTTGGAAAAATGAAGGGTTGAGCAATCTGCATCAAGAAACTCGCACGGTCCAATCCTATTATAATGATAAGTTGGAGATGATGGACGCAAAAGATTTTGATGGTATTGCGGTTCCAAAGATTCGGGGCGACGATATTGCTACGGATGATTACCGCGCACCCAAAAGAAATTGCGAGGTTATAGCAAAAGTTAATAAGTATTTGGGTTTATCATTAAAAGAATCTGAACTTAAACAGTCGGAGGTTAAAAAAATAGAAAGTTTGAAACGGCATCTTAGCGTTTATCGTTTTATTTATCAAATGAATCAGTATGGTAAAAATAGTCAGCGAGATTTATTTGAGGATTCTATTGTGCGTTCTTTGTATAACGAGATTGACGTTAGTGCCGAAGATTTGGACCAATATATAACTTTGGGATCAGAAATTGTTATTAGCTATGACATTCAGGCTCATTTAAAGATTCTTAAGACTGCGCAAGAAGCACAAAGAGACGAAAGCGACGGCAAAAAGATTCATCTTGGGCTTAACGACGCAATTAATAAGGCGAATACGGAATACAATCAATGTATTACTCGCCAAAAAGGTTTATATTCTCAACTGACAACAAAGCGAGCATCAAAGATAGAGAAACAGAATAAAGAATTTACTTCTATTTTGCCTTTCTCGGTTGCATGGAAACAAGAGGATTTTCGTCACCGTTATGCTCATCTGGGCGAACTGAAAAAGAAAATGCTCAAAGAAGAGATTAAGAGAATTGGAGATATGGACGAGATGAAAGCTATGGTTCGCGGGATGACTATTGAGGAGATTCTAGGGGAGAGTGATGCGTAAAAAGTTTAATTTAGAAAATAGATTTGATCTGTTGACTGGCGAAATTTTAGAATGCAAATCGCCCGAAAGTTATCATTTGCAAAATTTCAAGGATAAGCGCAACATGAAGAAGTTTTTCCTTAACGCTCTTGAAAATAAAACGCCGGAAGTGATACAGAAATTTATTTTGGATGTTTATAAGGGGTATGCCGATTTGAAAGAATTGAAGTATGCCCCCCAAATGGTTGAGACAATGACTATTAAAGTTTTGCCTCATGCGGGAACGGTGGATAAGCATTATAATGGCGGCTATAGTAAACTCATTAAGGATTTACAACTTAATTCTTTTTTGAAATATGATAATTTAGTTTTTCCCGCTAATAATATTCCAAATGATATTACCATAATCCAAGATACGCGAGAACGAAAAGCAATTCAAACACAACATAATACTATTATTAAGAAATTAGATTTTGGCGATTATACTATTGAAAGAGAAAATCAAATGGTAAGTATCGAGAGAAAAAGCGCCAATGACCTATGGGGTTCGGTCGCATCAAATGACAGTTTCGCACGATTTACTAGAGAAATTGAACGGGCAAAAAAACAAAACAAATATATAATTGTTCTCGTTGAATCTTCGTTTTCTAGCTTTTTTTATGCGCAAAATTGGTTTTTACATCGGGCAAATCCTGACTTTATTGCACACAGAATCAGAGACTTGTGTAGAAAATTCCCGGCCACAATTCAATTCGTTTTTTGCGAGGGACGAAAAGAGGCGGCTAAGTTAATTCCATACCTTTTGTTTTTTAATGAAGAAATTCTTGAAATTGATCTCCAGTTTGGATATAATAGTGGGTTAATCAAATTGTAAAATGGAACAGGAAGATAATTTATATTTTTGTAGAAAATGCCAAACCCATAAAAGTTCGGATGAATTTTCAAAATTGGACGGCGATTGGTTGCGTTGTAGAGAGTGTGTTAAAATTGCTAATGATGAAGGCCACGCACGGCGAAGGTTTGAAAAATTAAATGGAATTGTAAAAGATACCACAAAGAAGACTTGTAAAATTTGTAGTGAAACAAAACCCATTGATTTATTTCCTAAGACGGGACGTGTATGCAAAGCATGTATTAAAATACAAAATTCGACACCCGAAAAGAAACAAAAACAAAGCGAATATTCAAAAGTATATCGCTCGTGCAATCCAAATAAACGAAAAGAGTATTATGAAGCCAATAAGGAAAAAGTTTCTGAACAGGGCAAACTCTATTATCAGAATAACAAAGAGAAAGTTTTAACAAGAACTGCGGCACGATATGAACAGAATAAAGATGAAATTAATGCCCGCGCTAGAATACGAATGTCCACACCAGAAGGAAAACGATATAGAAAGGAATATCATAAAGGCTGGTATGCAGAAAATAGGGAGGATAAATTACTTAAAAATCGTGCATGGAGAGAGGCTAATCCAGAACGCGCAGCAGAAATTTCGCGAAAGTGGATGGCCGATCATAAAGAATTTATGCGGGAATATAGAAGGGAATATCAGAAAACCCACCGAGAGCACTTAAATGCATTAGAAAGAGTGCGTAGAAAAGAGCGGAAGAAGGCGGACGTGCAGTATAAAATCGCATGTAATTTAAGAACATCTTTATATAATTCACTAAAGCATGGTTGGAAAAAATCTAGCGCATTAACTTTATTGGGGGCAACCGTTGCAGAATTTGTAAAGTATATTGAGTCTTTGTGGGAGCCCGGAATGAATTGGAGCAACTGGTCAAACGGGCAAGATTGCTGGAATCTTGATCACATACAGCCGATTGTCCAATTTAATCTAGAAGATATTGAGCAGCAAAGGGTTTGTTTTCATTTTTCAAATTTTCAACCCCTATGGTGGAAAGATAATAATTCTAAAAACAATTGGATAGAGCATGACGGGCAAAGAATTCGTGCTCGAAATGTTAAGGGAGAACAAAATCTATGAGTTGGTTAGTTGGTGCCCAAAATGCTCCGCCCCCGAATAATATCAACAAGGAGATTCTTGCGTCTAGAGGAGAACTAACAGACAAAGAGGCGCAAATTAATTTAATTAAGTATTTTCGATATAATCTTGGTATCGCAGCAGAGATATTATTAGGTATTAAATTAGCAAGGTATCAAGAGATTACATTATATGGAATGTTTAATCACAACTTCAATATGCTTGTATGGGCCAGAGCCGGGGCGAAAAGCTGGCTCACAGCGGTTTACTGCGTGTTGTCATGTATTTTTGAACCCGATAGTAAAATCATTATTGCGTCTTCTACCTTTAGGACTAGCAGGCGAGTATTCAATTATATTGAAGGACTATTGAACGATAAAAAAGCGGCGTTGGCGGCACAATGTTTTTCGGGGACACTAAAAAGAAGTGACGAGTGGATATATCGTGTGGCAGAACCGGGCACAGGAACGATTACGGCGGTGCCACTTTCGGGTAAAAATTTAAGGGGGATGCGCTGTTCCAAGCTGATTTGTGACGAATACCTTTCTTTACAAGCGGAGACGGTTAAGAGCGTGTTAATGCCCTTCCTAAACTCTCCATTAGACGTTGGTAAACGACAAGAGATTACCGAAACAGAAGACGAGTTAATTTCGCAAGGCTTACTTCGCCCCGATCAACGAGTTTCATTTCCTAATACCGCTCAAATGATTGCGTTAAGTTCGGCGTCTTACACCTTTGATTATTTGTATGAAACGTATAAGTTATGGTGTGATATTATTGACAATCCTAATATATTAAACAATGAGGATTTTGAAAAAGACGAAGCTAAAAAAGTATTAAAAAATTCTACATATTTCGTATCTCAACTTAGCTATGAAGTTTTGCCCGTTCATATGATTGATATGGGCGCGATTCAACAATCAAAAGCAGAAGATGGTTCTAATAGTTTTCGTCGCGAATATTGCGCACAATTTGTTGATGGTAGCGATGGATACTTTTCCGCTAAAAAAATGAAAGAGGCCACGGTGCCCCCCAATAGCTACCCAACTACTAAGGTTGCGGCGGACAACGATAATCCTTGTATCCTTGCTATTGACTCAAACTTTTCAAACGCCAAGAACGCAGATTATTTTGCCATGTGTTTATTAGAGTTGGATAAAGACGCAAACGGAAAAGAGATTGCATATTGCGTTCACAACTACCAAAGAGCGGGAGGAAATGTTAGTGATCATATTAAATATTTTTACTATCTACTCACAAGTTTTCCTAATATTAAGATGGTTGGAATGGATAGTGCGGGGGGAGACCAATTTTGCGGCGCAGTAGAAGCATCAGAATTATTTAAAGACTTTCCTAAAAAATTAGGACTGTTTAATTTTGATTCAGACAAGGAGGGCAACGATTGGATCGTAATGTTGGATGAAGCAAAAAGAGAATATAATCCAGATACAGGAAACATTATGATGAAACAATATTTTACATCTAAATGGATTCTTCGCGCTAATGAATATTTAGTTAGTTGTATTGAGCATAAAAATTTATGGTTCGCGTCGGCAGCTTCGGCACATGATAACGCTTTTAATACTATTATGAATTCTAACATCCCGTTGGATTTAGTATTTGGGCAAAAAAACTTAGATGTTGCGGATGATCCCGATGATCCCGACGCCACAAAAAAAATGGGTAATGGAGATTTTATTGAATGGCAAGACTATTTAATTGAGGATGTCAAAAACCAATGTTCAAGAATTTCGCCGCAAGGGGGCGGACCATCCGGCATTCCCCGTTTTGATTTGCCCGCGAATATTAAACGCAGTTCTTCTAACAAAAAAATTCGTAAAGATAATTATTCCGCATTACTTATTGCAAATTGGTGTGCTAAAATCTACCAAGACCTTAAAGATCCTAATAAGACAAAACTTAATAGATATGAATCATACGATAGTCCGGTGGCCATCGTGACAACGCAACTTTAGCTTTCGGCCAGCTTTAACCCCAAACCAACTAACTTTAACCGCATTTAGCACCGAAAATGGTGTAATTTAACATTATGGCACGCCCAAAAACTAAAAAAATTGTATCCGCCGCATCTCCTATTAATGAAGAATTGTCTGCTTATGGTAGGGGGTTCCAAACCGTAGTTGCCGCGTTCGATGATGGAGCGATGATTAATCAGGTTAGGGCGAGTGTGAATTCTCCTAGCACGTCTATGAGGCAAAATACGGCTACTAGCATCACTCAGATAGCTAAGTATGCACCAATTTACGAATCTGCCTGTTCGCCCTACCCCTTCGGGTATGGGGATGCTTATGCGGGCAGCGGAATAGGTGGCACGGGGAATGGCTATGGCGGGTGGGGCATCTGGATTACTCAGGCGATCAACTTGATGCAAGCGGGTTATACTTTTATTACTAAATTACGTCAAACTATTGATCTTCATGTCCAACTTTGCACGGGCAATATTATCCTTCGCGGCGGAACTGCACAATCACGCTCTTTCTTTGAAAAATGGCTTAAAAAAATCAATTACAAAAATCTCCAAGCACAATTCTACCTTGAATATAATAGGTCCGGGAATTGTTTCTTCTATAAACTCAATAGCACGTTAGATAAGAATACTGTTAAAATTTTTAATGAAGCGTTCGGTGCGGAAGTAACTTCTGGCAAAAAACTACCAATTAAATACTTACTTTTAAATCCTGCGTGGGTGGGTCTTTATGGTGGGACCACATTTATTACTCCTAGCTATTACAAGATTCTTAACCAGTATGAAATCGCCGCATTATTTCGGGATTCTTCACCCGAGAATATAGCCATGATTGAGAAGGTGCCAGAATTAAAACAATTCGCGCAAGCAATCAAAAATAAAAGAAATCCTAACAACCCCGGCTCGATGGGTGTTGTTCAACTACCATTAAGTCCTGAACACTTAGTTACTATTTTTCAGAGCAAGACTGATTATGAAGGCATGGCAATTCCTAAGTATTTCGGGCTCATAGAATTATTTAGTCAGCGCATTGAATTGAGAAGGATCGATTTGGCGATTAATCGGCAGATTCTTAGGGCGACATTATTAATTACCGCAGGCTCGGAGGAGGCCGGTGCCCCGAGTGTTAAACAAATCGCTGCAATCCAAAGTCTCTTTACAAGTGACTCTATAAGCAGCGTAATTGTTGGAGATTACACTATTAAGGGTGAATGGTTAGTGCCTGATGTTGGAGATTTATTTGATCCTCAAAAATATACGGCCCTTGATAATGAAATAGATTCCGGTTTGGGAAATGTATTATTTGGTGATGCTAAAATGTCATCTGCGGTAATTAAATTAGATGTCTTTGTAGAAAAATTAAAGTATGATCGTCAAGTATTTTTAGATAGTTTTTTAATTCCTCAAATGGAATCTATTGCTCGCGAATTTGGATTTAAAGATATTCCTACGCCAGAATATGAGCCTATCAATATCCGCGAGCAAGCAACTCGGGAAAGAATTTTCGTGCAACTCGCCCAATTAGGTATTCTTACCGCCGATGAGGTTGTAACGGCGTTAAACAGTGGAGTCCTCCCCGATTCAAAGGAAAGCGTTGTTGACCAAACCGCGTATAAAGCGTTACGTGATAAAGAATTATATCAACCGCTATTGGGCAAACCACAAGAAAATGATGGAGGTCGTCCTACGGGATCTAGTTCGCCGCAGACCACCAAAAAGCCAAAACCAGTGGGCAATGTCGGCGCGTCTCAAAGAGCAACCCCCGAATCTTTAAAAGACACGGTAATGGCGGCAACAAAATTAGAAAAAAAACTTGAAATCGCCGTTAAAAAGCAATATAATATAAAGAAGCTCTCAAAAGAACAATCTGAATTGGTTGGTTCTGTTGTCGAGCAGATAGTAATTAATGAACCGAAAGTTGAATGGGAAGACAAAGTAGCGACGTATTTGGATTTTAAACAAAAAATTGAAAATACAGAAGTTTATGCCAAAGTAGATAATTTGGCTAGAAATTTTGAGTTGAATCCTTACGCGGCGGCTATTCTGTATCATTCCTTAGTAGATGTTGAAGAAGTAAAAGAATAATGTGCGAGAAGTATATTGAATATCAAAGGTGTAGAGATTGTAACAAATTAAAAGAGGTTAATGAGGAAAATTTTACCGTAAGTCGCGAAAAATTAACAAATCTTTGTCAATGTTGTGCTAGTGATAGACGAGTCGCGGTGTTACGTCACGCTAAGGAAAAATATGATAGCGTTTCACACGAAAATGATTATCGCAAATGCACAAAATGCGGAGAATCCAAATTAAATACCGAAGAATTTTTTACTACTAAATGTGACTACTCCCACGAATAAATTCGCGGGCTTCTAGGGATTTAACCCAAAGACGCTAGCCCTCGTCTCAAAATATTCTTTGCGGCGTTAATATCTCTACATTCTGAGTATCCACAGGCGCAAATATGCTCGCGCTCTGCTAATGTTTTTGGTGTCAGTTTTCTACAGTTATAGCATTCTTGCGAGGTATAACTTGGGTTTACTTTCACTAAAACCTTACCAGCATTTTCAGCTTTGTAAGTTAATTCGTTTATGTTTACACACAAAAATACAGAATTCTCGAAAAATCTTTTAAAAAATCAAAATCTCTATTTAGCCGCAAAATTCACCACCCGAATAAATTCGGGAGTCCCCTTTTGCTAATTTTATGGATTTGGTAAGGGGAAATTCAACCTAGAACACGTAGTGCCCTGTGAATCTTTTGACCTTTTATTGACCTCTCACCAGCGTAAGTGCTTCCATTTCAGCAACATAATTCCCATGTGGCACGAAGATAATATGGAAAAATCCGATTGGATAATCTACAACGGCGAACGAATCCGCGCAAGAACGCTAACCAAAGAACAGAAACAATCATATATTGCTTCACTAAATCTTCCGCCATACGACACATTGCCAAAAACTAGCGTAGAAGTCTCACCAACTTGTCACGGTGCGGCGCTATTTAATCCTCTTATTTCTCCTATCCGCATTAATCTCCCTATCGAAACCCGTTCAAAACATCTAATTTTTCAATAATTAGTTAGTAGCATCGTTAGTTGTTACAATTTAGTAACAAAAAATTTAGTAATTTCTCAATCTAATGGTGTAAATTCATGCATGGTTCCATTAGACTTTGCATTTTTCGCAGACAAGCCTGTAGTCTGGTTTAGACTCAAGAGCGTTTTAACAGAAAATGCTTTTATTACAGAATTTGATACATGCGGGCTTGTGGCATTTGATGTTTTTTATCCTTATGATTATTTAATGGATGTTGCTGAGTGGTCTGTAGATAAAGTGACTTGGAATGAATTTTACCAATAATAATTTAAGTCTATGATGAATCTCATTGCGCCAAAACAAATTAATTTATCATTACTATCCGGCTGGGTAACTGGCGTCAATAATAGCCTTTATTTGCCCTTTACCAGCGGCGATTATCTGTGGAATTTAATCACGGGCAGCGATAGTGGAACTGCGGTGAATGTAACTGGCGGCGCACCCATGCTATTCGCGAATTTATCCGGCATTGGTGGCTTTCAGATTTTTCAGAGTGGCGATAGCACAATCTTATTCAGCGGCGCGCCTAATACTTCCGGCGACTTAACCGGCGCGTTCTACCCTCTCTACGCAAACCCCGCGAATTATGCCACGAGTGGGGATATTACTAATCTTAGTGGAGTTCTATCCGGCCAAATTCACAACACGGGAGAGTCCTTACTAGCTCTTATTAATAGCGTCTCGGGGCAAGCCCCAATTAATGTTGTTCATTTAACGGGAACAGAAACAATTAGTGGTGTTAAAACCTTTTCTAATCAAACAGATTTTTATAGTGGAATTGTAACTAACACTATTCGTAGAAGTGGAATTACCGCATTTCAAATTGATTTGGGCAATAATTGCATTACCGGATCAATTGTGGGTCAAACATTGAATTGGTCCAATTTACAACTCAGTGGCAACTGGCTCACGAATACTTTCCCTTCATTAAGTGGTCATTTAATCAACAAAGGTTATCTTGACAGTGTAAGCGGGGCTTTCGGTGCAAACACGGGCGTTTTAACCGGCGCTTTTTATCCTCTTAATTCCAATCCAAGCGGTTACATAACTAGCGCACAAACTGGGCAGTTCGTTTCGACTGCTCAAACAGGGCAATTTGTTTCAACCGCCGCAACTGGTGCATTTGTCACCTCTGGTCAAACTGGTTCTTTCGTTGATACTAATTATTTAGGGAATAGCGGACGGGCGTATAATCACATTAGTATAAGTTTCTTTAATTCATATATTTATACAGGAAATTCTCAACAAGAGATGTTTGTTGAAAATAGTTTTACATTAACAGGATGGAAGATTTCTACATTACAAAGTGGATTAGGCACGGCAGTATTGAGTTCCGGCGCTTCAGGAATTCCAAGTTGGGGGCCAATGTCAGGTGAGTATTACGTGCGCCCTCAAAATAGTCCAACCACAACAACCCTTACAAAATTTTCTTTTGATAGCGGATTATACTATTCTAGCGCAACAACTAATATTAATGTTTCTGGCCAAACTTTAGTAGGCTACAGCATATATTCAGGGTTGAGCGGAATAGCGGGCACGACGCTGGCGTTATTAGGTTACTTAAACTAATTATAGTGATGTTAATTTATTCACCTAAAAAATTCATCAACCCCACAGCGGCGCAATTCTTCGCTAAAGTCCGTGCTCTTAATGGGGATGTTTTTGATAAAAAGGGGATTAACGACTTTTGTAATGGAATGGATTCTATTCTTCCCCCTCAGACGTGGGTGGCGTGGCCATTACGTTCTACTCAGAGTATTGGAAGCGGCATTATTGTTCCTAGTTTGGGTGGTTTGGGAAATTATAATGGAATATCAACTAACAATCCGCAGTGGGATTATAACGGAATGAATTTTTTGGCCCCTTCATTCCAAAACGTAAATACACCGTTGGTATTTTCAAATACGCGGTGGGCTTTATTATCAGTTTTTTATTTTACAGGAACCGGATACAATTACGAGTCTCCAATATCATTTTTTAATCAAGGTTATTCTTTGGGGAAAAATGCCTCTATATCTACCCAGTGTGGAGTACAAAACCCGGGCAGCGCCCCACCAACAGGATTGCAAACAATTGTCAATAATACTTTTTCAATGATCAGTGCGTCATTCCCAACCACGCTATCTTTTGAAACGTATAAAAATGGAACCAACCAAATCGCCTCGACGTGGGGGCCCAATCTAGTAGGGGCGAATACATTGCATTTTGGTCAACACACTGCTTCAGCAAATAATTATTTTATGACCGGAAAAATTGCTTTCAATATGGCTGTACGCGCTGCTATTAACCCACATTCACACGCTATGATTTACTCGCTTTACAAACAAACTCTTGGTCAGGATCTTGGGCTATCATAAATTAGTGTAATCTATATCATGAAAAAATCAATTCTATTAATCATTGCTATATTATATGTGAGTGGTTGCGGCGTTTATTATTCTACTAAGGATAGTCAAACTATTTCGCGCGGGGTTTACGCGGCCTCTTCTGCTACCGATAATTCGCGCTTTGATTTGACTAAAAAGT